>Ga0209284_10000174_pt1 | contig 100086 bp, 88 predicted proteins | sample FRY03_FD_187211 | JGI IMG/M metagenome (GOLD analysis project Ga0209284, IMG submission 187211) | Freshwater microbial communities from Lake Fryxell liftoff mats and glacier meltwater in Antarctica - FRY-03 (SPAdes) (version 2) | ecosystem: Environmental > Aquatic > Freshwater > Ice > Glacier... | reverse complement strand
CGTGGTTCACCCCCGCGTGTGCGGGGAGGTCTCTCTTTCTCAGGATTCAGTTCTTGAGTGTATATGGGGCACTGGAAGACCGTCTTCATCTTCGATTGTTAATGTGGGATGGTTGTGTGCCCGGAGAGTAAAACCTAGATCTGAACCTCCTGAAAGCACCGCCGTTGCGTATCCGTCTTTGGCGTACTTCGCTGTCTGGCTCCACAAGTGCTCGGCTAGTGCACGGTTAATTTTTCCAACGAACAAGCCTGACTCAAGTTCGAGCAAGTACCTAGATAGGTACCCGGTCAGCGAAGAGGGCACGTTAGCGGTGCGGATAAGAAGCATCATGACTCTGTATCCTGATTCCAACCGCCTTCAACTGTTCCAGTCGTTGCCGTTAGATCATTTCGATCAACATCGGCTGCCTTATCAACAGGAAAAAGCTCATGCAGAATCTTGACCATACCTGCATGAACGCGGAAGTCTGAGAGGTACGACCGCATCGAACGACGGACGTCTTTAGTCGGGTTGGGAGATAGTGCACATGCGAAAGCTGAAACTGCAGCGGTTTCCATCTTGTACATGTCTGCCAGGTCTAGCGAGAACGCGCGAATGTTGCCTGAATGGATAAATCCCAGAGCGGGGCTCATACCGAGAGCGCCAATAACCGCTGATGCCACGTCATACAACATTGAGTTAGCTACGTTCATAGCCGCATTTACGGGATCGGCATTCTCTCGATCATGCACCCGTCGCCAGTCCGGCAAGTGGTGAATCCGGCGCAGTGTTGCATAGGTGGCTTTAACTCGCTGCCCTTCCATACCGCGCAGTTGGTCGAGAGTCGTGTCGGGTGGAATGTTGGTTCCCGGAAACCTCATCTCGAACATTTTAAAAGCTACTGAGTGCCGGCATGTCTCATCAGCCCAAGCAGTCGCTTGCGCTTGGGCGTAGGCCGCAGATGAAGCCAGTGGCCTGACTGTGGCAGAAATTCCTGTCCCCTCGTTACCTGACCAAACCACAGTTGTTCCATGCCGGGCCAGAGTTAATGCCGCCTGTTGAGACAGCGAAGTTCCTGGACCGAGGAACAGCGTGAGCATGGTTGCGCAGGGAATCCGCACCTTTGAATCTTTGGAGTAGGCGACTATCCCCGTCTCGTCTTGCCGAACAGCCGCAGCGTCTACATACATGAAGGAGACGCGATCGGTGATTTTTGGCAAGTCGACCACTCTTGGCATCTGCAGCTCGCGAGTTTCGCGCAGCCAAGTCATGGGATTCGGAGTGCGGTGAGTAACCCGCAGCCGTACCCTCTGGCCCTTCCGAGGCCTGACATGCGGGCTTTCAGAAGTGCTGCGCCGCTAGTAACGACGCCGACTCCTTGCATGGTGGCTACTCTCAGATGCGGTTGAGCACCTTTACCGGTTCGATCTTTGGTGCCGAAAAGGTGTCCTGATAGTTCACCTAACACTTCGAACCCGTTTCTTTCAGCAAGTTGCGACCACCAGTCCGGTATTTCAGAGCTTGGCAGGCGACGTTCGACCGATCGAATTCGACGCACTGCCGCCACATCTATTTGATATTCGAAACGGTCACCGGGTTTCCACTCCTCGAGCGCAATAGTTTTAGAGCGACCATCTAGCTCATCAACCTGCTGTGGGGACGGGATAGCGGTCGACTGAATGAGGAGAGTCCCAAGCCCCGGTTGCACTCGGAACAAAACACCGGCCTCAGATCGAGGGTTGTCACCCAGTGGAGGGAAAAGGCCCATAACAGTTTGGTGTGCAGAAATATGGTTGCTGCTGCCTTGAGCAATTTTGCTGAGTGGTAGCGAAGTGAGAATTACGTTCATGAACTCGTCCCTTCGGTCGCCTGAGCTTGTACCCAGCTGGCTAAGGCAACAACCCCGGCTGGGGAGGGCGAGTCAGTCATTGTGAAAAGCGTTCGACGGTCAGGGGCCCACATGCGCCCAGGGCCGAACACCGGTTGCGCCATATCTTCACTAAAGCCATGCCCTTTCCAACCCAGTGCCTCGCATTCTGCAGCCCGTTCGTGTTCTACCGAAATGGTAAGTGGTCGATCTTCTCGTGCCATCGAAGGTGCCTGCCTGAGAATTTCGACACTCGACATGTCAAGCACACCGAGCGCAAACGGGAACACCGGAGGACACGATCTGCGCCCGAGACACAAGTGCCACATAGGTGATTCCGCAGCTGAAAAAAGTTCCTGAACTATTGAGCTGTCTTGTGGTGATTCTATGGTCACCAAAAATGCTGCATCGCTTAGATACCAGCGCTCTGAAATGATTGTCGTCTTGTTCTTGCTACCCTCGCCGGTGAAGGCGACGGGAGGGTTTGCAGTGATTGTGTGATAGTCACGTGTTCGAACGCCGGGCCTATCGACCCGTACCGAGATTTTTGTCTGGTTCAATCTTTTCGATAACTGCTCATTGCCTTGGCGTGGGTCGCCGAGCGCAGATCTGACAAGGCCGAGAATGCCGGAGCGTGACGGCATACTCCTGGTATCTCGGGTCGCAAGCTTCGATGCGGTACCCCAGGATTGCATCGGGGCATGGAATGCAAATACTGCGGTTCTTACCGCCGTGTTGCTCACGAAACTGCGTCCACCACGGCGGCAACAAGATCTATAAGCGACCTTGTTGGGTTGTGGCCGGCGTCTAAGTCGGTGCTCGAAGCAGCCCAGCTACCCCGCGCGGGAGTCAGCTGCATAGTTTCAACCTGTTCCACGAACTGATAGAGCGCTGCTACTGATGCTTCGGCGCCGCCCTGGGACGGTACCGGCGTTTCGAACGCTGTTGCATAAGAGAGCGAACGGTCTCGTACCTCGGCGAGCACAGCTAGCGGCGCCTCATGATTAGCTGTCGAATTTTGTTTCCCTGAAGGAATTGCAACTATCGACTGTTCGATAAGGACTTTCAACGCTGTGGGGTCAAGCCCACCACAGTTTTGACGAAGCTCATCGACGTTGATGCTGATGTAACGGTAATAGATGCCACCCGTAAACTGACCGAGGCCGAGATGCCCGGCACCTTGCCCATCTTTGAGGTCATCAACCGCTGTGAAGTAGTCGATTTGGTGTGACATTTCTGAGGTGGTGAGAGCGTGAGCTACTTGCATCGCAGCATCGACTTTTGCCCCGGGAGCGTCCGCGTACATTCGCCCGAAAGCGCCGATAGTCACTTCGGTCGGCCCAAAACCACTGTCTCTGATCTTCTTTAACGCTGACACAATTTTGCTACGAGAACTTTTTGACTTTCCGAGATCTTCGTTTGTCAGCGTTGAAGTATTCAACGCTGAAGCGATCTGTTGTAGTTCGGTTGCGGAGAACCAGGCGAGTGCCGAGCCCGAATCTTCGTTACCTTCAGATTCTTTACCGTCCTCTGCTGTGCCGAATTGTTTGTCGAACGCAGCCCACGCAGCTTTATTGTCGATCTTGCCGTTTGAGAATGAAGCTGTAGCGATCCAACCGGCTATCCATGCCTCGTCTCTACCGAGGTTGCACTGAGCGTCTGCTTGGAGAAGTTCGGCAATTTTTTGTGCGCAGCCGCCCGGTGATGCCCTAAAGGTTTGGACATCTAGGGCATCCTCGGCACCTAAGCGAATTGCTCGCTTCCAAGACTGTGAAGAGATACGTCCCCGAATGGTGCCACCGTAGACAGCGCTCTTTGGCGCCCCGGTATCGTCACGGTTCGGGTTTGCATAACTGAATGGCTGAAGGATGTGAAGATTAATAAAGGTGCTCATTGTGTTGCCTCTCCTGTTGCTGATGTAGCTGAGTTAGTTGGGGACGTGATTTCTGCTGTTTCGGATTCTGCGCTTGTGCTTACTGCTGATTCAGATTGATCGGGTGGCGGATCGTGGTAGCCGCGTGCCCAACGAGAAATATCTTGATGGTGGGTGCCCGTCGCCCAGTTCTGCGCAACCCACGCCAAATCATTCCAATCGAATCCGGCGCTCGCAGACTCTGCCTGGCCAAGAATGCTGCGCAAAGTGGTAACTGCCGCCGGCCAAGTTTGGCGAGAAAGACTTAAAAGTCGGGTCTCCGCTGAGTTCTCGGATAGTTCCCGTTTTGATACTAAAAGTCGAAGCGTGGCACCAACATTTTGGCCATCTTTCTGGGCTAGCCGCCGGTGTGACCCGGCCAGCAAGCAGGCATCCTGAACTGAAACAATTTTTAGTGCAGCAATGGCAGGATCGGTTATGCCCATCTCGAGTTGCCGTAGCCGCGGAGCCGCAAGATAGGTTCTGAAGCGGTTGGCTAGCCCCCTGTCTTCGATACGCCTGACAAGTACGCTGGCCATTGCTGAATGCTTCACACGGCCCGCTTTTTTCTCTGAGGTGCTGTTCTGAGCTGTCATCAAATTCTCCTTAGGTATCTCATGAATTCTGACCGTGCTTTGCTGACCGTTATCAACCGGGCCGGGTCCATCTGATCGACTGCATCGAAGAGCTGAACAGCAATTCTTTTGGTTGTGTCCTTCACGTCATCACGCCAAACGTCCGGTGTTTGTGTTCTTCCCGGATCGCCGGGTGCTCGCTGAGCAAAAATTTCTGCCAAATCCGCGAAACGTTGCTCTATGCCGGTCCAAAAATCTGCGACAGCAACTTGCAAGATGGGCGGGTCGTCACCTGACCAATCCACGGTCAGCTTTCCTCCAGGCTCGTGTTTAGGAAGGAGTGCCATCCGTGCGAACATCCGCAACGCCTTTTCGCACTCGGCTGCTATCCCACCAGCCTGCAGGTGAAGAGCGAGGGCAACAATGGTCTCGTAGTCGAGGAGGAAGTAGTTCGGGATTGTTGAAGCAACCCATCCGGAAAGCACAGCGGTGGCAGCGGTACCAGCGTAGGTACAACTCAGAGTCTCTACTGAAGAGTCACCTGTGAACACAACCTTGGCCCTATTGAGTATTGATGGGCTAGAACCAGCATCCTTCTCTGACCGGAAAGTGTTGGAGATTGCATCAAGCTCACGCCAGGCTGAGCGCGCCGGTGTTGACCAGACAAACTTTTGTTCGCCCTTCTTATTTGACTTGGTAATGGTGAAAGGACTGTCAGCGCGGATGAGAAACTCGTTTGCCTTCCGTTGCTCTTCAATTGCGGTTTTTTCTGTTCCACTTGGTGCAACTCTTCGAGTACCGCGAAGAATGAAACGGACCCGATCGCCTTCGGGTATGAGAAGTGTTGCCTTTGGAGTCCACAGCGCTGCCTCAACAGTACTGACGGAATTTAGGGGTCTGGTCACTCCCTTTGTTGAGGTGAAATCGGCTGCCGGAAGTTTGTTCCGTGTTGCCGTGTCAACTTCAGGAATATTCGCACGAAGCGTCTCGTAGAGAGTCTTCCCTTGCCTCGCTACAAGCAGTAGTCCATCGCCATCTGCCGCATGGGCGTATAAACCAGCAGGCGAACTTCCGCCGGTTGCACCGTCAAACCGCTGCTCATTACCGGGCTCACCAAAGAATGATCGAGCGATGAGCAGACTGGCCGCCTGAGCTAGGGAATAAGAAAACCAGTCACCGTTAATATCGTCAGGGGTGTGTTGCCACCAGGTGTGTTTGCTGCCAGCACCAAGGTCAACACTGAGTGTCTTCACGGTATTTGTAGGAACTACGACTACCCCGGGGGCTTTCTTGTCTTCAGAAACTCTTGAGCCTCTTTGGGCGAGCTCTGCCTGTTGCATAAACGGATCAGTGGGATGAATCAGCCAGAGTCGGTCATACGAGTCAGCGAAATATTTCTCGACTAGTGCAGGATCGAACTGGTTGTCAGACGCAAGCGCTGCACCAGAACCGATCATGTCTTGGGCTAGCGCTACTAGCAGAAACCGTAACGCCCAACGCTCAACATCAGTTCCGGCGATCGGTCCATCAAGAGTGTGCGCATGTAGGAACAGGGCCTTGAGCCCATGCTGAGAAGCAGAGCCACTCTCAACATCTAACGCCATAATCCAAGGTTCATCAACAAGATTAAAACGCTTATCTTTTACTAACTCGGTAACTGCTGTGAGCGCCAGCTCGGGTGTTGCCGCCATGTTATTGCTCCTTTTCGGCAAATAAGCCATCTCGTTGGTGCAACTCAATGAACTCTGAGCTATCTAGATCAAGTTGTTTCAAACCTTTGAGAGCCGGTGCGTGAATAGCCCACCCGTCGGCCTGGGCCGGTGTGCTCCAATATTGTTTCAGCACGCTGTGACAAGAACCTTTGGATGGCACTGGAACCACGCAGCCTAAAATGCGTTGTTGCTCCTCAACCGTTGGCCGATCAGGCAGAGGACCATTCCAAGCCCAGTCTGTCGAACCACACATAATCACACCGATACTGTCGGCCCCGAGCCGTGTAAGTAGCTCACCGGGGTTGCTATGACCGTTCGTGAATTCCACAACCGACTTGATTGCCTGTGGTGATTTCAGCGCGTTCAGCTCTGCTGCGCCTTGCTCGGTGCCATCTTTTTGATTCTCGGCAACATCCGCGACCGCAGAGGTGTCAAAACCGAGATCGACAAGGCTTTGAACTTCTGCAGGGATGGAAATAGTGGAACGTTCGCCGCCGTCTAGGACCCATTCCCAAGTCCGCCGAACTTTCGACTCCCCGTAAGGAAACTTGTCCATAGTTTCGTCCGGGCGGGTGACGTAGAGGACTCGTTGCCCTAACCTATCTGGGCGATCGTGACGCCAGAGCCGACCGGAGCGTTGAAGAAGAGATGCAATTGGTGCCAACTGAGAGACCATGATATCTGCGTCAAGATCTAGAGACTGTTCTGCTATTTGAGTTGAGACAACTACCTGATGACGCTTAGGCATAGCTTCACGGTCCTTCCCAAAACGTTCGACAACTTGGTCAGCTGCATCTGCCCTCTGGTCGGCTGTCATACGAGAATGAAGGGTGTAGATGTCAATGTCGGTTCGGGTTTCTAACCGTTGCGCCACCAGCTGAGCGTTGTGAACCGTGTTGACAATCACTGCGGTAAAACACGGGTTACGGGTTTTGATCAGGTCAAGCGTTGTGTCAGCAATGCTTTCAGGGGTGTTCGCCTCGACAAACTTTAGGTTCAGTGTGTATTCATCCACTACCACAGGTTGTAGAAGAACATCGCCACTAATGCCTGCTTGCATGTGCAGAACTGAGGGGTAGGCAAAGCTCGTTAACTTTGGTGGCGTTCCTTCACGCATTCCCGCAACAGATCGACACCCGCACAAGTACGCTTCGAAAAATTTCTCAACAAGGGAAGTTGGGATCGTGGCTGAGAGCATCACCACATCTGCACCTGCAACGCTCAACCATTCAATAAGACGAGAAATAAGCGCCGAGGTATAGGCGTCGTAGCTGTGGACCTCATCGAGCACCACTGTCCGTCCGGCTAGGGCGCCTAGCTTCAAAAACCCGTAACGGTGCGGAAATACACCATGCAAAATGCGGTCTACCGTACCGACCCCAACAGGTGCTAATAGCGCTTTGTGGCGCCCGCGTAACCAAGTCCCAGAAACTACTCGTGCATCGTCATTATTTTCAGCTGTCTGCTCTGCAGCTTTTTCTGGCGAGTCGGGATCTTCGGCATAGAACTCGTTCAGCGAGGAGTTCCTGTACAAAACGTTGCCAGCAACATCGGCACCTGCGACCGTCGAAACGAATTCTGTGACGCGGTCAAACATGACTTTTGAGGTTGCACCGGTCGGAAGTGCGAAATAGATACCCGTTGTGCCTTGAAAAGCACGAATGAGTGCTGCCTCTGTCTTTCCGACCCCCATTGGTGCTGCAACAAGCGTTAATCCTGGAGTTACAGGCAACGCAGCAACAACCTCTTGGAGCGGGCGCGGACCGAACTTCCGCAGCCCGGGGAAAAGCTGCGCAAAGAGTCTGCCAGTTGTATCCGGAACGGGAGCACCAAAAATGGCAGCAAGCCGCTCAACAGCAGCCTGAGCTTGAAGCCTGGCGTAACTCTCTGGGTCGTCTAAATCCTTCAGCGGTGCCTGTTCGCGAAACTGCTCGTCAGATGCAATCCAGTCGGCTAACACAACGAGTTGTGTGATGAACGGGACGGCAAGCCGACCCGATTGAATACCTGCTGCGTCGGGGCTACGGATCTGCAGCGCCTCTGAACCGAACGCACGATTACAAAACGCTGTGAGCAGACACCATTGCTCCACCCAATCATCGGGCTTCCAGTCGTGGGCCCATAGCTGCAGACACCCGCCCCCTAGAGGGTGCTCGCCTGGGAGTTCCCCTCTCTTAGGGCCGCCACCATCGCAAGACCAAGAAGCAACTTCAGTTCCAAAAACTCCGTGGTGTCCTGCAAGGACGTCGGTACTAAAATTGCCTGGTCCTGTCACACGATGCAGTGCCACACCGGACACTGTTGCGTGGCGGCCTAACCGCTTATTATCGCTAGGGAAATCGGTGATACCTGGCGGATATCCGTCAAGGACGCTCTTCGTTGTCCTCCCATCAGCCACAACAGCGCCTTGTAGCTTTATTTGGAATTGTGGGGTTGCTTTACCAACATCGTGAATAGCGGCAAGTGTTGCAACACGGCTTATAAACCCAGTTGGATTGCCTGCACCGCACAGCTCGCTCAGGTACTCAATGTGGCGTTCAGGTACCCAACCGCCGTTGAGGTACGCAGTCAGTACCGCGCCTGTATCGAGAAGGTGCGCAGCAAGGGGATACGCAACTTCACCTTTGCTGTCACTTTTGCCCCATAACGAAAAGTCTGGCTGTACTCCATTCACGATTCCCGCCATCTCCGAAACCTAGACGAACGGGTTAGTGAAAATCCTCTGAATTAAAACGATGAGTTCCCAGCTTGGCAAGTTGGCTCCGCAACAGCGCAGCAAGTTGGTACCGCATTAGCGCACAGACCTCATCAAAGGGCTGAGGAGCGCAACACTTTGTATAATCCCGACCGAACTGCCGCCTACTCCCCTAGTTGATCGAGAAGCTCATCGGGAACATCAAAGTTGGCGTACACGTCTTGAACGTCATCGTTTTCTTCAAGGGCATCAATAAGTTTGAGTACTGACCTGACTGATGCGATGTCGTCTAGTTCTACAAGCGAAGACGGAATCATCGTCAGGTCAGAGGAATCAACTTTAATTCCTGCTTCTTCGAGAGCTGTACGGACAATCGAGGTGAGTGTGGCCTCACAGGTGATAGCCCAAAACTCGCCGTCTCGAGCCACGTCATCTGCACCAGCATCGAGTGCGGCCATCATGGCCGCGTCCTCATCCAAGTTGCCGTCTACATGAATAATTCCCTTGCGTTCGAACTGCCAAGCAACAGCTCCAGGCTCGGCGATTGAACCGCCAAGTTTAGAAAAAGTTGAACGCATCTCTGGGCCAGTTCGATTGCGGTTATCAGTCAAGGTTTCGACAAAGACTGCCACCCCATGGCCGGCGTACCCCTCGTAGTTGACTTCCTCGTAGATCACACCTTCGAGTTCACCAGTGCCGCGCTTGATAGCCCGCTCAATGGTGTCAATAGGAACCGAGGCATCTCTGGCTTTTTGAAACATGGTGCGCAGGTTGGGGTTCATGTCTGGGTCTCCGCCGCCGTTTTTAGCAGCAACTTCTACCTGGCGAATCAACTTGGCAAAGAGTTTGCCGCGCTTTACGTCAGCTGCACCTTTTTTGTGTTTGATTGTTGCCCATTTGGAATGACCCGACATGCAGTTCCCCTTCGGTTACCTATGTTCTATGTGTTCTGAATTAGAGACTAAGAAAGAGTTGATGCACGCGGAGGTCCTCAACAAGTTCCGGATGAAAGATTGACACCATGATCGCACCAGAACGAACGAGCGCAGGAGAAGAATCAATAGTTGCTAGAACCGTAACCGAATCTCCTACTCGTTCTATCACTGGAGCGCGAATACAGACGGCATGAAATGCAGGCTCACCAAGAATCGGAATCTGTACATCTTGCTCGAAAGAGTCCACCTGTCGGCCAAAGCCATTCCGGCGTGTTGAAATATCAATCACCCCAAGACACCGCTGATCTTCTCGGCCATCTTGTATCTCTGCCGACAACAAGATTGCTCCAGCGCAGGTACCTAATACGGCCTTACCAGACCTAGCAAAAACACGAAGCGGCTCAATAAGGTCGAACCGTTCAGCCAGCATCGACACCGTGGTCGACTCTCCACCCGGAATTACTAAACGGTCAATACCATCAAGGTGTGCAGGGGAACGAACTTGGACAACCTGCTCGCCAAGAGACTCAAGCCGGCGTTGATGCAAGGCGAATGCGCCCTGCAAAGCTAAAACGCCAGTAGTCACCAGCCGCGGTCAGCAAGTTTGAGGTCTAATTTATCCATGCCAATTCCGGTCATTGGCGCTCCAAGACCTCGGCTGACCTTGGCCAGAATATGGGGATCGAGGTAGTTCGTAGTTGCCTCAACAATGGCCTTCGCCCTAGGGGCAGGGTCATCTGACTTGAAAATGCCAGAGCCAACAAACACTGCATCTGCACCAAGCTGCATGGCCAACGCTGCGTCGGCAGGAGTTGCAATGCCACCTGCGCAGAACAAAGGCACGGGAAGTTTGCCGGTTTGAGCAATCTCTTGGACCAACCCAAGCGGAGCAGACAGCCGTTTAGCCCACTCAAACAGTTCGGCAGAGTCAGCCTGAGTAAGAGCTCGAATGTCTCCATTAATTGAACGAAGGTGGCGAACTGCCTCAACGATATTTCCGGTACCTGCTTCACCCTTTGAGCGAATCAGACATGCACCCTCAGAGATACGACGCAACGCTTCACCTAGGTTGGTTGCTCCGCAGACAAAGGGAACTGTGAACTTCCACTTGTCAATGTGATGAGCCTCATCAGCGGGTGTAAGCACTTCAGACTCATCAATGTAATCAACGCCAAGGGCCTCAAGGATCTGAGCCTCGACGAAGTGACCAATTCGGGCTTTAGCCATTACTGGAATAGTCACCGCAGCTTGAATTCCTTGAATCATCTCTGGATCGCTCATTCGCGCAACCCCGCCGTCAACTCGAATGTCGGCAGGGACTCGCTCAAGAGCCATAACTGCGCAGGCCCCTGCATCTTCGGCAATTCGGGCTTGCTCAGGATTTACTACGTCCATAATCACGCCGCCGCAAAACATTTCCGCAAGGCCGCGCTTTACGAGTTGAGATCCAGTTGCGTGAGCTGAAGATTCAGAGGGAGTGGGTGCCATTGTCACAGTGTACCGACGCGATGCCCAGTGATTGGAACCGGCCCCCCAGTGAACTCTGCCACTGCACCTAGAAATGCCTGATTTACTGCACTACCCGGTTACCGCTCCTGCAGTTAACCAGCCTGTAGTTGAGCCACTGATGGCTCATCGAACAGGCGTGGTGAAGTTCCTACATCGGGTAGCTCTACAAAGGTGGATCCTGGGGTTAATAACATTGGTTGACCTTCTGCAGAGGTCAGCTTCCATGGCTGATCAGGGGCGGTGCGTTGCCAAGTACCAGCTGTCATGCGGCCCTGAGTAAAGACCCAAGCGTTACCGAAACCCAGAGTCTGAGCCTCTGGAGAACGCGAATCTGCTGCAGATGAAATGTAGGGGGTTTCGAGAACCACCACATTGGTGGGCGCAATCTGTGCTCCGTCGACTGTTAAGTGACGTTGGTTGTTAGACCAGCGTAACCAGGTGCCTGTTGCTGAGTCCCAGATGAACCCGAGGGGAGACATGCCTACCTTGAGATCGAAGCCAAGCACGGGGGTTCCCCCAGGGTCTTGCCCCGGCGCCACATAGTTAAAGAGTTGGCTCGGTAGAACCGGAGGCAGATCTGCATACGTGTACAGCTTTGGCACGTTCAAAATGAGGTTATGAGGCGCCTTTTTTGCACTCGATCGCGAGTAGGCACCAGGCGCTTGGCCGGGGTTCAAGCTCTGAATCCAAGGTGTATCTGCCATGACCTTCGTAACGTTTTCATTCCCGCCCGACCATGCAACTAGTGGCCGGCCAAACATGGCGAGCAGATCTGGATCGCTAGTGCGCGCCGAGCGGATCGGGCCCACCTCTTGCACATCCTTTGACTGAAACACCGCCATATAACGACTAATACCTTCTACTTTGAGTTCAACAACCACGTCTGCCTGCTCAATGCCAACTTGTGGCATAGCTGCAGGAGAGTTGTCTATCTTCGCAACTAGTACCGGCCGAGCTAAAAGAGCAGCGCCTGCTGCATCCTGCAAGTTCAGTTGCACACCAGTAAGCGCTGCAGTTGGCCCGACGGCAATCGTTGTAGTTGTAGTAGTAGTGGTAGCAGTTGTTGCCTCAGTCTTTGCCTTGACTTGGGATGTAGGTTTGGTCTTCTTGCCACATCCACTAGAATTCAAGCCCAGACCAGCAGAGACAACTAGCACAATGGCGAGCAACGATACGCCGAGGATTAATTTGCGGTTGGGCCGCTTCTTGTCAGCTGAACGAGTGCCTTCTCGGTTAACCACGCGGGGTTGCGGATCAGGATTGCTGTTGGAGTTGGTTTCTTCAGGCATATTAAACTGCTTTCGTTTCGACTCAATCAGAGTTCTTGAAGCACAGCGATTCGATAGGTCAGTGGTTGCATGGCGGTTTCAGCAAGCGGAGATACCTTCACCTCTGCAATGTCATTCACGGGCGCTAACCACAAAGAGACTGTGTTGGCAGGAGCATCTGCCAAGGCAGTTCCTGCCTGTTGCATGTGTACAAACGCAGCGATAAGCCCTGGCGGGTAGCGAGTCAGATCAATTGCAGCCATATCTGAACGCACTGAGCGCTGTTCCCCTAAACCGGCAGCTAGCTTGCGTTGACCAAAACCAGAAGTTCCGAACAGGCTGATAACCGATGTTGCAAACCTCGCAGACCCATCACGCTGCCGGCCGAGCAGGTTCGCAAGCACACCTTCTAGTTCAAGTCGGCCAAGACCATTTGCCAAGCCTGTAGTCAGAACGAGGGTGCAGCCTGCCCTGTTGGAAACCACAAATGCATTCATGGAGGCGGACTCCAACAAGTACACCTCGGGATTGGTCACTCCACTCGTGGCGCAGAGACCTTCGAGCAGATTTTCGAGCTGAGGCTGAGAACCCACAACTAGTGGTGTTAAATCCAGACCCGTGAGCATTTGATTTCTGCCGCTTGCAAGTTTTGCACGAAAGGTAACTATCCACGCAACAGACAGAATCAGTGCAACGGCAGCACCAAGAATTGGCTGAAGCAGCATCAGTGATCCGCCAATGACAACAGCAAGAAGCACTCCGAGAAAGAGCGCGTTGTGTTCGAGCCTGTTGACTGACTGATGAAATGATGACTGGGCTGGCATTGCGGCAAATGTTACAGGAGGTTTTGCGCCCGTTTGGGCATGCTTGTTAGCGGACTTTTACCCTAAGCGAGGTGACCTTCGAGGGGGCTTCCAGTGCGGCGGCAATTAGTTCTTCGTAGATTTCAAGATATTTGTCGCAGAGCAATTCAAGGTCAAACTCTTTGGCTCTAAGCGTTGCAGCGGTTTGGAGTGAGACACCGAGTTTCGGGTCAGCAAGCAATTTGTTGAGCGTGGCAGCTAAAGCCGCAGAGTTGCCCGGTTCTACAAGCTCGGCGGCTAGTCCGTGTGGCGAGGTTGCCACCTGCGAGTAACCCGAGATAGCAGAGGCCACCACCGTGGTTTGCGCTGCCATTGCCTCTAGCAAGATGATCCCGAAAGACTCTCCTCCTAAAGAAGGTGCACAAAAAATCGTGGCTGCCCGCATACGCCGCTCTCGTTCTTGGTCGCTAATTCTTCCGAGCCAGCTCACACGCTTATCGGGGTAGCGGTGCTGTAAGTCGGCAGTCTGCGGGCCTGTGCCACCAACCCAAATCTGGGTGTTCTCTGGAAGTTCAGATACTGCTCGTAGAAGAACTTCGAGGCCTTTTCGAGGTTCGTGCCTGCCAAGAAAAAAGATTGTTGGAGCAACTGTTGGCCAGGGTTCAGCGTTTCGAAACCGCTCACCTTCTATACCGTTGAATAAAATTCGAACGTCCTTTGGCATGACATCGGCCACCATCAAACGCGCATCCTCTGAGACGGCCACGCGCGCATCAAGGCGATTACCAAACCAAGTCGCCAGCCCAGATAGCTTTTGATAGGCAGGTTGCTCCCCAGCAGCGTGGAAGGTTCCTACTAGCGGGGCCGTTTTGAGTAGCGCAGCAGTCACGGTGGGCCCCGGGGCCAAAGGTTCGTGCAGGTGAACTACATCGAAGTTCTCATCCCATAGGGCGCGCATAGTACGCAACTGTGCTGGAATATCTGGCGCTATTGGCGCAACGGATCCATTTGCTGCAGTTGGAATGCTGCTACCAAGCGGGACAACAAATACCTCTGGGGGTGGGCCGTCGCAAGGTGCAAGCACTAGTGCTTCATGACCCCGCCTTCTTAAAGAGCGAGCAAGGGCTAGTACTTGCCCCTGCACTCCCCCGGGGATACTTAAGCTGTAGGGACAGACCAGACCAATACGCACCTGCGCACACTAGGCCTCGGAGCGGCCTTTTTCCCTCTCGGCTTGAACCCAAGACGGAAGCGGTAATCCAAGAGCCGCAAAGTCGCTCGGCCAATTTGGCTGCATCACATGCCATTGAGTGGGGTCACGGCAAATAAGAACCTCTAGACCCTTAGCAATATCTTGGGTAACTCGCTGCACATCGGCACGCAGGCGGCCACGACGTTGGGTATCGAGCGGCGGCAAAATAGCCGCGTGGTGGTGGTTGCCTTGAACGAAGATTGCAACGGGCAGCAGCGGCGCTCCGCTTCGCAAAGCCAGCAACGCTGGCCCACCGGGCAGTGTGGTTCGTTCACCAAAGAAATCAACGGGGATTCCGTCTCCGCTGAGGTCACGGTCACTTAGCAAACACAACACTGACCCTGCGCTCAATGCGCCCGCAAGTTCTACAGCAGCAGTTGGACCAACGGGAATGACGTTCAATCCCAGTTGGTCACGTCGGTAGCTCAAAAACCACTCGTATAGTTCTTGTGGTTCAAGATGCTCAACCGCAGCCGCTACGGGAATGGAATGGGCCATGACCAACCATCGGCTCGCTGACTCCCAACTTCCAAAGTGTGGAATCGCCGCAATCACCCCCTGCCCCCTCTGAGCGGGAAGGATCAGGTGCTCGAGACCTTCATAGGTCATTGTCTGGTCAAGTTCATCAAGGGTCAAAGAAGGAAGTCGAAGAGCGTCGAGCCAATACCTTCCAAAGCTCAAAAAGACCTGCTCTATTTTTTCTTCGAGCTGCGCCTCGGTGATAGGTGCATCCGTCGGGAGCGGAGCAGTACGCAGGTTGGGATCGGGAGTCACTCCATCAAGGGCAAGGCCATAGATACGTCGCAAATACCGTTCGACCACCAGCCGTTCGCTTGGAGAGCGCCTGGCAAAAGCCTTGCTTACCGCTCGAACAGTCGGCCGCGCCACTGACGAGGGAAGGCGATCCGCAAGAACAGAGGCGAGCCGAAGTTTAGAAACTGAGAGTTCCATCTGGTTCAGTACTGTTTAGGCCGAAGGAGGACGAGATTTGCCAGTGCGACTTTTTGCAGCGCTTCGCGCTTGCCAACGCTGAGCAACTCCTCGGTCGTCGCTGCGCGGCCGACGCCTGCGGCGGTCGCTGAGCGCTGGAGTCTCTTGAGTGGCTTGGCCCCAAACTTTAATAAAGCGTTGAGCGGCCGTAATCACGTTCAGCACCACTATCAACGCCAAAATCGGAATCAGAAGATTCCGATAGAACAACAGACCGATAGCGAGTAGAACGAACCGCTCGGCGCGCTCAACGATTCCGGTGTGGGCATCGAAACCAAGTGCGTCGGCTTTGGCCCGGATATACGACACGATTGAGGCAGTAATATAACCAGCTACGGGCAACATCACGACCCAAGGCCGGCCATCAGTAGCTACTAGGTAGTAGGTGATGCCACCAAAGAGCAGTCCGTCTGTAACGCGGTCAGAGACCGAATCGAAAAAGGCGCCCCGTAGCGAGGACTTGCCAGATGCCTTTGCGACGGCACCATCAAGCAGGTCGGGAATGCCCGTCAGAATTAACAAGAGCAACCCAAGGTGTAACTGCCCCGAACCAATCGCAATTGCCGCAAACACTGCCATCACAATGCCAGTGGCAGTAACGGCGTCGGCCGAAATGCCAGCCTTCTTGAAACTGTTGCCAATGGGTTTTACTGCGGCATCAACTTGTGTGCGCCATTTTCCGTCGAACATCTGACTCCTTATACGAGCACTGCAGACTGAGTTTGCCCAGTGCTCACGGAACTTTTCTGAGGGCCTTTAACATCTGCTAACTAAAGTTAGCAGCTTAGTACGATCAAGGTTGCGAGGGAAGTAATCAAGCAAGAATCACCGCTATTCGCCCAGTGTGACAGTGGCTGCAGGGACAGTGGCTGCAGGGACAGTGGCTGCGGCCACGTTAAGACTGAGGCCGTCGACATCATCAGGGTCGAATTGTGTCCAGTCCTCAGGGTTCTCTTCAGAAAATCCCTCAATCACTTCGCCATTCACCCCATCAACTAAAACAATTCCCCGCTTAGTAGGCGGGTTCTCATTTGAGTAGGCCAAGATGCGCCATGTTGGCCGTGAGAACCACCCCCGCCAAGCCATCTGCGCTGCAGCATGCCCTACTGGAAATCCGACCTTGGCTGAGGCGCTTACAAGCGCATCAGACTCATCAACCTTGAGCGTCCAACCAGCGACCATTCCATATGCACCAAAAGCAACTAAGCCAACACCCGCCCACAATGTGCCCAAGTTTATTAGTGCAGAACTCTCACCTTTTGCTGCATAGAGCCCCACAGCGACTAGCCCAAAGACCAAATATAAAGCTGCGGGGATTCGGCGACGGTTGTTATTGGGAAACGTCTGCGGGCCAACAAACCCGGACAGGTCTAAATCTTCGGGGAGGACATCAACAATCTCGCCATCTGCTGGCGCAGATTCGGACTGTTCTGAACTGCGGGCTTCTGAGTCAGTCATAACTCAACGGTACCTGTCGGAGCGCTCTCAACGGTATCTGGCCAAGCTGAAATGAGAACTGCCCAAACATCGCCAAGGGCCACAGGCATCACCTGAGACCCACCAACTACAGACATGAAGTTGGAATCACCAACCCAGCGAGGGACGCAGTGAACGTGAAGATGATCGGTCTGAGACCCGCCAGCTGCTCTGCCAAGGTTGACCCCAACGTTCACCCCGTCGCAGTTCAGGGTGGCCTTCAGCGCAGTGACTCCCTCTCGAACAAGCACCCACAGTTCTTCAAACTCTGACCGTTTAAGGTCTTCAAGGTTTGCAACTGCGCGATTGGGAAGCACCATTAGATGCCCCGAGGTATAGGGAAAGCGATTCAGAATCACAAAGCAATCCGCACCCCGGTGAAGTATGAACGTCTCTGAATCGGGTGCACCGCAGTTCAGAATTCGCTCAAAGAGAGACTGCGGTGAAGACTGAGCGTTGCTATTTGATTGCGTGTGGTCAGGAAGTTGGCCCGGCAATGCACGTCGAGACTCCGGGTCTCCAGTGACATACAGCGATCGCCAAGTGGCCCAGAGCTGGTCAAGCGGCATTGAGCGCTGCGAATTCTGCTGAGGCAGTTGGGGTTGAATCCACCGAGGTCATTTCTTTGATGCAACTTCTGCGGCAAGGCGTTGAGCAAAGGAAGCAAGTGGCACATCTCTTTCAACTTCATTGCCACGGGGGTTGACCCCCACTGTGCGATGTTCCACATCGCTCTCGCCTACCACTAGAACAAACGGCAGTTTCTCGCCTTTCGCCCTGCGAATGCGATTCCCTAGGGTTTCATCGGCATCAGAAATCTCGACTCGAAAGCCACCGCCGCGCAGTTCTGCGGCAACCTCATGGGCATAGTCGGCATGAGCTTCCGAGACGGGAAGAATCTTGGCCTGTACTGGCGACAACCAAACTGGGAACGCTCCGGCGTAATGCTCAACAAGCACAGCAAAGAAACGCTCTACAGAGCCAAAGAGTGCACGGTGAATCATGATCGGACGATGCTTCTCACCGTCGTTTCCGATGTAGGTCATCTCAAAGCGCTGAGGAAGTTGGAAGTCGACTTGGATAGTCGACATCTGCCAAGTCCTGCCGATTGCATCACGAGCCTGAACAGAAATCTTGGGCCCATAAAAGGCGCCGCCACCTGGGTCCATGACTAGGTCAATGTTCATAGCTGTAGCAGCCGAGCGTAAAGCTTCGGTTGCCTCATCCCATTCCTCGTCAGTTCCAACGGCTTTGCTTTCTGGCTTCGTTGAGAGCTCCAGATAGAAGTCATTCAGGCCATAGTCGCGAAGAAGATCTAGGACGAAAGTCAAGATGGATCCGAGTTCGGCACCCATCTGCTCTTTGGTTGTAAAGATGTGTGCATCGTCTTGGGTCATGCCCCTCACGCGAGTCAGGCCGTGCACGACTCCAGACTTCTCATAGCGATACACCGTTCCGAATTCGAACATACGCAATGGCAACTCTCGGTACGAGCGTTGCCGGCTCTTAAAGATCAGAATGTGGAACGGGCAATTCATAGGCTTGAGGTAGTACTGCGTTCCCGTTCCCTGAACGGGCTCAACCTGAGCTAGGCCCCCTTCGCTAGCAACTCCAGCATCGGCCGTTTCAGCGTTTTGGCCGTGATCATGATCGTGATCAATCTCCATCGGCGGGAACATGCCATCAGCGAACCACTGAAGGTGACCGCTAGTTTCGAACAGGTTCGACTTGGTGATGTGCGGTGAGTAAACAAACTCGTAGTCGGCCTGCTCATGGCGGACCCTTGAGTAATCCTCCATCAATCGGCGAATGATGCCGCCCTTTGGGTGGAATACCGCCAGACCAGATCCGATCTCCTCGGGAAATGAGAACAGGTCGAGTTCAACTCCTAATTTGCGATGGTCCCGCTTTGCTGCTTCCTCTTGACGATGAAGATGCGCCGCAAGTTCCTTTTTGCTTGAAAACGCAGCCGCATAAATGCGCTGCAGCATTGGATTCTTCTCGCTCCCACGAAAGTATGCGCCTCCGTGACGCGTGAGTTTGAAGTGGCCGAGCCGGCCGGTACTTGGCACGTGCGGCCCACGGCACATGTCCACAAACTCATCAGTATTGCGATAGAAGCTGATCTCGGTTCCGCCCCCTACCTCCCCCTCGGCATCTTCACCTGCTGCGGCCAGCTCCATGAACACCCTTTTGTAGGGGTGCTCAGCCATCAATTCGAGGGCTGCATCTAACGGCAACTCAAAGCGCTCGAACGGTTGATCCGCAGCAATAATCTGTCGCATTTTTTCGTCGATGCGCAGCAGATCATCGTCTGTAAAGGTGCCGCCCTCGGGCAACTCGAAGTCATAGTAAAAACCATCGACAATCGGCGGGCCACCGGCAAAGGTTGCGCCAGGCCACAACTCAAGAACAGCCTGGGCCAAAACGTGAGCAGTGGAGTGGCGCAGATGCTCAAGCGCTGCTTCCTCACGGTCAGTAATAATGCGAATCTTTGCTCCGTCTTCAAGAGGCTGCGACAGGTCAATTGCAGTGCCATTGACCTCAATCACTAGTGCAGCGCGAGCTAGGCCAGGTCCAATGGACTCAGCTAGATCAGCGCCGGTTGCGCCCACACTCAAGGAGCGGGAAGAACCGTCGGGCAGCGTGATTGCAATCTCGGACATATCTACAAACTAGTGGGGACAGCGAAAGCGACTGAAACTAATTGTCGCTCGAGCCTTCTAGGATGATGGGTTGTGTTCGATCCATCTATGCACGCCACTTTCATTCCGGCAGATCCTGCTCGAATGGCGCGTCTAGCACTCTGGTCTGATGCAGACCTCGAACAGTTCCGGCAGAATGCCGATCACAGCGCACTAGAACCGTTGCAGTTGCTCACCCCAACTGAAGGTGGCGTATCTCAGCGAACAGTCTTTGTAGAGATGTTTGAGGTCAGTAAAGTTCTGGATCAGCTTGTGCAGATTCACCTTGATGACTCCTCGGTCTCTGGAAGTGTTCAGGCTTGGGCTCTAGTTGCCCGCACTGCATTAGAACTGATTGCGAAGGGGCGTCTGGCCCCGGCAATTTCGCAGCGGGGGTTCGACTCATGGGCCATTGGTCCACTTGATGAGCGAGACCGACAAGTGCGAGCAGCGTTAGCCGGGTGGATCCCGCCCGCTGCCCACTGTCTTGCTGTGAACCCTGCTGTGAATCCTGCTAATAGTTCTGCAGACAGCACCTCTGACTCGCCTCAGTTGCCTGGACTAGCCGAGCCACTTGGACTGGACGAACTGCGCATGATGACTGCCGAGGCTGCGGTCATGGGGATGTACGCCGCAATTGCCGATGCACTTCCGCGCACAGCGGCTGCAGGTACGGTAAGCCGTCAGCGGGCTTGGCACGGCCGCGAAGCAGTTGATGTTTCAAGTCTGCGTCCGTACTTAGTGGGGTCTGATGCGGCAGAGCGAACCATCGTGGGTCTGCGGCTGAGTCTTCCCACTGAAGATGAGGCCCCGTTTACCATCCGGCTTCAGGTGCGTTCGGCACTAGACCCCAGCCAAGTTGCAGACGCTGCAGACCTTTGGGCGGGTAATGCTCCTGGTTTTGATGAACACGCAGAGGCAGACCTGTTATTGGCGTTGCGACGTGGGGCGCGCCTGTTTCCCCCTCTTGCAGAGCTTCTCGATCAGGCTCAGCCAGTTGGGCTCGAGGTCGACGATGTTCAGGGAATGGCGCTGTTTGGATCCTTGGCAACAGACTTGGGTGGCGCAGGAATCGAGGTACTCATTCCAAGTTCCATGACTCGAACGCTTCGAGCCACTGCTCATGCAGAACCTCCCCCAGGCGCTGGTGACCAACCACCCACCTTTGATCTAGCCACTGTGTGCGAACTTACTTGGAAAGCAACTATCGATGGCGAGCCCGTCTCTGAAGAAGAACTCTCTGCGCTAGCAGCAAGCCGACGCCCGCTGGTTCGACTCCGCGGTTCTTGGATAGTGGTCGACCCAACTGTGGTGGCAAAACTCGGCAGGAAAGACAAACTCTCTGCTACCGATACGTTGGCTGCTGCACTCGGCGGCACAGTCACCATTGAAGACGAGGCCGTAGAAATTACTGTGGGTGGTGCTGCAGCGGAGTTTGCTGAACGCCTCAGATCTGCTTCACGGCCGCACGAATTGGCAGAGCCTGTCGGGTTGGTCGCCACCTTGCGCCCCTACCAAAGGCGTGGGCTTGCTTGGCTGAGCGAGATGGTCAAGATAGGCCTCGGCGGCGTTCTAGCCGATGACATGGGACTTGGTAAAACTATTCAACTGATAGCGCTTCACTTGCACCGCCTCGAACAGTCAACTGCTCCAACGTTAGTTGTTTGCCCGGCTTCGCTTGTTGGGAACTGGCAGCGCGAACTAGCCCGCTTTGCCCCGACCTTGCAGGTGCATCGTTACCACGGTCCGCAGCGTTCACTGAAGGGTGTAAACACCGGCGACATTGTTATAACCACCTATGGCGTACTTCGACGTGACTGCGAGCAACTCGCCCAAGAGAATTGGGGAATTGTTGTTGCCGACGAGGCACAGCAGGTCAAGAATCCTTACTCCTCTACAGCGAAGGCACTTCGCCGAATACCTGCAGACGCGCGGCTTGCAATGACGGGTACCCCAGTAGAAAATCGTATGACCGAACTCTGGGCACTCTTGGACTGGACCACACCCGGCCTGCTTGGCTCACTCGATACCTTCCGCCGCACCATTGCTATTCCCGTGGAACGCGACCGGGACGAACTCACAGCTGAGCGCTTTTCACGGCTGCTTGCACCATTCCTGCTCCGACGCCGCAAAGATGACCCAGAAATTGCTCCAGAGCTTCCCCCAAAAACAGAGACAGACCATCCGGTCACGCTAAGCAGCGAACAAGCTGGCCTGTATCGGGCAGCTGTTGAGGAGATCTTGGAGGCAATTGAACGCGCAGATGGAATGGCTCGTCGCGGCCTAGTTCTTAAACTCCTGACCGCTCTCAAGCAGATTTGCAATCACCCTGCACACTATTTGCGTCAACCCGGGCCACTGCTCGGACGGTCAGGCAAGCTTGAACTTTTTGAACAGCTCATTACTGCCATCACCGATGCCGGAGATTCAACCTTGGTTTTCACCCAGTATGTGGTGATGGGAGAACTCCTGATGACTCGCTTAGCTGAGATGGGGATTCCAGCTCAGTTCCTTCAAGGTTCACTATCGCTTCGCTCCAGATCAGAGATGGTCGACAAATTTCAGGCCGGTGAGTTTCCTGTGTTCATTCTGTCGCTAAAGGCCGGCGGAATCGGTCTGAACCTGACTCAAGCCACGCACGTAGTGCACTACGACCGCTGGTGGAATCCTGCAGTGGAGAATCAAGCCTCGGATAGAGCATGGCGAATTGGACAGGATCGGCCGGTGCAGATTCACCGGCTCATTTCCGAGGGCACTATCGAGGATCGTATCGCCACTGTGCTGAAGCAAAAACAGGCCATGGCAGAGGCAGTGGTCAGCGGCGGCGAGGCATGGCTAACCGAACTAAGCACCGCAGAACTTGGAGACCTTGTCAGGCTGGGCGGAGAGGATGCAGTATGAACCCAAGTGATCCTGGTCGCAGATTTTGGGGGCGGGCGTGGATACAGTCCCTTGAAGCTGGTGAGACTGGCAATGCTGGTCAGCTGCATCGCGGCCGCTCCGATGCACGTCGCGGTGCTGTTCATGAACTCACGCTCAAACCTGGTCATATTTCGGCACGAGTGGTAGGCGCGCATGGCGAACTCTTTGCACTAGATATTGGAGTTCGGCCGCTAGCGAGTTCTGAATGGGAACAGGTAGCCGATGCAGTCGCAGGCAAGGCCGTGCATCTTGCTGCGCTACTTGATGGCGAACTGCACGTAGGGGTAGTTGACGACGCTTTAGCGGTCGAAGTTCAGTTGCTTCCTCAAATGGCGCAGCTGCGCCCGGACTGCACCTGTGAAGAATGGACCGAGCCGTGTAGACATGCAGCTGCCGCTTGCTATGTGGTGGCAGAAGAAATTGACCGCGATCCGTTTGCACTCTTCTTGCTTCGCGGAATCAGCCGTGAAGAGTTCATCTCGTTAGTTCGTGCCCGCCGAGCTGCAGCCGCCGGCACCGTCCTGAACGATGTAGCTGAAAAGCCACCCGAGGGCATACTCGCAGCTGAAGCCTGGAGCGGGGCGCAACTTGATGATCCCCTGGCCCCGCCACCAGAGATTGTTCATACCCGTCGGATGTCTCACTCTTCGCATGGGCCCGGCAGGTACTCGCCTTGGGATGCACAGATTCCTGCGCAGCACCGCATCAGCACCGAGCGCGTCGACGCACTTGCCCTTGATGCAGTCGAGCGTGCTTGGGGCATGATTGTGGATGCTCAGCCCTCGGGTCTGAGTAGCAGTGCCACCGCAGATCTTGCTCGACGTTCAACCTTGGCCACATCTTCGTTTGGTGCAGCCGAACTTGCAGACTTTTCTGGGGTATCACCAGTGAGGCTGACTGCGTGGGCTCAGGCTTGGCTTGTGGCAGGCGACCCGGGTGTTGCAGTCGTTGCAGACACAGACTCATGGTCTACGGACCAACAACTGCTAGCCGAGGGGCGCGAGCGTCTAGTCGAAAGCGGATTTGCGCGCCGCTCAATTGCGTTGAATTACCACAGCCTGCGCATGAGTGAGGGCTTGCTCTTGGTGATCGGCCCCGATAACAAGTGGTACCGGCTTGCGGGTTCTGGTCAGCGTCAAGACATGCGTCTTGAGCAACCTCCTTCTAGTGACATCCGAGACCTAGTAGAGGAACCAACCTAGTCAGCAGAATTAACTGTTAGCAGAACAGTGCAGAGCAACTAGGCAGTCGAGAGTTCTCGTTCTAGAGGCAGTTCTAGCTTTCGCGTCTTGATTGCTGAGGCTGAGGATCTGCGGACCACACCATCGGCTTCCACCACAGCAGCTGCAGCAGGTACTGCTGGTTGCTTAAGGGGTGCAGAGGCAACAACTACCGTTGGTTTCTCTGAGGGGCTGCCAGTGACCCTGACCTTGCGGCGAGCTGGAAGGTCGACTACTTCGGCAAGGTGCTCTGCGTGATCGTCCTGAGTTTGCGCCGCTGTGGCGAGAGATGAACAAGTTGCGTAGGTATTGAGGTAATCCTGACCCGAGAGGTTGCGTATCTCGAACATCACCTCATCTGTGATCTGGCGAAGTACAAGACGATCATTTGCCCGATCAAGATACTTCTCTACCGAGATTGGCTTACCGAAGCGCAGGTGGACACGACGAAAAAACTTTGGCAAGCGAGAATCTGCAGGCTGCACAAGATCGCTACCAATAATTCCGACTGGAACAATCGGAGAATTCGTCCTGAGAGCCAAGCGCGCAATGCCGGTATGGCCCTTATGAAGTAGGCCGTCTCTAGCTCTTGTGCCCTCGGGGTAAATGCCAAAAAGTTCGCCCGCAGAGAGCACTCGGGCGGCGGCGTCAAGTGCTCGTTGCGCCGCATCTCCGCCCGAGCGGTCGATTGGAATCATTCCGATGGCGGGAAACACGTACTTTGTTTTCCAGCTATCCATGTATTCGGCTTTACCGACATAGGTCATTCGCCGCCTGAAGCAAAGCGGAACGAAGAAGGAATCAAGAACCGAGATGTGATTCGGGGCAATGATTGCCGCACCCTCTTTGGGAACATTCTCTAGGCCCTCGGTAGTTACGTTCCACAAGAAACGGAACGGCGGAGTCAGGCAGACACGAGCGGCTACTTGCATTTTTCCGGCGTCTCTCTGCTGCATCACTTCTCGTATCACTCCCTTCCCTAAAGAATTAACTACGGAGTATATCTCGCAGTTTCTGCTGAAGTAGGGGGAGTAACGGAATTCACACTAGATGCCATTCGCTAAACGCTGAACAGCAGTGGGCGAGAGATATTCACACCAAGTAGTTGAGCAGCCTGTTGCACATCGCAGCCTGCTGCAGCTGCTGCATCAATGGCTACTATCGCTGCCGGAGTGTCTAAGTCATTATCAAGTGCAGCGCGAACCTGTTCAAGAGCATCAGATGACTGGCTGCTCTGAGTAATACCTGCCGAACTAAGTGCTGATGCTGCCGCCCAGGCGACTAAGCGGTTGGTAGCCTGCGGCATGAGTTGCGGTTGCCACTCCCAGCTAGTTCGGTAGTGGTGACTTAGACAGGCCAACCGAATCGCTCGCGGGTCCCAGCGGAGCGACAGATCTGAAACAAAAACAAGGTTGCCCAAAGACTTCGACATTTTCTCGCCGTCCATGCGAACCATGGCCTGATGCATCCAGTGCCTCACAAGCGGCTCACCCGTAGCGGCTTCAGACTGAGCAGCCTCACACTCATGATGAGGAAAGATCAGGTCCGATCCCCCACCATGCAGGTCAATTGAAGTTCCCAGTTCTCGTAGACACAATGCGGAGCACTCAATGTGCCATCCGGGCCGACCGGGTCCCCAGAGCGAATCCCAAGCCGGCTCATCTTCTAGGCTCGGCTGCCATAACACAAAGTCAAGCGGGTCACGCTTGTTAGGGTCATCTGGATTGCCACCTCGTTCCTTGGACAGCAGCAGCATCTCATTGCGCCCGAGGTGACTGACCTGACCAAACTTTGGAAACTTTGCAACCTCGAAATACACCGCCCCGCCAGCCTGATAGGCGAACCCCTGATCAAGAACCATGCCAATGAAGCCCCTAATATCTGCAATTGCCGAAGTTGCTCGCGGTTCAGACCAAGCTGGCAGCATCTCGAGCCGCTCCATGTCTGCATCGAATCGAGCAAGTTCTGAAGCAGCAAGATCTAAATAGTGAACGCCAAGTTCTTTAGCCTTCGGCAGGATGCTGTCATCAACATCGGTGATGTTCCGAACACAACGCGTTTCATGCCCAAGGTCTCGCAGTCGACGCTGTAAAACGTCATAGGTCAAGTAGGTCGCGGCATGGCCAAGGTGAGTTGAGTCATACGGCGTAATGCCACAGGTATACATCGTGACGATGTGATCGGGCGGATCAAAAGGAACGATCTTTTGCCGTGCAGTGTCGTACAAGAGCACCACGTAATGCTACATGGCCGTGGGGTGCCCACAGGTCGCAGCAGGATCGCAGGCCTTTCGGCCTAGTAACACGATTCAGCAAAGGTCTAGAAACCAATCAGGACAGCTGCCTGCGGGAAACCACACTCGCTCGCTCGCACCGGTTGCTCGGTCAAGATCCATGGCCTCCCTAAAGAAGGGTTTCATTTGGCTGGGATAACAAAGCCGTGCAGCGGCCTGAGTTGAAGCTTGTACCGGTACAGAAACATCAACTGCCTCACACTGAACCCCGAGGAATCCAAGCTGATCAGCAACCTGCTTGGCCGACAAGTAGGTCACATATGGGCGGTCCTCATAAAATCCGATCGGCGTGTCGACCTGACCAACTAGTAGTGCCGCTGCATGGGCAACCAAGCGATGATCAACGTGACCTCCAAGGCCTGCGGCTACGAGTAGTAGCGCTGGTTTTGGTTTGTTTGGACCCTGACTGACTTGCAACGCTGCTCGTAACCAGTCTGCAATTTCTTCAATGAGTGACTCAGCGGAGAGGTCTTTCGAAGCATCCAGCAACTCAGGTGCCGAAGCGGGTCCATTTCTGAGTAGTGCCTCGTGGAAATTTGCAGCGGTCCAGTCATACCCGAACATCACCGAGGCCGCAACCTCTTCTGCTCTGCGCCACAAGCTAATAGCCGGCGAACGCTCCGGCAATGGCCTCACCCACTCGGTCCACGAACTGCGACCGAACACCACACGTTCTCGCACTTGACATTTGGACAACGCTCCATTTCGCAGACTTTGGCCCAAAGACAATGGCAAGTCATCAAAGTGCGGAGAGACCACTGTGATGCACGGAGCGGCTTGCTGATACTTGACAGAGAATCGCTTCACTGATCGCTCTCGCCAGGACGCAATCACTGGGGGCCCTCAATTTCCGCAGTGCCGGTGCCTTGCAGAGAAGTATTTATCTTGCTGGCTGATTGCAACAAAGTCGCCTGCAAGCCCGCGCCACCGTCAGACTCGTCGCTAATCTCGCCAACGATTGCCTCTAAAATGTCTTCAAGAGTAACAAGACCGAGCAACTGGCCTTTGTCAATAACTACCGCGACATGCCTACGAGTACGACGCATTTTCTGCATCAACTCCTCAAGATGGTCTTCTGGTTTGACGCTTAGCGCAACCCGAACAATGCCCGGAGGAAGTAGCCCCATACGCTTCTCTACTGGAACTGCAATCAAGTCTTTGGCATGCAAAAATCCTGTGACCTGATCAGTGCCTGCGCCTAAGACCAAAACCCGCGAGTGGCCCGACTGATGCATCAGTTCTTCGGCTTGCGCCACCGTTGACGTATTTGGCACTGTCACAAGGTGCTGTCGCTGGGCCATTACTTCAGAGACTCGTATTTGCAAAAAGCCAAGTGCACCTACAAGCAGTTCATGTTCAGTGAGCTGCAGTTCCCCACTTGCCCGAGACTCTTCGACCATAAGCGCCAATTCAGGCGCTGTGTGCGCCTGTGCAAGCTCGTCAGTTGGATCAACTCCTACAAGACGAGTACCAATCTTTGCCAGCCAGTACAGCCCCGCCACAGCCGGGCGAACTAGCCCAACGACTAACCGATGCACTGGCGCCAAAGCAATAGCAACAGACTCCGGGGCTGACAATGCAAAGGACTTTGGAACCATCTCGCCAAGCACCATATGTATAAGAGCAATAATGATGAGGCCAAGCGCAAGACCGATGCCTCGAGACACACTTCCGGGAAGTGAAGTCAAGCCAAAGAGTGCCTCGAACGCAGAGCCCACAACTGGCTCAATTAGCCAACCAAGCATCAGTGAAACCACTGAGATTCCTAGTTGGCTCGCCGCTAGTTGCACATTTAGGTTGCGCATTCCCTCCAAGGCTCGACGAGCGCCCATCGAGCCTGCCTCGGCGCGCTCCTCGATCTTGCCACGACGCGCCGCCAACAAGGAGAACTCCACTGCCACAAAAAATCCGTTTGCCAGGATGAGCGTCAGGCCGAAGAGCAAAAGCAAAAGTGGGTTCATGCGTGACCCTGCTGAGCAGTTTCTGGCAATTCAGTCGAGAATATTCCTGCAAGAGTCTCAGGGGCAGGCGCAATAAGCCTGACTGTTGCAACGCGACGGCCTTGCATTTCCTCAACCTCAATGCTCCAAGCGTTGTAGTAAAACTGCTCTCCTACTTCTGGAATGTGGCCCAAGTTGGCCAGAATAAATCCGCCTAGGGTCTCAAAGTCACCCGAGGGCATCTCAAATTTACAGGCTTCGAGTACCTCATCGGGGTGCAACAGACCAGAGAGTATGTGTGCCCCTTGCCAACGCCTCACCGAGGGCGTGGTGCGCTGCGGGTCATGCTCGTCATCAATATCGCCAACGATCTCTTCGAGCACATCTTCAAGAGTGATGATTCCAGCGGTGCCACCGTACTCATCGACCACAATTGCGAACTGCCCCGCAGCCCCCTGTAGCTCAACGATAAGAGATTCAAGATTCTTGCTTTCTGGGATCGCTAGGACATCTCGCAGAAGTGAGCGGATGGGAAAATCTTTACGATCCTCGGAGGGCACACCAAGAACGTCCTTAATGTGCACAACGCCAGCAACGTGGTCAAAGTCTTCCTCTATTACTAGGAAGCGAGATAGGCCTGTGGTTGCAGTCAACTCAAGAAGGTCGCTGACTAGCGCATCAATACTGAGGGCCTGAACGTTGACACGCGGCGTAAGTGCGTCGGCGGCGGTCTTTTCGCCAAACCGAAAGGTGCGAGTCAACAAGTCTGCGTCCTTTAGACCCAAGGTGCCCACGTTGAAAGAAGCAGTAACGAGCCGCTTCAGTTCTTGTCGGCTTCGGACGCTTGACAGTTCCTCTTTGGGCTCAACCCCAAACAGTCGAACTATTCGCTCAGCTAGTGCATTGCACACAAAAATTACTGGGCTGAACAAAATGTTAAAGCCTCGAAAGACTCCACACAATGCAAGCACCGTGGGCAACGGCTTTGCTACGGCCACTGATTTTGGTACTAGCTCGCCCACTACCATCTGCACCACGGTGGTGAACAACAACGCAAGCAACACCGAGATACCCAGCGCACGCTTTTCACCAAGCAACTGTCCTACGAATGGTTCTAAGGCAACAGCCACTACTGGTTCTGCGAGGACACCAAGGCCAAGACTGCACATGGTGATACCGAGTTGAGCACCCGACAAGTTGTACGAGAGTCGCTGCTGAATACCAGCCGCTCGAACCGCTGACTTATTGCCATCCTCGGCAAGCTTTTGCAACTGGTTTCGATCAACGGCAACTAGGCCAAACTCAATTGCCACAAAAAAGGCATTTGCGAACACCAATAACACCACCGCAGCAAATCCGAGCAGCGTCATGCGAGATCAGTCACCCGAAGAGATCCAACAATTCCGTTAGCTTACCGCTGTGAATCGTTAAATGCTGACCTTGCCCGCAGGAGCACTAGGTGTGCACGGATACTCGGCGGGTAACATGACCGATCATGTTGCCAGACTCGACATCATCGTTGCGCAGTGCAGATGCCGTGCGAGCCGCGGCACGGCTTGCCAAAGTTGCAGGCACAGCACTTGCAGAAGGAGAGCTGACGCTCCCCCAGTACCGGGTGCTGGTGTTTCTTGCCGTCCGTTCACGCCCTGCCACCCACGTGGCTGCGTTGCTCGGAGTGAGTGCCTCGTCAATGACTTCGGTAGTAGATGGCCTAGTGGCTCGCTCGTTAGTTTCCCGTTCAGCCGACCCCACTGACAGGCGCAGAGTGATGTTGGCCCTGACCGCTGAGGGAACGCGAACTATGCACCTTGGCGATGAACTTGTTGGCTCTGGCCTGAACCGCTTACTGCAACGACTGCAGCCCGAGGAGGCAGAGCAGACACTTGTAGGACTCGAGTTGTTAAACCAAGCCATGGAAGCCTCGCTTGAAGAACGGTTTGGGCCGCAGTTCAACGAGCCTGAGGTAGCGACAGCTCAAGTTGTGGCACCCCCAGATGAGCTTTCTGTCGCACCTCATCCATGACAAAGCCTGTCGCGCCTCATCTATGACTAAGCAGAGCCTTACCGAGCCGGTGCTTTCTTTGAGACAGGTAGGTCTGGTGCGCAATGGCAAACCGTTGCTTGATCAGATTGACTTCACTGTCGAAGCAGGCAGCAGCTGGATTGTTCTAGGTGCAAATGGCAGCGGGAAAACCTCATTAGTTCGTATCTGCTCGTTATACGAACATCCAAGCCGCGGCAGCGTTGAGCTACTCGGTCAGAAACTTGGATGTACCGACATTCGGAACTTGCGCCGGCAGGTGGCACTCGTGAGCCCGGCCTTGTCTGACATGATTCGGCCACAGCTCACTGCAACTGAGGTTGTGATGTGCGCCAAGTATGCGGCCTTAGAACCCTGGTGGCACAAATATGAGCAGGCCGATTCGGATAAGGCAGTCGGGCTCCTTCACGCACAGCAAGTGGGGTTTGCAGCGAATCGCTCCTATGGGTCGCTCTCATCTGGTGAGCGTCAGCGAGTGCTGCTAGCTCGGGCCCTGATGTCTGAGCCAGCACTGATCTTGCTCGACGAACCCAGCGCTGCGCTCGACTTAGGTGGCCGAGAGATTCTAGTAGACCGCCTTGACGAACTGGCCGCCGATCCGAATTCAGCGCCGGTAATTCTGGTAACTCATCATGTAGAAGAGATACCACCGAGCTTTACTCATGTGTTGGCCTTGCAAAACGGGCGACGGCTAGCAGCTGGACCGATTCAAGAAACGCTCACTTCTGAACTACTAAGTCAGTGCTTTGGCCTGCCGTTAACGCTGCAGCAACATGGATCTCGCTTTACGGCTCGGCGCAGCTAGGCCCTTGCAGACGCGGGGTCAGACTCGTAGCGCTCTAAAACCAGAACGCTTCTTGCGGCCAAGTACATGCTGCCGTTGGCCTGATGTGCGCTAGTGGGCGCCTGTGCGTGTTCTGTATCAACGCGACAGAGCCAATGCTGCCCCCATTGTTCATCGGGAAGCTGCCAACAGACCTTCTCTTCGCCAAAATTGAAACAGATGAAGAGCGTGGTCCCATGAAGGTGTTCGCCACGAGGGCCAAATTCGTCAAGTTCTCCGTTGAGCCAGATACCCAAGCTCTGGAGTCCAGCATGCCAATGCTCGGAATTCATCTCTGTGCCATTCTCGGTAAACCAAGCAACATCCACCAGTGCGCCTTCTCGCACTGGTCGACCAGTTAAAAACTTGCGGCGCTGAAGCACCTGATTGGATTGCCGCAGGTGAATTAGGTGGCGGGTGAACTCGAGGAGTTGCATATCTGCCATTGGCCAGTCCACCCAAGAAACTTCATTATCTTGGGCAAAGCCATTGTTGTTTCCATGCTGGGTTCTGCCGAACTCGTCACCTGCCACCAGCATCGGAACACCCTGAGATAAGAACAATGTCGAGAGCAGGTTGCGTTGCTGTCGCATGCGCAGTTGCTCAACCTCGGTAGAGTCCGTCGGCCCCTCCACCCCACAATTCCACGAGCGGTTGTCGTCGGTGCCATCACGATTCTGTTCACCATTCGCCTGATTTTGCTTGTGCTCATAGCTCACTAAGTCTGCCAAAGTGAACCCATCGTGTGCAGTCACAAAATTGATACTCGCATGCGGTCGACGACCCTCGGCCTGGTACAGGTCAGACGAGCCCGTGAGCCGAGCCGCAAACTCGCCAAGTTGGCCGAGTTGACCGCGCCACACATCACGCACGCAATCACGGTAACGCCCGTTCCACTCCGACCAGAGCGGTGGAAAGTTACCCACCTGATAACCGCCCTCTCCGACGTCCCAAGGCTCTGCAATCAACTTAACTTGGCTCACGACCGGGTCTTGTTGAATCAGGTCGAAGAACGCGCTCAGGCGATCGACCTCATGCAATTCACGAGCCAAAGTCGCCGCAAGGTCAAACCGAAACCCGTCTACGTGCATCTCTTGAATCCAGTAGCGCAGGCTGTCCATGATGAGTTGCAGCACGTGCGGATGACGCATGTTGAGGGTGTTGCCCGTTCCCGTGTAGTCCACATACTCGGAACGGTCCTGTGGGTCTAAGCGGTAATACGCGCTGTTATCTAGTCCCTTGAAACTCAGCAAGGGTCCGCCTTTGCCCGCCTCGGCAGTGTGGTTGTACACCACATCCAAGATCACCTCTATGCCAGCCTCATGCAGCGTCTTGACCATCACCTTGAACTCTTGCACCTGCTCCCCGGCTTGGCTGGTGATGGCATAGTCGTTGTGGGGAGCAAAGAAACCAATTGAGTTATAGCCCCAGTAGTTTCTCAAGCCCATCTGCACGAGTCGACGATCATGGATGAACTGGTGCACCGGCATGAGCTCAATTGCAGTCACACCGAGGCCATGAAGATGCTCGATGATTGCGGGGGAACACACACCAAGGTAAGTCCCGCGCTGCTGTTCCTCTACTCCAGGGTGAAGTTGAGTGAGACCCTTAACATGTGCTTCGTACAACACAGTCTCGTGCCAAGGTCGAGCCGGTGAGCGATCTTGACCCCAGTCAAACCAAGGGTTGATTACCACCGATCTCGGCACATACGGCGCCGAATCCGTGTTGACCTCGTGCTCGGCATCAACAGCGTCATTCCACTCAATTGATCCAGTAATCGCCTTGGCGTATGGGTCGAGTAACAACTTTGAGTTCAAGTTGAGGTCTGCCTCGCTACGACGGGGGCCGCGCACCCGAAACCCATAGCGAGTTCCAGGGCCAATATCTGGTAAGTACCCAAACCAAACGGAACCAACGCATTCACCCAACTCCACCACAAGTTGCGCATTGCTTTCATCAAACAGGCAGAGTTCAATTCCCTCTGCTACATCAGAAAATACCGAAAAATTTGTCCCGGCCCCATCCCAACTAGCGCCCAACGGGTAGGGGCGTCCGGGCCAAACACGAACTGTCATGCACTCACGCCAAGGACGTTCAATAGCCGACCTCTGGAGCGCTCTATCTCGTCTGCTAGTAGACGATCTAACAGCGGCATCCACATGGTGCCCCCGTAGTGTAATGACATTGTGAGCAAACATTCTGCATCTGCCGCGGGCTCCACCTGCGCCTCAAGAACCCAGTCGCTGTGAGCGCGGCCGTCAAGTTCTTGGCGTTCAAATCTTGCCAAGCACGGCGACTCGGAGCGGGTCCTCACCATCCGCAGTCGCTTTGATCGTCTTAGCAATCCTAGCTGCGCTCGAAGATCAACCGACCATACGGGCTGAGACTGGCTCGTGTCTTGCTCAATCGCTTCAGCACGAGGCACGATGTCTAACCAGTCTGGGTATCTGCTCAAATCCGCAACAAGTTCAAAGAGTCGTTCAGCAGCAACTGGTGCAGCAAGAACTACGGTCACGTCCATCAGTCCGCCTGAATCGCCGCACTGGCGCAAACAAAAAGCATCTACCTATTCTGCCGTCCATTTTCCATGTTGAGTGTCACTGTCTTTTTCGACACCTCCCGCAACTTTGGTAGCGGTGCCCGTATTTTATTCTGGCACCGGAACTTGGCTTGGATCAGGTGTAGGTGCTGCAGCAACATCGACCGCCGGCGCGATTGCTGTAAATACCGTGCGGTTGCCATAGGCAGCCTTCAGCACCGGGTACGGGTTGACTGCATCTCCACCGCCTGGGTGAATCTCAAAGTGCAGATGCGGTGACGTCCCCTTTGCGTTGCCACTATCTCCTACATAGCCAACAAGTTGACCAGCTTTCACGGGCATGCCATCGAATAATCCAGAAGCAAATGCAGACAGATGTGCGTAGTAATACTCAGTGCCAGAGTCGCCTGCTACCCACAATTTGTTACCTCCAAGTGTGCCAGTACCGATGCGCTCGATTCTGCCGTTTTCAGATGCAATGAGAGCAGTGCCATAGTTCGCAAAGAGATCAGTACCTTGATGCCAGTGCGCTGAGGGGGTTCCTGTCATCCGGGGATAACCCCAGCTATCAATAAACTCAACCTCGCCCGCTACTGGAAATACGAAGCCATTTATGTATGCGTGGGCCCCGGCTTGGTAAGCCTGAAGCTGCGCAGTCGAAGCGGCCACCGCATCGACTGCCGATTGGATGTGCACCGTGGTCTGGGCCAGCACCGATTGAGCTATACCCAGATCTGAAGCTAAGCGCGCTTCGGCGGTTCCCAAGGCTTTGCTCTGTCGCTCGTAGCTACGAAGCAGTCGTTCATGCTGCTGAGCCACAACCTCGAGGTAACTTCGAGCTACACCCATATCAACGAGATCGTTGTTATCAAGCAGAGCCAATTTTTCTTCTGCTCGACCCTGCACATAGGAAGTAACTGCATTGTCTCGCAGCCTTCGGCGCGCAGTTGCTGTCTTTGTCACTGCCTCTCGCACGTCTACCGACAGCGTGTCGAGCTGGGCGGTTAGTTTGAGCACAGCCTGCGTGTTCTCTGCGACCCGCTGCTGTATCTGCTCAAGATTCGCTTGACTCTCGAGCAGAGCAGCTTTGGCACCCGCAACTCGCTCTGGCAGCACTGCTACTGAGAGCGGATCGAACCTCAGTTGAGCGATTGGCAGATCCACACCGTCGCTCTCGCCGGGGTCGACAAGAAAAGGCACTCGCGGATCATTGAGCAATTCTTCGGGGATAGCCGGCAAATAAGTAGTACTTGGAGATAACGACGGCACTGGTGAGTTCCCGGGGGCTGTGCCTGGCACAGTCGAACCGCCGGGGGCAGCGGGTGAGGTGGTCGAGGGATCGCCGGGCAACTGGCTGCTAGTTGGGGCAGCGGGTTCTGATGGGCCTATCTGGGCCGCAACACCAGAGACCGAGAACACAATCGCGCTTAATCCCGTAGCAATTGCAATACATGTTCGTGAAGTGATCATTGTGCCCGAGTCCGCAAGAGGAGGGTGGCAGCGAATCTCAGGTCGCAGCAACGGCGCTTAGGTTACAGCTCCTAGGTTGGCAACAACACTCAGCCGGGGAGCATTACCCAGTATTCACTTATCCGTCACCCACCGTCCTCCCCGTCCTCCCCGTCCTCCAAAAACCTGTTTTGTCCTGCGGGGGACCCCCTATAGGGGGTCCCCCGCAGGACAAAACAGGTTTTTGGGGGGGGGTGTGAAGGTTAGAAGGTTAGAAGGTTAGAAGATTAGAAGGCTAGGTCGAGGCCTTTATCGCCGGCGGCTAGGTAGTCCACAAACAAAAGCACGCAGCCGCAGATCAGCACCAAGATGCAGGATAATGCCATTGCCTGACCAAACCCCGCTCCCCCAGGACGGCTCAAAAGGCGCTCGATAGCCACGGGTGCGGTGGGGTGAACAGATCGAACAAGAAACACAGTGGCGCCGAACTCGCCCAGACATGCAACGAATCCAAGCCCTGCACCAGCAAAGACGGCGGGGCGGATCGCAGGTAACTCAACCCGCCAAAACCGCTGCATAGCAGTTGCGCCAAGCATCCGAGCGGACTCGTCGAGGGATGCAGGCAGCGATTGCAGAGCAGGAAGCACAGCACGCACTACGAGCGGAAGCGCAACTAGCGCCTGAGCGATCGGCACTAGCCATAGCGACCCTCGAAGATCTAAAGGCGGCTTTCCCGCAAGCAGCAAAAGCCCAAGTCCAAGAGTTGTCGCAGAGACGCCGAGCGGTAGTAACAAAATTCGGTCAGCAGTTCCGCCAGGCCGTCGGGCAATCACTCGAGCCGAGGGAACCCCGAGCAGAAGCGCCGCAGTAGCCGCACAACTCGCCGTAAACAGAGAACGAAACATTGCAGACATGGGGTCAACGCTCAACCCGGTTCCCGCAGTGGCTGACCCTAAATGTTGCCAGTTGTCTAGACCAAGGCCCGTTCCAACTCGGAGGGATCGTTCGAACAATGCAGCAATCGGTAAACCGCTGATAACAACTACTGCACAAACGGCGCCACCAACACAGACCCACTCGACGGGTGAACGCGGCAACCGATCAGAGCGACGCAGGTTCACAGCCAAACTCACTGATCGATGTTTTGAAATTTTGCTATGAATGCTGAGGGTTGCAATAACTGCAACGAGTTGAACTGCACACAACACTCCGGCACCTGAGATATCAAACTGCCGGGTCGCTCGCGTCCAAATCTCGACCTCGACTGTTGTGACTGATCCCCCGCCAAGCATCACAATCACACCAAAGCTTGTGAGGCAGAACAAGAACACCACCACTGCCGATGCCGCAATAGCTGGCCAAGCTTGACGAAGCACCACTCGTCGCGCAGCCTGAAATGGGGAAGCCCCAAGCAGCCTTGCCGCGGCCTCTTGGTTTGGATCGACCCCACGTAATGCGGCACCAACGGTTCGAATGACCACGGCAAGGTTGAAACACAACTGCGCCGCAATGATCGCCCACCAAGTTCCCCGGGCGTCCACAAGTCCCCGAGGGCCAAGAATGGTTGCAAATGCTGCACCGATAACAACCGTGGGAAGGACAAAGGGCACGGTGGCTAGGGTGCGAATTAATGAACGGCCAGCGAAACGAAACCTAGCCAGCACCCAAGCAACCGGCACTCCAACAGCGACGGTACATACACAAGAAACCAGAGCCTGAGTAACGGTTACAGCAATAAGTCTCCATGTTCGCGGAGAGCCGAGAATGCGAGTCACTGCCTCGGCACTCCACTCACCGTCGGGCCGAACAGCACGTAACAAAACCGCAAGTACTGGCAGCGCGATCATAGCCAATACAGCAGCAACCACAATGATCCCAACCGTTGACACCTGCGCCGTCTTTACGCTCGAGGGTTGGGAACTTTTGCGCGCTATGAAGCACTGATCCCTGAGCACGTTCACTCCATTATTTCTCGCCATTGCTCAATCCAAGCCTCACGTTGAGCCGAGATAACTTGAGGGTCCAAGCTCAGCGGATTAACGGCCCGCGGGGCAAATTTTTTGAATACATCTGGCAAGGCAACATCAGTAGCCGGGAACACATAATTTGAGAGCGGCAACGCCTGTTGCCAAGCAGGGCTGAGCATGAACTCGACAAGTTGTTGAGCAAGCTCTGGTTCTGGCGCACCCGCTAAGACGCCTGCGTACTCCACCTGCGCCACGCAACTATCCAACATGACCGCAGATGCTGGCTCGGTGCGTTTCCCCTCGCTAAAGACCACCTCTGCGGGCGGGCTCGAGGCGTAAGAAAGCACAAGCGGACGGTCGCCTCCAGACACTGTGTAATCGCTGTAGTAGGCATCGTCCCAACTCGGCCGCACTCGAACGCCGTTGTCTTTGAGTTCTTTCCAGTATTGCGGCCACCCCTGATCGCCGTTTTGTGCAATGGTGCCAATAAGGAACGCAAGGCCCGGGGAAGATGTGACTGGGCTCTCGATCACAAGAAGGTCTTTATAGGCAGGGTTAGTGAGTTGCGCCATTGTGGTGGGCGACTCAATACCGTTCTTGGCAAACCATTCCTGGTCGATATTGATACACACATCACCCGTATCGATGGGTACCAAACGCTCTCCGGCTGGACCCTGAAGCCTCAGCGACTCAGGAACCTTGTTGATGCTCTCGGGTTGAAACGGTACGAGCAGTTTATCTTCTAGCGCACGAGTCGCCATTGTGTTGTCGATGCCGAAGATTACGTCTCCTTCTGGAGACCCAGCAGACAACAATGCCTTAGTCAACATGGTACCTGTGTCACCGGTGGCTACAACCTTGATAGTTGCCCCGGTCAGCTTCTTGAATTCAGCTGCTGCTTCTTTGGGAAGTGCGAACGCGTCATAGGTAACCAGCAACACCTCGGTTCTGTTCGAAGAGTCCTCGGAGGAATTTGCTGAGGAGTTGCCGCCAGAACTACTGCCAGAACTACAGGATGCAGCTAGCAAGAAGGCCGCAAGCAACAGTGCAGGTAGTACTGCCACAGCACGGGGTCGGCTCAACATGGATCTAACAAAACTACAAAATTTCATGACTGTCCTTTATGAGTAAGGATCACGGCTAAAACTCCGCTATCCAAGCTGACACTTGCATCTGCATCTACAAACTGATTCGACGCACCGCGGGTAGAACCCGGCTCTAGCGCATCACCGTTGAAGGCCCACCGAAGCCCTGTGCAACGAACCCCAAAGGCGGTTCCGTTGAGTGCCAAGATGGATACCAACTGCCCTGCCTGGGCCGAGACTGACCAAGAGTCACGAACGATTGCTACGTATGTACTACCAAACCAGGCGTCGATCCGAAGACTGGTAAACCTTTCGGCTGCCAACAATAAAAAGCCGGCAAAGAGATGATCCATTCGCCCGGTTCCGCTGCCGATAACGGTGACCCTGCCAATCTGAGGATCAGCAGAACTCAGAACCGCTTCTAGAGCTAGCTCCAGGTCAGTGGCATCTTTGTCTGCCGGAAAAGTGCGAATCTCTGAGCCGCCAAGCACTGCTTGATCCAAGAGCACGGGATTTACAGAGTCCATATCGCCGATCACAAGATCGGGTAACTGCCCACATGCCAGCGCAAGGTGCAGCCCTGAGTCGGCCGCCACCACATACTCACCCTGGCTGGTGCACGCAGCAATCGCGTCAACAAGAACAGCGTCATCAAGTTGGCTTGGTCTGGTGACTAGCGGGTGCGGGCCACCAGCGAACACAACTGCTCGGCCCAATAACTTCTCACTCATGATCTCCCTCCGCTGGCATTACCCAGATCAGGTTGCGGGTCAGTGGCCCTGAGCCACTTTCTCAGCCCGCTGGTGCGAGCTCCCCGGATTTACTTGTATTTTGAGATTACACGCTCCGAACCGGAGTGTTGGTTCAGTCTCCGAGAATTCCATTCATGCGAGCAATCGTGCGCAACATAACCTCGTCTGCTCCCCCGCCAATCGACCACAAGCGAGTATCTCGGTAAAAGCGCGCTGGCCAGTTCTCTTCTACGTATCCCATGCCACCGTGGTACTGCACCGCAAGGTCAGCCATTCGCCTGGCGAGACGAGCTGAGCGCAGCTTGGCAACCGTTGCATGCCGAGTGATGTCTTGGCCATCCATGTAGGCAGCCACGGCAGCCCAGTTGTGGTGCCTCATCATGTCTAGCTCGGAGGCAACGTCGGCAAGCTCGTATTGCAGCGACTGATTAGCAAGCAACGGGGCACCAAAGGCCTGTCGCTCTTTCAGGTAGGCCACTGTCTTGGTGAGTGCGAGTTCGATCGCGCCCACCATTTGGTAAGCCGCAATCATGCGCTCATTTTGAAACTGACTCATCTGTTGCTGAAAGCCTCGGCCGACTTCACCAATGACGTACTCCACGGGCACGCGCACATCTTGAAAGCTCAGTTCCGCCGTATCCGAGGCACGCATTCCCAGCTTGTCTAACGTGCGGCTTACTGAGAACCCCGCTGAATCTGTGGGCACAACGATCTGTGACATGCCACGAAAACCCCCCTCGTCGGAGGTCCGGCATAACAGGCAGATCCAATCTGCCTGTGCCCCGTTCGTGATCCACATCTTGGACCCGTTGATAACCCACTCGTCACCATCGATTACTGCTCGAGTGCGCAGACCAGCAACATCGCTTCCGGCATCTGCTTCGCTAATGCCCACCGAGGCCACAAGGTCACCAGAGACTGCGCCACGAAGGAACTTCTCTTTTATTTCAGTGGTGCCGTACTGATGCAACGAGGGGGTAGCCATATCGGTTTGAACCGAGAGTGCCATGGCAACGCCTAACGATGCCGCACGACCGATCTCTTCGCCAAAGATCATGGTGTAGGTGTGATCAGCCGCTGCGCCGCCGATCTCCTCGTCGTATTCAATTCCGATCAGTCCAAGCGAGCCGAACTTTTTGAACAGACTATGTGCTGGAAATATTCCTGCGTGTTCCCACTCATCGGCATAAGGATCGATCTCGTTTTGCACCACGTCTCTGACCATGGCTCGAAATGACTCGTGTTCATCAGTGAACTTCAACACAACAACTCCCTAGCGAATAGCTCGTGACAACTAAACGTGACCATATCAGCGGTAGTCTCTAGCACCTCAGTCACCAACCCTGCGGCTTGCAGAATATTGTCTCGATCGACTGAGTGAGGCTCAGGTACGTGATCACAATTCTCTTCTGTGTTGTGGGGTGGCTACTTGGTTGCCTTCTTTTTGCACGTCCAAAGACGGTGAGCCAACTTCGTGCAACTAGTCAACGTTCTCTATCTAGCGAAGCTGCTTCAACTAGTGGGCCTGCTCCCGAACTTGTGGAAGGAGTAGCTAGCGAACCACAGCATCAGTTAAATAACACTGCTGTCTTTGATGTGATTATTCCTGCCCGCAACGAAGCAGCATCCATCGGGCTACTACTGAGTGACCTTGCCGGCTTGCCTGAGGCTGGCAACCGCATAATTGTTGTTAATGATCATTCGACTGACCGCACTGCTGTGATCGCAGCTGAGTTCTCTGGAGTTGAGGTGATTGAGGCTGAAGACTTGCCCGAGGGCTGGACGGGAAAAAGTTGGGCTTGTCACACTGGGTTTGAACACCTTCGCCGCACTACATCGGGCATGGCTCGTGGGTTGGTCTTTCTTGATGCAGATGTGAGGCTCTTGCCCGACGTGGCAGAACGACTAGTTAATCACCAGAGGGCTACAGGTTCTTTGGTTTCCGTACAGCCTTGGAATGAAACAAAACGCATCTACGAGAAACTCTCCGCTCTCTTTAACGTGCTTGCGCTCATGGGCACTGCGATGTCTTCGCTCACTCGATCAACGGGCGCATTTGGGGCAGTGCTGGTGACCACTCAGGAAGACTATTTGCTTGCTGGGGGACATTCGGCAGTTAGGAGTCAAGTTGTAGATGATCTGGCTCTGTCAGCGAACTACCGACTGAGCGGGATACACGTTGAACTCTTCTGCGGGGCACAAGACCTGAGGTTTCGGATGTACCCAGATGGGTTACGCCAACTTACCGAGGGATGGGCCAAGAACTTTGCCACTGGGGCCGGGTCTACGCCTCCACTACGACTAGCAGCAGCAGTTCTGTGGATCACCAGTCTGGGAAGCGCATCACTGTTGCTTATTGGTGCCGCACTCGACTCTCAACCAGTCTGGATTGGTATTGCACTTTACGCCGCCTTCGCTGCCCAACTGGCCTGGATGTATAGAAAGGTCGGCAACTTCGGGCCTTTAACAGCAGCCGTGTTTCCAACCCATGTTGCCTTTTTTTTCTGCGTGTTTGCTTGGTCGCTCTGGAGGACCTACGTCCGACGCAGCGTCACTTGGCGCGGGCGGGTAATTCCTGTGGGGGCTAGCAGCCACAACCCATGTTGATACACCTTTCCGATATTTCGGCGGTTTTTGTCTCGGTTCTGGTCTGGATCCTGATTGGTTTCAGCACAGGATTTGTGATTCATAATCTCGGGGTCACTCGCTTCGACCACGACACTTGGCTAACTCGGGCCTTGCGCTTTGAAGACGATGGCAACTTTTATCAAAAGAAACTCAGAATCCGCTCTTGGAAGGACCGTCTGCCAGAAAAAGGAGACTTGTTTCCAGACGGATTCTCTAAGCGCCATCTCCTGAACCGATCCACAGAGCATCTCAACCGTTTTATGGCCGAAACCCGTCGGGCAGAAACGGTGCATTGGATCAACCTATGCGCAGGACCACTGTTTCTGATCTGGTGCAGACCACTGCTCGGGGCCTTCATGATTCTTTTTGGTGTAGTGGCACATCTGCCGTTCGTTATGGTGCAGCGCTACAACCGACAACGCCTTGGCCGATTGCTCAGGCGGCGCCGACCTACTTCGTAAAGCGACCTTTGCGGATGCGGTCGGCTTCCATAATGGCAAGCTCCTGAGCACCAGATACCACAATTGAAGGGTCGGGCACATAGTTGACTTCTGGGTTGCGCTCCCCGTAGTCAACAGCGTTCAGAATCACGCGCATTGCATTCAGCCGTGCTAGGTGCTTGTTCTTTGAGCGAATGACAGTCCATGGGGCTTCTACAGGGCTGGTCTTTTTCAACATCGCATACTTGCGGTCTGTGAACTCGGACCAGTGCTCCTGCGCTTGAACATCAATCTCGCTGAGTTTCCACTGACGCAATGGGTCATTGCGTCTGCGATCAAAGCGCCGTTTTTGCTCACGCTTCGTGACGCTAAAATATAACTTCACCAAAATAGTTCCCTGTCGAACAAGGTCTTTTTCAAACCCAACGACACCTCGCATGAAGTTCTTGTACTCCTGCTCTGTGCAGAAGTTAAACACCGACTCCACCATCGCCCGGTTGTACCAACTGCGATCAAACAGCACCATCTCTCCGCCGGCTGGAAACTCTGCAATGTACTTCTGGAAGAACCATTGGGAGCGCTGCTCTTCGGTAGGCTTTCCGAGTGCAACCACGCGGTAGTGCTTCTCGTTCATATACCGGGTAACTCTTCGAATTGTGCCACCCTTGCCAGCAGCATCGCGACCCTCAAAAAGCACGATCATGCGTTTATTGTGTTCCTCTAAGAAGCGTTGTAACACCAGCAACTCGGCCTGAAGGGGCTTGAGTTCCTCGTCCTTTTCTAATTGGCGTACAGCGGAACGAACAAGCTTCGACTCTTTCTCGAGTCCTTCGACCTGTGTAGCCCAAGGCTTGCTCCCTGACCCTGTGGACTGACCCGCTAAGGGCTCTCGGTCGGCAAATGGGTTCGGCCGAAGCACCTGGTTCGGTGGAGAAAGTGAAGGTTCATTTGGAAAAGACATGATCTGGAAGTCCCTAGAGCTTGGTAACGCACGAACAAACCGAGCCGCCTAGCAGAGGTGCTGACTGCGTAGAACAGCAATTGCACAAGACAACTCGCAATCGCTCAGACTACCGACATGGTGAAGCCAGCACACCCTGTAATATTTGTAGCCGTGAACGAGAACGAGAGCCCAAGGGAAATTTCAGAACTCAGAACCGACTTAGGCGAGAGCGAACTGCGTGAGCGGCTTAGTGCCGAACAATTCACCGTCACCCAACAAGGCGGCACCGAACCGGCTTTCACGGGTGTCTTCTGGGACAAAAAAGAGGCAGGAACTTATAGGTGTGTGGTCTGCGAGATGCCACTGTTTTCCTCGGAGACAAAGTACGAGTCTGGATCGGGTTGGCCATCATTTTTTGAATCACTCGACTCAGCCAGAGTCACCTTGATTACGGACCGAAGCCACGGCATGTCTCGTACAGAGGCTGTCTGCGCACACTGTGGAGCTCACCTCGGACATGTGTTCTCTGATGGCCCTCGACCAACAGGTCAGCGGTTCTGCATGAACTCAGCTTCACTGGATTTTGTTTCCGAATAACCCCAAGTTTAGTTCGGTGCCTCCTTAGGAGTTAACGGTTTGGCCTTCAGCGTGTTTGCGCTCGCTTGGGGTGAACCGAATCGGGATGTGCTTAACGCCGCCAATAAAGTTGGATCGAAGACGCTCAACATCCCCATCAAATTCAATGTCTTGCAGACGAGACACGACCTCATGGAAGATCAGCCGCAGTTCCATGCGAGCAAGGTTGGTTCCTAAACAGAAGTGAGCACCTCCGCCGCCAAACGCAATGTGTTCATTTGGCGTGCGTTCAATATCGAACACAAACGGGTTATCGAACACTTCCTCATCTCGATTTGCAGAGATATGCCACATCACGACTTTATCGCCCGCCTTGATCTGCTTTCCTCGCAGCTCAAGGTCTTTCATTGCAGTTCGGCGGAAATGCAATACGGGAGTGGCCCAGCGCAGCACCTCTTCGACGGCGCCGTCTATGTACTTGTCAGGATCACTACGCAGCTTGGCAAGCTCTGCAGGATTTTCCATGAGTGCAATCATTCCGTGCGCTGTTGCGTTGCGAGTGGTCTCATTTCCCGCCACTGCTAGCAACAAAATAAAGAGTTCGAACTCTTCTTGAGTTAAGCGGTCGCCGTTAATCTCGGCGTTGATCAACTTGGTCACCACGTCCTCACGCGGGTCATCCCTGCGAGCTTCCCCCAGACTGGCTGCATACATGTATAACTCCGCAGCAGCCATCGTGGCCTCATCGGGGTTCTCACTTTGATACTCGGGGTCATCAGCGCCGACCATCCGGTTGGACCAATCAAAGAGCAGGTGACGGTCCTCATCTGGCACACCCATAATCTCTGCGATCGCCTGAAGTGGCAGTTCGGCTGCAAGGTCGGTCACGAAATCGCAGACGCCATCTTCGATGATCTGATCAACGATGAGTTCCGTCCGAAAGCGCAGGTGCTGCTCAATCAGAGAAATCATACGAGGGGTAAACCCCTTATTTACCAGAAGGCGATAACGCGTATGCCTAGGCGGATCGGTCATCAACATGATCTTGCCGCGCATGTCGAAGCCCGACTCCACATCATTGAACTCCATGATGTTTACCCCGTTCGCCTCGGAGCTGAATCCTTCGGCGTCACGGTTGATCAGTTTTAAGTCAGCATGTTTTGTGATCGACCAAAAGCCCGGTCCGGTTTTTTCCTCAGTCCAATGCACCGGATCTTCTTGGCGCAACTTCACAAAAAGGTCATGGTGCTCCATGCGCTGGAAGGCTTCAGGGTCAGTCAGTGCACTGTCGTCGATCTGCATAACTGCAACGATAACGCGTTCTAGTTTTGAAGGGAAAATACACGGCAGTATCTGCACCCCTCCACGCGCGCCTAGATTCCCGTGATGCGTTTACCTGCTGCAGTTCTCTGGGATCTTGATGGAACGCTTGTTGACTCGGAGCCATATTGGGCCAAAGCCGAGCGGAGGCTTGCCGAAATACACGGGTTTGAGTGGACCGAAGCGGATGAACTCTCGTTGGTTGGCTATGCCCTTCCCGACTCTGGCGCAGTGCTACAGAGCCGTGGCATTGACATGTCGGTTGAAGAAATTGTTGAGTTCATGGTCCAGAGTGTCGTTACAGATATTGACCAGGCCGTGCCTTGGCAGCCTGGCGCCCTAGCCATACTCACAGCGTTGAGTGCAGCCAAGGTGCCTTGTGCTCTAGTCACAATGTCGTATCAGGCAATCGCCGATCAGATAGTTGCGAACGCTCCGACCGGCACCTTTCAGGTGGTCATCAGCGGAGACAACGTCACACACGGCAAGCCACACCCCGAGCCCTATCTGCTGAGCGCCGAGCGGCTCGGCGTTGACATCTCTCAATCAGTGGCTGTTGAGGACTCGCTCACTGGTCTCGCGTCTGCTCACAGCGCCGGCGCGCAGGTGCTCGCCGTTCAGCGAAACCTGCGTATTCCTGCCGCTACAGCGCGCAGCCGCGTGGCCGATTTAGTCTCGATCACCGTTGAAGATCTGTCGCGAATCGCAGCTGGCACAGTAATAGATCGGCTGGTAGATCTAGACAAGTAACGCAGCCAAAACAACTTTAGAGATGACTAAATCCGCTTGACTCTTCTTTGGTCATAGGCACAGAAATGGGGTGTCGGTCAAAGTGTGCAACAGCGTCTGCGAAGTCAGACAAAAGTGTTCCGACTAGCTCACGACCAATGTCTTGGCGAATCAGCACCCTTTGCACTGCAACATGGCTGAGCTCACCAGTGAGCGGATATGCGGGAACCTGCCAGCCTCGAATACGCAAGCGATCAGCAATGTCATACAGCGTGTAACCCGGATCGGCTCCGTCAAGCAGTTTCCACGTGACCGAGGGAATTCCCAACAACGGATCGCCCGAAGAGATCAGCTCAAATGGGCCAAGCTTGACAATGGCCTCGGCGATAACGGCGCAGTTATCGTACGAGGTCTGATGCACACGCTGATACCCCTGCCTTCCGAGTCGTAAGAAGTCGTAGTACTGCGCTGCGATCTGCCCCGCTGGCCGAGAGAAATTGATCTGAAACACCGGCATATCACCGCCTAAGTAGGTGACGTGAAATATCAAATCTTCGGGAAGTTCCTCGACGTCTCTCCACACCACCCAGCCCACGCCGAGCGGGGCAAGCCCGAACTTATGCCCCGAGGTGCTAATCGATTTGACGCGAGGAAGACGAAAATCCCAGATCAACTCAGGCGCACAAAACGGAGCCAGGAATGCGCCACTAGCACCATCAACGTGAATATCAATATCAAGGCCAGTCTCTGTTTGCAGAGCATCAAGGGCCTCGGCAATCTGCTGTACCGGCTCATAAGCGCCGGTGTAGGTGACGCCAAAAGTAGGCATCACTAAGATGGTGTTTTCATCTACAAGCTCGAGCATCTGCTCAACATCCATGCAGTAGCTACCCGGAGACATTCCGACCTCTCGGATCTCTACGTCCCAATACTTTGCAAACTTGTGCCACACCACCTGCACCGGACCGCAGACCATGTTCGGAGATTCGGTGGATTTACCTTCGGCTCTGCGCCGGTTTCGCCATCGCCACTTAGCGGCCACCCCAGCGAGCATGCATGCCTCTGATGAACCAATCCCCGAAGTGCCAATACTGTTTTCTGTAGACGGGACGTTCCACAGGTCTGCCAACATATGCACGCAACGACGCTCAAGTTCTGCAGCTTGCGGGTATTCGTCTTTGTCGATCAGGTTCTTGTCAATGCACATATCCATCAGCGCATGAACCTGCGGCTCCTCCCAAGTCTGACAAAACGTGGCCAAATTCAAGCGGGAATTGCCATCGAGCATGAGTTCGTCATGAACAGCCTGATACGCCTCTTCTGGAGGCAGTTCATCTAGCGGGAACTTGTACTTCGGGGTCAGTTTCGACAGCCCTTTACTAGAGAACAAGGGATCATCGACCTGATTTTGAATCGAACGCTTTGCATGAAGGCTCACTGAACTGTCTCCTTGAGTAGGTGCGGCTATCTTGTCACCGAGCGAGTTGCCCCGTGCACCGCTGAAACCTTCAAGCATCTAGAAACACCACTGAAACGAGGACAACGTGACTGAAGCAGTACACCGCGGAGCTGAAGAACTTCCCTTTGTAGAAATTGGGGGCGGCAACAAACTCAAGGTTATTCAGGTTGATCACGGCCAAGGTTTGTGGATTGTCGAGAACATTTTTCACAAGAACTACGCAATTCAAACCCATAAGCACACTGGCCCCGTGTTTTGCTACACCACCAGTGGCGCCTGGAAATATCAGGAATACGAGTATGTCAACCGCTCAGGGTCGTACCTCTATGAACCCGCTGGATCGCAGCACACGTTGGAATGCATAGAAGACGACACGCACGTCTGGTTCCAGATGTATGGAGCAAACCTGAACCTAGATGTTGATGGAAACATCGAGAGCGTTTTTGATGGCCCCGGCACACTCGAAGCCTATTACGCTCTGGCCGAAGCTGAAGGCTTTGACCGACCCAACGTTTTGGTTTCATGATAATTCCAGCAGAGGTTGGCCTACTCGCAGACCCCAACGCATTTATTGATGGGGTGCCCCATGACCAAATTGCGGCGCTCCGAGCAACAACGCCAGTGGCCTGGCAGCCAATGCAAGGCGAGCCCGGGTTTTGGGCTGTGCTGACCCACGCTGATGTAGTAAAGGTCTCTCGTTCTCCTAACTTGTTTTCTGCAAGCAAGGGTGGAGTTGTACTCGAAAACCTTGATGAGGCGAATCTTGAGATGATGCGCATGATGCTGCTGGCAATGGACCCGCCCATGCACAATGAGTACCGGCGGCCGCTCTCTGAGCCATTCAAAGGCAAGATCATTGCGGGTCTCGAGCCGAGGATTGCGGAAATTAGTCGTGAACTGATGGCCGATGTGGCTGGCCGTGACACCGTTGAGTTTGTTCACGAGGTGACCGCTGGTTTACCCACCAAGGTGATGGGACGCCTGATGGGCCTTCCTGAACAAGACTGGGAGCTTCTACACACACTTGCCGAGCGTCAAACCTCTGGATCTGACCCAGAGATAGTCGGCGATGAACCTGACTACAGCGCTTCTATAGAGATGGCTATGTACGCCATTGAGTTTGCGGCTGCACGCAGGGCAGAGCCACCGCGTGAAGACCTGACCACATTGATCCTTGATGGTGAGTTCGGCGGAAAACCTATGAGCGATGTGGATTTTGGAAGTTTCTTTGTGCAGATCGTTACTGCAGGGAATGACACCACAAAATCTATGTTGTCTTCTGGTCTGTGGGCACTTTTGCAACACCCCGAACAGATGCAAGAACTCCGCAATGATCCTTCCTTAATTCCGGGCGCGGTCGAAGAAATTTTGCGTTGGGCAAACCCACTTCACTACTTCCGGCGCACCGCTACAGAGAACACTGTGCTGAGCGGAGTAGAGATTCTGCAGGGCGACAAAGTGGTTATGTATTACACCTCGGCCAATCGTGATGACGCTGTTTTTGACGACCCAGACAGATTTAATATTCACCGCAACCCAAACCCGCATCTGTCCTTTGGAATAGCCGAACACTTTTGCCTTGGCGTTCACTTGGCCCGGCTTGAGGGACGCGTGTTCTTTACCGAACTGCTCAGCAGCTTTGCAAGGATCGAACTAGCTGCCGAGCCAGTCCGGATTCGGTCAAATCTTAATAACAGCTTCAAGAAACTCCCCGTGCGACTGCTGGATTATCGGCGCTGATTGCAAAGAACTAGCTCTGGGTTAACCCGGGGTTTGGGTCATCTGCCCTGCTGCCATCACCAGCAGACTTAGCTCAATTGAGTCAAACACAATCTGACCGCCGAACTGCGGCTCAGAATAGGCAACGGTGGTGGCCACTATCTGCAGCGTCAAAGTCGACTCTGGCTGACCCACCAAAAGATGTGGCCCTCCTTGAACGAGCAGCGGCGGGTTGACCGCGTTTTGCGCAATCGACGGAGTAATTGATTCGACAAGCCCAGCGAGCACAGAGCCCTTGCCCTCTGGGATAATCACAGGGCCTGATCCGTCCTCGGCAACATACCGATCAAGCCAAGCAATCACTGCTGACCTGACCCGCTCGGGGTCGCCGGGGTTCGTTAGGCAGACCCCGTGGCCCTCGCAGTACCAAATCATTGACACCGCAACGCCATTCTTCGTCAAGATCTTGTAATTCCTTATGCCCTCCCCCAAGGTAAAGAGCGTGTCTACTGTGCCCTCAATGATGAGCGTTGGGGCAGTGATCTGACTCACTAATGCGGCGGGCCCACGAGAAACAAACTAAGCCTGATCTTCGGAGTTGAGCCTGCCGGAGAGCTGAGCAGCCTGAGGACCCACCCACCATGCCGACTCGAGGATTGCGCTTTGAATCGAGTTGAGCAGCCGGCTGAGTAGCAACCCAATCAAGTAGTTGTCTGACGTCGCCGGCCTCGAAATCTTTGGAGTTCACTTGAGCAACACCGGTGGACTTACCAAATCCTCGCGGGTCCCAGGTGAGCACGTTGCAACCAGATTGGCGGAGTGCAGAGATTCCCAGAACACCCAAAATCCCCACGGAATCAACGGCAGTGTCCCCCGACAAACTCCAGCCTGACCCCATAAGAACGGTTGGTGCTGGTTCTTGCGTCGTGGCTGTCGGCAAGGGAAACCAATGCACGCGAATGACCGTTCCATCAAACGAGACAAGATCAATATCTGAGGTGGAGCCCTCGACAGCGCTCACTTGAACTGCTGAGGTGTTTGTGGGGGGCACGCAGTCGTCCTAACTGCATAGCCCTACAGTAGGGAAGGGTTGTGCGCTCCCGCCCCTTGCCCAGTAATCCAGAACGTGAGCCAGCCTGGCATCGCGCTGACAAGGAGTTTTGATGAACCGCGACGAAGTACTCAATGTCTTTGATCTGACAAACAGGACAGCAATTATCACAGGGGGCAGCCGCGGTATTGGCCTAGCGATTGCGCAAGGGTTTGCAGCAATGGGTGCCAATGTTGTGATTGCTAGCCGAAAGCCAGAAGCCTGCGAGGCGGCAGTTGCAGCAATCGCTGCGGAGGGAGGAACCGCTCTATCAGTACCAACACATATGGGGGACCTGCAGCAGATTGAACAACTAGTTGCACGCACAGCCGATCACTTTGGCGGGATCGACATCATTGTGAACAACGCCGCAAACCCCCTTGCGCAACCTATCGGCGCAATCACTTCAGACGCGTTTGCAAAATCTCATGAGACCAACTTGCGCGGTCCGGTGTTCTTGGTTCAGGACGCATTGAGTCACCTTCGTAAGAGCAGCCACGCATCGATTATCAATATTGCAACTGCTGGCGTGTACACCCACGGCAGCTACGTGTCTTTATACATCTCTGCCAAGGCAGCGCTGATCGCAATGACTAGGGCCATGGCTGGCGAGCTTGCCGCAGACGGCATCCGCGCAAATGCCATTGCCCCAGGAACGGTTGCCACAGACATGTTTCTTCACGCACCTCAGCCGTTCCAAGATGCAGCAGTAGATACCCAGCTCATCAAACGCCCAGCCTCCCCAGACGAGATGGTTCCGGCTGCATTGTTTTTAGCAAGTGACGCATCAAGCTTTATGACTGCCCAAACGATTGTTATCGACGGCGGAATGACTACTCACTGAGCTTGCTATTAAACTTCTAGCGGCCGAAGGGATCGCTCGTGGCATCAAAGTCAAAAACTAGTGCAGCTATGGCGACTGCGTTAGCAGCCGCTACTGCTCAAGCAGTTCGCATGTTGCAAGACCCAGAGACTCGGGCTCAATTGTTGATAGCCGGGAACGAGTTTGCTGCGCGGGTTCGCGAGTGGAATGAAGATAGAAAAGCCGGTGGCGCTTACTCCCCCTCGGATCTGCCTGCGCAGAGCCTTGACCGTGGCTATAGCTCGGCGCTTCCAGCAGTTGGTCATGAGCGGTTGCAGCGACGGGTTGAGAAACTCACAGACACACTCGACATGCTGCGACCAGAAACCGGCGCATCGGGAGCAGCATTTCTAGACACGGTGGATCAAGCCCTCAATCAGATTCGACTGTCGCTAGCCGTTGCCAAAAACCTTCCGCTTGTAAAGCGCAAAAAGGCGCAGCGCGAGATCAATAAGAAGCTAAGCGAGCTAGAAACAGCAGTTATGACTGCCGCATTAGGCAACTCTGCTCGCTAGTTGGCTGCGTATTAGATCGCGTCATGGCTTTGCAACCATCGTAAAGAGAACCAACCAGGCAAGGTAGGTAGCCAGAAGGTTGCTGTGCGATACAAAAGTGCCGCCGGAAGAGCCACCGCGGCAGGCACACCAATGGCGCTCAAGCCTGCAACCAGTGCCGCCTCTACAGCACCGATACCACCTGGGGTTGGGGAAACTGAACCCACTAGGCCTGCTCCGAGGTACACCACAACTGCCCCCGCGAGCGGTATCTCATCGCCATATGCACGCACCGCTACATACAGCGTGACTGCATAAGCAAGCGTAGTCAGCAGGCTTGCTGCAACCCCTTGGACTAGGCGCTTTGGGTCTCTGGCAACATCTAGGACCCGAGGTCCCGTGGATTCCCAGATTGGACGCATCCTTTCAAGAATGAGCCGTCGCGTAGCAGGTAAGACAAAGGCAAGTACTGCAATCAGAACTGCGCCAACTGCAACAACAATCACACCAGAGGACGGGGCCTTTAGGTCAAGCTGCGTGGCTTCATGAGAAAATATCGTGACGCCGAACAACGCTAAAACTGTGCTCACAAGGACGACCAGGGAAGACAAACCGATACTTGCAACCGCAAGCCCCGAGGGTGCACCAGCTTTTTGAATCACTCGAACGTTGGTGCCTGCGCTGCCTACTGCCGCTGGGGCCACCAATGACACAAAAGTTGCTGCAAATTGAGCTGCGAGTAGCCGTAAAGCCGGAACCCGCACGGGCAGGAACGGGTGAATAGTGAGCGCTGCTCCCACGTAAGTCATCAGCGATGCAACTAGGGCCAGCCCCGCCCAGTACCAGTTGATACTGCGGAGAATGGTGGCAAAGTCAACGTTGCTCAACTGCCCCGCGAGCACATAGACCGCCAGGGTTGCAGCGATGAGCGTGACTAGCGCTCTGGGTCGCAGACGTTCGAGTCGCACCTCATCTGCCGATGGCTCTGGTGCTCGCGCTGTTGCCTCTTCTCGCACTAGGTCTAACAGCGCTTCATTGCCCTTAAGCGCAACTCGTAATGCCGGGTTAAGTGCGACTGGCTGCATCAGTGCAGGAAGGTTGGCTAAGTCTTGATCACCGATCTCTGCTTCAGCTGCAGTTATCGCCCGATCCGCTCCTACAAGTAGCGCTGTGGCCACAAGCAACTCGGCTCGGTCTAGCCGCATGCGTAACCTTGGTGCAGCAATCTCCCCCTGAGTGAGCCCAAGGATCCAGACTCGGCCATCGCCGTCTACTGCCAGGCTATTGGGGTGCAGCCCCTCATGGGCAACCCCAGCGTGGTGCATTCGTCGCACCTGTATCCATGCTTGTGAAAGCGCCTCATCAGAGATGGCATCTGCTGAGAACTCCGACAGCACACGGAGGTTGAGTGGGTGTTCCTCGGCAAAGACCATGGTGCGGTCATCCACCTCTGCCGCGGCTAAGACGCGAGGTGTGCGCACATGAGCCTGACGCGCCATAAGTGCAGGCACTGCGGCTTGTTGTACCTGCACCCTTGCCGACAGGCTTGGCGATCTAGTCACCCAGGTACGCACGCGCAAGACCCGAGTGAATTGTCCGAGCACTCGCAGCGCGCCGCGATCAGGATCAAGGACCTGCACTAGTGCTCTCGTTCCCTCAGCAGTTAACAACATGAACTGCCGGCCCAATCTGGACTCGTCAGAAAGTTGCTCAAGGGATGCTGGAACTAGCCCGACTCTGGCTAGGGCCTCGGCAATTTGACGAGCCCCGACGCGCGGGTTCTCGGTTCCTGCAATATAGCGAGCTGCTAAGCCAACCACATGACCGAAGAGCAAACTTACTAACAGCGCTAGCGGCGTGGCGCGACTATCGATTATGAACAACAGCGCTAATGCCAGCAGGCTCGCCCAGACCACTACCAACGTGCGCGGTCGTGTTCCCGAACCTTCAACTGTCATCAACGCAGATACAGCGGCAAACAACGCAAAAGCTGCTGGGGTTTGACTGCTACCGCCAGTCAGGGGTTGAGTGAGCGAATCGAGTAGCCCACCGGTTATTAGCTCTGGGGCGTAGTTTGCAAAGAGGTCTGCACACATCAGCGCCACGACTGCGGCTGCGAGCGAAGTTCCCATCAGCCTCCATCGACGCCGAAGGGCAAGCTCTGCAATGAGGTAAATAGGCAGGGCCAACACAATCAAACTGTTGAGAGTCGCAAGAATGCTGACAACTAGGTTGGGAACGTTGGTAACGGCGGTGGTGATGTCTTCTTGAATACCGATGGTGGTCTCAGAGCCGACACTGCCAGTGAGAACTACTAGCGCAATAAGAGCCAGACTGACCAAGATTCGTAGAAGGTCGGCGGAGCTACGCGCTCTAGGCGGTTCAGGAAACTCGTCTATCTCCGCTGAATCAGCAGACCAACGAAGAGAGCCGCGAGCAGTTCCGGCGACCACGGGTACAGACTGCATCCTGTTGAGTATTGCGCAGCACAGTGCATGAGGGAGAACACTCCCGTGACAGAGAGAGAAAAATTAATGGCGTTCTCGCGAAGAATTGAGCCAGGCCCGGCTCAGGAATCGGTGTGGGACTACCCCCGGCCACCACGCCTTGAGCCCAGTTCAGCGCTTATTCGTGTGGAGTTTTCCGGAGTACTCATTGCCTCAACGACTTCTGCATGGAGGGTGCTCGAAACAAGTCAGCCGCCTGCGTACTACTTGCCCCGATCCGACATTTCATCAGATGTACTCCGGGAGGCTGCTGGGCAATCTTTTTGCGAATGGAAGGGAGTTGCCTCTTATCTAGACATTGTGGTTGGTTCCGCCGCTTCAGCTTCCGCTGCTTGGTACTACCCCAACCCCAACTTGGAGTTCGCACCCCTAAAGGACCATGTGGCCTTCTATCCACGTCGAGTAGATAGCTGCTGGGTAGGCGAGGAACTCGTGGAACAGAATGACGGTGATTTTTATGGCGGATGGATTACCTCACAGGTAGTGGGTCCGTTCAAGGGCGGAGCGGGAACTAGCGGCTGGTAGGGGTTTGGCGGTGTGCATTAAGGGCCGGGGCTGAGAAGGCCTGATTGCCTAGTTGACGCTGTGACAAATCAGCTAGCTGCTGTCAAGTGCGTGCAGATCTGACTGGTCGAGAGGTAATCACCACCGACTTAGCAGAGAACTACAGGAATTGCGCTCGCAATGGCCAACATGACAGCCAACATGACAGCCAACATGACAGCCAGCTAGGCGGAGCCTGCAGGGATGGGCTCTTGGGGTGCTTCGGCCGGAGGGTCATGTAGCTGGCCAGGTGGCAGCCTTGAAGCTGCGAGCAATCCGAACAGAATAAATATGGCTGCCAATCCAACGGTGAGGCGCATCGCGCTTACAAAGGCAATATCTGCTGCTTCCACTATTGCTTCGGTACCGGGCTGAGCACGCAGTTCGGCGATGGCCCCTCCGCCAGAAGTCCGCACGGCCTGAGAGATTTGATCAGCCTGTTCGGCAGTCACGCCGGGAACCTGCGCCACCTGGTCTTTGGTGAAGGCGCCAAGGCCTACAGCCAAGATTGCTCCTAGTACGGCTATACCAAGCGCTGAGCCAATCTGCCGGCTCGTGCTTTGAGTTCCGGACCCTTGCCCGCTCTCTTCAACGGGCACATCCGCCAGGCTTGCCCCAGTAAGTTGCGCTGTGGCAAACCCAATACCGATACCGTAAGTGAAGAGCAGTGGGATTATCTCGGTTCCGGTGTCTGGCTGAACCACAAGGGCAATTCCAGCAACGCTGACGGCCTCGAACATCATGCCCACCATCACCACAAATCTTGAGCCTTTTTTCTGTGCCAGCTTGGCAACGAGCGGGGTTGCCAAAAACGCGCCAGCTGCGATGAAGGCTAGGTATACGCCCGACTTGATCGGTGTGAAGCCAAGTACGTTCTGCAAATACAGCGGGAGCACAAAGACCAAGCCAAACTCGCCAAGGCTCACGATCAGCGCTGTGGTGTTACCCCAGCGGAAGGACTTCAGGCCAAAGAGGGACAGGTCGAGTACCACTACTTTGTCGGCCCGGTTTCGGCCACGTTCAATCACCACGAAAGCAGTCAGACATGCCGCTGAGAAAACAAATGCAACGATAACAATGCTGACGGGTGCTGTAGCTGGCCAGGTCAGTGCGCCAAGCGAAAACTCTGCCGTTGGCTTAACCCACCCATACTGCTGCCCCTCGATCATTGCAAAGACCAGCGATGCAAGACCTGCACCAATCAGCACTGATCCCGCCGGGTCTGAGCCTCGACGCGCCGATGCGTCTTTCGTTTCGGGAACGAAGAACAGCGAGAGCACAAGCACAAGCAGGCCAATGGGCAAGTTGATGTAGAACACCCAACGCCAGCTGTGATACGTGGTGAGCCAGCCGCCAAGTAACGGTCCGACTGCTGCCATTCCGCCGATAACGGAACCCCAAACGGCAAACGCTATGGCCCTAGATTTGCCAGTAAAGAGCGTGTTTACCGAAGACAAAGTTGTGGGCAAAATAATGGCTGCTCCGATGCCCTGAAAGAACCGAGCAAGTATGAGTTGTGAGGCCGTGTCAGATTGTCCGGCTAACAAACTCGAGGCCACAAAGACCACAATGCCGACGAGGAAAAGTAGTTTTCGACCTCGAATATCGGCCAATCGACCAAAGTTGATGAGAAGGGCCGCGAACACCAGCGCATAAATCGTGTTTACCCATTCCGCATCCGAGAAGGTCATGTTCAGGTCTTTAATCATGCTTGGCAGCGCAACGTTGACCACTGTCCCATCCACGATGATCATTGCAACCCCAAGAGACAGCAGCGCTAGGGCAAACCAGGGTTTTTTATCTGTTGAGTCTGTCTTATCTGTTGAGTCTGAGGGTGGTATGCCTGAGTCCAGAGGTGCTGATTCAGTCATGATTTAGGCGTTTTTAGGCAGGTCAGAGAATGGGATGCTTTTAGTATCTCCGGGCTCTTTAGCTAGTCCCAAGACTCGCTCCCCGATGATGTTCTTCTGAATCTGATCAGTGCCGCCATAAATGGGTGGGGCCTGTGCCCACAGAGCAATGCTTGTCACCATCTGAGCAAACGGGTTGCCCGTAGCCTCATCGTTCGCTGCGCGGTCTTCTTCGCGGTAAGCATGCAGCATTCCGGCTGGGCCTATTATGCGAAGGCCAATATCTCGCGTGAGCCGCATGATGTCACTCATAGCCAATTTGGAGAGGTTGCCAAAGCCTGGGATGTCTTGCCCTGCTTTCTTGGCAGCTTTGAGTCGCAGATTGTTGAACTTGCCGAGTTCGCCAAGAGTGTGGAGCCTCATCAGGTCCTGACGAATGGTCGGATCCTTGATTCTGCCGTTGCCCTTGGCAAGGTCAATCATCAGCTTTGCTCCCCCGCCGCCTAGGGGGCTTGAGCTCGCACTCGAACTTGATGACGACCGCTCTTTTGAAGACCGCTCTTTTGAAGACCGCTTTGGAGCGGGCGCAAAGTCCCCTGCCCGTTTGGTCAGGAATCCGCCAATTGTGCCAGGAGTCGCTGCACCTCCACCGGCCGACCCGCCACCGCTACCAAGGCCAGAACGCTCATGCATCAGTGTGGTGTTTGCTACGGCCCAGCCGTTGCCGCGACCACCGATGATTGCATCATTTCCAACATGAGCATCCGATAGGAACACCTCGTTGAATAATGCATGACCCGTCATTTCTACAAGTGGCCGAACATCGACATGGCTCTGATGCATGTCCATTGCAAACCAGGTGATCCCTTGATGTTTTGGCTGTTCAGGGTCGGTTCTTGCAATGAGCATGCCAAGGTCAGCCACTGAGCCAAATGAAGTCCACACTTTTTGACCATTAATGGTCCACTGATCACCGTCAAGGTCTGCTTTGCATGAAAGTCCTGCAAGGTCCGAACCGGCGCCTGGCTCGCTAAAGAGCTGACACCAGGCTTTTGTGCCCGTCACGATGTCTCGCACATACAGGTCGATCTGTTCCTGCGTGCCGTGAGTTGCAACAGTTGGTGCTGCTAGGAGTAGACCAAGGCCGCCCGGCGCACCCAACGCACCGAAAGCTGAGATCTCATTTTGCACCCGGACTGAATCATTGCGAGAGAGAGCCTTACCGTATGCATTGGTCGGGAGGCCAGGCGCCGACCAGCCAGCAAGGCCGAGCAGTTGCCACCACTGCTCCACGGTGAGTTCTGGATCCCAACTCTCACTCAACCAAGCCTGGAGTTCGTCAACAAGCTCATCTTGTAAAGTTGCAGCATTAAGGGTGTCGCTCATGGGTGCCTCTAGCAGTCAGGTGGAACTAGCAGTCAGGTGGAACTAGCAGTCAGGTGAAACTAGCAGTCAGGTGAAACTAGTCCGGGAGATTAACAGTACTTTTGCACCGTTCACCTTGCCTAGCTATCCGGGCAAAGTTTAATAAAACCGGCTTATAACGAATTGGTCTGCGGATGGAGCAACCACTTCGGTTGGACCCGTTTGAAAGACAGCAACTGGCCGGGCTCCCACTAGCTGTATTGACTTCTAAGCGCGGACTGGTAGAAGCGAAATGTGGCCAACATAAACGCACTGCCCGACGGAAAGCGCTACTTCTTGCCCGTAGCTAGGCAAAGATGTCTTCTTATGTCAGATGCCTCACCAGGGAATCCAGCCGCACAACAAAATCTGGGGGTGAGGAGCCCGCAAGATGATGATGCTCCCATACCCATAACTAAGTGGTTGGTCTTAGTGGGCGCCGTCATCATGACTGCAGGGTTGCTCTTTGGTTATGACCAAGGAGTGATCTCTGGTGCCCTAGTCGGCATAGAAAAGACCTTCTCGGTTTCTACCTTTATGGTGGAAATCATTACTAGTTGGGTCACTCTCGGGGCACTAGTCGGTGCCCTTGTGGCGGGAGTCTTGTCAGACAAGATCGGTCGAAAATCAGCCGTGCTTCTGGCTGCCGTACTCTTTGGCTTCGGCGCACTAGTCGAGGCCCTTGCTCCAGGGGCTTGGATTCTTGTGGCTGGGCGACTGATTGTTGGGTTCGGAGTTGGCGTGGCTTCTGTAGCTGCTCCACTGTACGCAGCAGAAATGGCCCCAACCCGCTGGCGGGGGCGCTTCATCTCTGGCTATCAATTCGGTATTACCGTTGGCATCTTTCTTGCCTACTTAATTGACGAACTGCTCTCTAGCGGAAATCGCTGGCGGCTCATGCTGGGAATCTCGGCTGTACCAGCAGTCCTACTTATTTTCTTCATCCTTCCCTCGAGTGATACCCCTCGTTGGTTCCTGACCAAACAAAGGCGGGCAGATGCCGAAGCCTCGTTAGCCAGAATCCGCCCAGATGACACCGCCCAGGCAATGCAGGAACTTGAGTCAAGTGTCAGCGATGAGCACGCTCAGGCCAGTTGGGCTGTGGTATTCAGTCAAACTTGGAGGCGCCCGCTCACCATAGGAATTGGATTAGCGGTGTTTCAGCAGGTGACTGGTATCAACGCAATCATCTACTACGCCAACAAGATCTTCGAAGCAGCCGGATTCATCACGCCCCAGGGCCAAACAGCGGCAACAACCTGGGCTATCGGCGCAGTTAATGTGTTGGCAACTCTTATTGCCATTGCTTTTGTCGACAAGCTCGGCCGCAAACCGCTGCTTCTGGCAGGGCTCGTAGGCATGTCACTCAGCCTGACCGTTGTCGGAATCTGCTTCTGGTTCATCAACAGAAGCGGGCCGACTACCACAGGCGCGCCAAGTAATGCTGGAGTCATCACGCTGGTTGCACTAGTTGTGTACATCGCCTCCTTCGCATTCTCACTAGGCCCGGTTGTATGGACCGTAATTAATGAGATCTTCCCGCGCAGCATCCGTGGACGCGGTGTCTCTATTGCCACGGCAGCAAACTGGGGAAGCGCTTGGCTGGTCAGTCAGTTCTTCTTGAGCCTGGTAAACACCATCGGCGAGTCGGGGACCTTCTTACTCTTTGCCGCTTTAAGCATCGTGGCATTTATCTGGGTTTCTAAGGTCCTGCCAGAAACGCGCGGGCGTTCGCTAGAAGACATCGAGCAGATGTGGTTGGACGAACCGGGTGCTGCAATCAAATAGCCAACACAGTTTGGGGTCGAGCGCCTTGAGGTGACTTATGTGTCGGGTGTTGGAAGGCGTGTCAACATGGAAGACGGAGTTGTGAACGCCTCTCTGATGAGGCATCTACAGGGGAGAATGACATGAAGAGGATATTTGTGCTGCTTGCAGCACTCGTTGTTATGTCTGTGCAAGCCAGTTGCAGCAGTTCTGAAGTCTCTACCACAACAACCTCGGACAAGACAGAGTTAACAACCACAGCCGCACCAACCACAGCCGCACCAACCACAGCCGCACCCCCGCCGCTTGCAGCTATGCCCGCGGTTGTGTGTATGAACCTGCAAGAGGCTCAGGACCTAATCCAAACAACCGGCGTGTTTTACTCGAAGAGCTTTGATGCCACAGGCAACGGTCGAATGCAGGTAGTTGATTCAAATTGGATTGTCGTCAGCCAAGACCCCGCACCCGGAGAGCCGATAGGCGAGGGCACACCAAATCTTGGTGCAGTGAAATCTGGCGAGCCGAACCTGTGCTGAGCAGTCGAAGCTCTAAACAGGTAACCCAGAGCTACTGACACATTGAGCTACCTAAACCTGAGCTACCTAACCCTGAGCTAGCTAACCCTGAGCTAGCTAACCCTGAGCTAAGTCGCACACGCCTAGCTACACATGTCGTAACGAACACGGGCGTGACAACAGTCTGCCCGCGGCCTAGCAAACGTGGAAACCCGCCAGCGGCAAGGGTTTCGGGTGATGTGCGCAAGCAGACTCGAACCGCGGAGATCACCCAACAAGCGATCAGCTAACTCGCTATCACTGCGCAGCGCTGCCGTCGCTCGCCACCCAGGGAGTAGCTGACCGATCGCGGAGAACCTACTCCTGAGCCGCTTCAGAAGCGGCCTGCTCCGAGGCATTCGAGAAGGTCACCTGACGACTACCAGTGGCGCAGCATGTGCTCAGCATGTGCCAAAGAGCTCAATCCTGTCATCGCCGACCGTGGCCTGAGAACGACGCAACCCCTGCCGTGGCAGGGGTTGCGGGTAGTGGGCGTACGCAGACTCGAACTGCGGACCTCTGCCGTGTGAAGGCAGCGCTCTAGCCAACTGAGCTATACGCCCTTGCTGATAGTGTTCCAAGGATCGCCGACGGACTCTAGCGGCCAATCACACATCTCGGCCACATGGAACGTTTCTCTGCTCCCCAGAGCTACTCGGCTGCACTTGGGTAAGTTCGAAGCTCTACTACGTTGCCGTCCGGATCAGCTACATACATCCCTAGTCCAGCGCCTTGCGCACCCCAGAGTGTTCGAGGGCTACGAACTACGTTGAACTCCCCTGACTCGGCAAGAGCATCCAAATCTGCGTCCGTAATCAACACTGCAAAGTGATCCAGATTGTCCCCAGCTGACTCCGCTTCGAGAAGGTCAATGACTGTTTCTGCGTTAATACGAACAGAGGGAAATGGCACCTGCCCCGCGCGCCATTGCTCAAGCCGTTCAGGTACCAAGCCTAACTTCTGCACATACCAGTTCATTGAGGCTTCGGCATCGGCCACTCGCAACACAATGTGGTCCAGGCCAGTTGCCTGCACAACTGTATGGACCGTCGCAGCGGGCGGCTCTGGCTCTGGCTCTGGAGGATGCGCACTATCTGACATGTCTCAGTCTCCTGTTCGCACTGCAGGTGACCCCACTACTGAGGGGTCAGTGGACACGCACAAGAATTGCTCATCAACAACTACGTAGCTGGTCTTTGCGGGGCAGTCCAAGGCGAGCTCAACTTGAGTCACAATATGGCCGTCATTCGCACTCGAGCAGCTCACTCTGGTAGCTGTTCGCCCGCTGATGATGCGCACACATTCACGTGGCGGAGCGCTTGTAGAGATTGCTTGATCACTACCAGCCTCTGAAGTTTGGCGATTTGTTCCTGCATAGGCCGTGGCCACAAATAAAAAGAGGCCCAGCAGAACTGCAGCAACTAACGGCCCTCGGCGCAGCATCCAGAACTGCCACTCACTGAGTGGCTCTTCATCAGGATTGAGTTCGGCCTCACGAAGCTTTGCGTAAAAAGCATCAGGGTCGTGCTCCTCCTCAGGCCGGCCTGTTTGTGGGCTGCGATAGACGTCATCAACTCCAGCACCAGAGCTGCGAGATGATCCGGGGCCCGACCCTTGAGTCGCACCACCAGCTTGGCTCTGTGGCGAAGTTCGCCGCGCTCGCAATAGGCGGTCATAATCCGCTCGGCGGGCAGCATCAGACAGCGTGCTCCAAGCCACATTGACCTCTCGCATGCGGCGCTCTGCTAGTGCCCGTTCAGCAACTGTTGCCCGGCCTAGTCGGTCTGGGTGCAGCAAACGGGCTAACTGGCGATGAGCCTCACGTATCTGCTGCCGGCTTGATCCTTGCTCAAGCCCAAGCACTTGGTAATAGCTGCGATCATTGTGCTCAGGCATTGCTCAGAGACTACGGCTAACAGCAAGGCTGGCCGCATCAGGCTGCGTAAGCGACTGCATTTACGTCCCAAATTAATACTGCCTAGGAATTGTTGCGTAGCTGCCCTATATTGTCCCAATGGATATAGTTCGAGGATCGAAGTATTCGGAGGGCGAACAAACTTTGCATCCGGCTGCATCACCTCAGGGGACGCTTCGTTCCGCCATGCAGAGCAAGCCCTTCCGCCGGATGTTCGCCGGAACCTTTGCATCCAATATCGGGACTTGGATGCAAAACATCACGCTGATTGCGCTCGCCTATCGCTTGACGGGCAATGCAATGTTTACAGGCGTCATTACATTTGCCCAACTAGGGCCGATGCTGTTTCTGTCACCCTTTGGAGGGGCGCTCGCTGACCGCTTCAATCGTCGGAACATTATTGTGAGCTTGTCGATCGTGCAGCTAGTTATGTCAATGGTGCTCGCAGTCGTGGCGCTATCGGACACTACAAATCAGTTCGTGCTTGTTGCAGTTGTGGCAAGCATCGGCTGCGCAAACGCAATCAGCGGACCCACCATGGTGTCTCTACTGCCATCACTTGTGCCACGTGGAGACCTACAACCCGCTATTGCAATCAACTCGGTCTCGATGAATGCCTCACGCGTAATTGGGCCACTCCTTGGCGGCGCACTTGGCTCACTCGCTGGGCCGTCAGCAGTGTTTTTTGTGAATGGCCTCACCTATTTGTTTGTGGTGGTTGCCGTGATGAGCGTCGAGGTTGACTTCTCACCCAAGGGAGAAACTGGCGAGGGAGCAATCGAACAAATGCGCCAAGGCCTGCGCGCCGTTAGAGCCGATCGGGTAATCACCAAGGTGATTGCCACCATGGCCGTTCTGTCGATGTGTTCACTTATCTTCATCTATCAGATGCCATTAGTTGCCCAAGAACACTTTGCGTTATCAGGCTGGAAGTTCAATCTGCTCTTTGCCACGTTCGCCCTTGGTGCCGCGGTTGGTGCACTCTCGATGGGCTCATTTCTGTCGGGGCACAGTCGATCAAAGATCACCCGGGTAGCTCTAGGCGTGTTTGCCGTGGCCTTGGCGGTGTTTGGAACAGATACGAGTATTGCGTTGGGGTTTGCGACTGCATTCTTGCTCGGGGCCTCTTACTTTGTGATTGTGACTGCGCTCTCTACCACCTTGCAGATGCGAGCCCCCGATGAGGTTCGTGGACGGATTATGGGACTGTGGATGATGGCTTGGGCGGGCCTAGTACCGCTCGGCGCACTCGTTGCCGGCCCAATCATTGATGCAGTCGGGATCACTGCTGTGTTGTTCTTTGGAGCGATCGTGGCCGGAATTCTTGCGCTTGTGCTGAACCTGAGCGAGCCCGAGCTATCATCTGTCCCAGAATCTGCGCCCGGTGTAAACCCTGATTGACCGATTTGAGGCTAACTGACGCGGTTTGCAGCGCCATAGCAACACTATGTGTCGTGATTCCGCTGCAGACGCGACTGGTCGACCCTGCTGACAAGCCGGCAGCTAGAGCAGGCTCTGGGCTAAACGCTCAAGCCCGACAACACGGCTTGCTTTGATGAGAACTGCGTCCCCCTCGGTCAACGAGAGTGACTCCAGAGCGCGTAACGCTTCACCAATGCCCTCGAGCCCTGGAACTCCGTACAGATCAGTGCCAACAGCAATAATCTGAATCTGCAACTGCTCTGCTAACTCGGCAACTGCCTGATGCTCCTGAGTTGCGGTATCTCCAAGTTCAGCCATGAAACCAAGCACCGCAATGCGTCGCCCCCGATGAGCCTCAAAAGGCAGCGCTGCGCCACTAGACATCTGATCAGCAAGAGAGCCCCGATCAGGACTGACATCGGGGAGCGAAACCAGCGCCTGCAACGCTGCCGCCATCGAAGCTGGGCCAGCGTTATACGAATCGTTAAGTAGTAACGCTCCGTTTGCCATGGGTTGTAAATCCATTCGCCATGGCGATGAGGAGGCCAACTCAAGCCCAGCGGCAACCTGTTCTAAGGACAGGCCGAGCCCAAGCGCAGCCGCCGCAGCCGCCAATGCGTTCGACACGTTATGAGCACCCCTGATGGCTAGTCGCAGTTCCACCTGCCCCCATGGTGAGACCAGCACAAAGCGTGGTCGCAGCTCATCATCGATCTGCACATCAATAGCTTGCACGTCGCCACCTTGACCAAAGCAGAGCACTCGAGCATCGGTGCGCTGTGCCATTCCCGCAACTAGGGCAACATCTGCGTTCAGCACAGCAAGCCCTGTGGCTGGCAGAGCTGAAATCAGTTCGCCCTTTGCTTGAGCAATTTGCTCAATACTTCCCATCACTTGCGTATGCACACGCTCAACCGTGGTGACGATGCCAACCGTTGGTCGGGCCAACTCGCAGAGCAACGCGATGTGCCCCGCACCACGGGCTCCCATCTCTACCACTGCAGCCTCAGTTGCAACGGCAGCATTAGCAAGCGTGAGCGGCACGCCAAGCTCGTTATTGAAAGACTTCTCGGATGCCACAGTTACGAACTTCTGTGCCAGAACTACTGCCAACAAATCTTTGGTGGTGGTTTTTCCGACAGATCCAGTAACTCCGACTACACGGTCAGGGATTCGCCGCCGCGCAATTTTTGCAATCTCCATAAGCGCTGCAGAGACATCTGCCACCAAAATCCCCGGACCCAATCCACCATGTTCTGCAGGCCCAGATTGAGCTGCTAGCAGGGCCTCGTAGCTAGCCTCATTGTCAATCAGAACTGCTGCGGCACCGGCTGTAAATGCTGCGTCTAGGTAGTCATGGCCGTCGCGTTCTGCACGCATTGCGGCAAATAACTGTTTGGGAATCACGAGTCGAGTATCAATTGCAAGCCCATCTGCGGCTAATTCGGCTGATTCATTTGCTTGAGCCGCGGCTGCAATTTCGCTATCAACACCGCCAATAACCCGCCCACGTAACTGGGTTGCAAGCTCTGAAATCAGGAAGCGCATTCCTTCATTCTTTCAGTTGCGTACACTTCTGCAGTGCCTTTACCCTCTCGAGTTCGACTAGTGGTCCTCTTCGGCGGACGATCTGCCGAGCATGACATCAGTAAAATCTCTGCCAGCCATGTGCTGCGCTCTGTTGACTTGGCCCGCTATGAGGTTGTTCCTGTTGGCATAACCAAGCAGGGAACCTGGATGCTGGCACAAGAAGCCTCCGATCTGATTCTTCACGGCCGCTCGGCAGAACTTCCCGACTCGCTAAGTCTTGAGGGTCCAGAGCTTCAGCCATTTGCAGTGCTCACAGGCAATACAGGTAATACAGGTGTGCCAAGTTCACCTCAAGCACATAAATCTGCGCCACTTACCGTCGTGTTGCCGATCCTTCATGGGCCCAACGGCGAAGACGGAACTGTTCAGGGCCTGCTCGAGATGGCACAGGTGCCCTATGTGGGTTCGGGTGTGCTCGGGTCTGCCGTTGCCATGGATAAGGCCATGGCCAAATCGGTGCTCGATGCAGCTGGAATTGCCCAACCACGTTGGGCCGCAGTGAGGGTAAGCGAGTTTCTAGGTTCTGCTCAGCAAGCCATAGCCGAATCACTGTTAAAGGATTTAGGAGACACTGTCTTTGTAAAGCCCGCCAATATGGGCTCCTCGATCGGCATCAGCAAAGCCCATGGTGCCAAGGAACTGCTTGCGGCGTTAGAACTTGCCTTTGAGTATGACCAGATTGCGGTTGTAGAAGAAGCCGTTTCGGCACGCGAACTTGAAGTAGCAGTGCTCGGCAACAATTCCCCTCGTTCAAGTGTGGTTGGCGAGATTATTCCTGCAGCAGAGTTCTACGACTATGAGGACAAGTATGCCGACGGCACTGCGCAAAGCGTGATTCCCGCCAATATTCCGCCTGCTATTTCCACCGAGCTACGCGCACTTGCCATTCAGGCGTTCAGTAGTCTGCGAGCCGAGGGAATGGCCCGGGTTGATGTTTTCTTCGAAGAGGGCACTGCCGATAACCCTGGTCGAGGGTTGTTAGTCAACGAGATCAACACCATTCCGGGCTTTACACCGATCTCAATGTACCCAATGCTATGGAAAGCAACTGCGCTGTCCTACCCCGACTTGATTGATGAACTTGTGCTCCTAGCGATTGAACGCAACGCCCTGCGGGCACAACACAGAACTGACGTCTCTCAACGCAATATGCCAGGAAGCGCATGATTCTGCAGAACCTGAGCGGCCAACGCATCTTTATTACCGGGGCCACTGGATTTGTTGGAACCGCACTTGTAGAGCGCTTACTGCGATGCGTTCCTGATTGCGAGCTCGTACTGCTCGTGCGTGATGGCCGGCGCAGTTCAGCACAGCAGCGCGTTCAGAAAGAGATACTGCGCAACGATTGTTTTGACCGTCTACGAGAAGAACTCGGCGCAGAGGGTTTTGCTGAGATGACAAACCGGGTGCACGCAGTCTCGGGTGACGTTGGCACTGACGGTCTGGGCATTGATGCTGCGGGGCGCGAGGCCCTTGCAAGTTGCACAACCGTGATTCACTCAGCGGCAACAGTTGCTTTCGACTCACCGCTCGACCGCGCAGTTGAAGTCAACCTGCTAGGGCCTGTTCGTCTTGCCGAGCTACTACACGAACTAGGCGTAGCGCCGCATTTAGTGTGCGTCAGCACCTGTTACGTGGCCGGCAATCGCCGAGGTTCCGCACTTGAGGAGCCAGTCGATAACAATGACTTTGTCTCTAGCTTGGATTGGCGTGCAGAGGTTTCTGCAGCCCGCAGATCTAGAAGCGATACTGACGCGGAGAGCCGAGCCCCTGCCCGTCTGAAGGAGTTTGGGCAGCGTGCAAGATTTGAGCTTGGCTCGGCCGGTGGCCCGTTGCTAGCCGAGCGCACAGAGGCGCTACGCAAAGAATGGGCACATGCTCGCATGGTTGAAATCGGTAGGGCTCGTGCCGCGTCGGTGGGCTGGCCCGACGCCTATGCCTTTACCAAAGCTCTGAGCGAGGTAGCCACGGCGCAGACCCTGCGCTCTTTCGGAGATTCAGCAGCGCGGCTCAGCGTGGTCCGCCCCTCAATAATTGAGTCAGCCATCCTTGAACCAAGGCCTGGATGGATTCGCGGTTTTCGTATGGCTGAACCCATCATTTTGTCTTATGCACGCGGGTTACTTAAAGAGTTTCCGGGCGTACCAGAAGGCGTGGTAGATGTCATTCCAGTAGATATTGTGGTGGCCGCAATTATTGCCACAGCAGGCCGAGATGCCACGATTCCTGCTCAGGAACCCGGGCAGCCTCATATTGTGCAAGTGGCCAGCGGCTCTCGAAACCCGTTGAAGTATCAGCGCTTAGTTGACCGGGTGCGCGAATGGTTTACAGAGCATCCTTTGTATGACCAGCATGGTCAGCCAATTATTGTGCCTGACTGGAGCTTTCCCGGTAGAGGACGAGTCGAGAATCAACTCAGCCGCGCTGGGGTTGCGCTCCGAGCAGCCGAAAAAATAGTGCTCAACCTGCCGCTCCGAGGAGCAGGCGCACAGCTCGGCGCAACCATAGAAGAGCGCCGTTCGCAGACCGAGCGGGCAAAATCATATGTTGAGCTGTACGGCGCCTACACCGAATGCGAAGCTACTTACGGCGTACAGAACTTGTTAGCCATCTGGGAATCACTCGATGCCAACGAGCGCGAGTTGTTCGGGCTTGACCCAGCCATCATTGACTGGGATTCCTACATCACCGATATTCACTTACCCTCGGTGGTCAAACATGGTCGAGCCCGATCTTCACCCTCAAGAAGCAGTGCAGAAGCTCGGCCAGATCGCCTGCGGCGCGCTGTGCTTGCACCTGAGCGCCATATGGCGGCATTCGACTTAGAGAACACGCTGATTGCTTCAAACGTGGTCACTTCATATGCCTGGATGGCTACACGAAGAATGCCAACTGCGCAGCGTTTTAGGTTTGCTGCAAAGACTTTGGCCGAAGGACCCTCGCTACTTGCTCAAGATCGCAGAGATCGATCCGACTTCTTGCGATCCTTCTACCGACGCTACGACGGCGCGTTGCTTGAGGAGCTCGACGAAGACGCACGCGAGCACTTCTCGGCAATGCTGCTGGCACGATCATTTCCGGCAGCAATCCGTCGCGTACGCGAGCATCGAGCCCTTGGCCACCGAACAGTGTTGATAACAGGCGCGTTGGACTTTCTTATTCAACCCCTTATGCCGCTTTTTGATGATGTGATCTGCGCGCAGCTCGGCACAGCAGTCGACCGATCAGGACGACTGACTTTGACTGGACAGCTAAATGAAGTGCCCCCCACGGTCGAGGCTCGCGCCAGCATTTTGGCTGAGTACTGCGCAGCCGAGGGGCTGCTTTTGGAACAAAGCGTTGCCTACGCCGACTCCTCATCAGATCTACCGATGCTAGAAGCAGTGGGCTTTCCAGTTGCAGTGAATCCAGAACCCCGGTTGGCTTCCATTGCCCGCAAGCGAGGCTGGCTAGTTGAGGACTTTCGACAAGCCAAAGGCTTTAGGCACTCGGTGCTTCCCTTCGCCACGCGCTGGCACCAAACCACGACTCAGCGAGACCACATATGAAGGCATTAGTTATTGATCACGATATTGCCCGATTTGGCGCTGCGCTGCTTACCAGTTCCTTACGGCCAAGCGCAGCTACGCGTCTTGGCCCCCTCAAGCTCAAGGACCTTCCCCCACTAGAACTTCCCAACCCAGACTGGGTTCGTATTACACCGCGCATGGCCGGGATTTGCGGATCGGATCTTGCAACAGTTCATGGCAAATCAAGTCGCTGGTTTGAGCCGATTGTCTCATTTCCCTTTACTCCGGGTCATGAGGTTGTAGCCGACGACCAAGAAGGCCGACGGGTTGTAGTCGAGCCAGTCCTTGGCTGTGTAGCTCGAGGCTTGAACCCCGTGTGCGTTGCTTGTGCCGAGGGGCGCCTTGGAAACTGCGAGCGCCTAACCCATGGGTGCGTAGACGCTGGTCTGCAAACGGGTTTTTGCTGCGACACTGGCGGCGGTTGGTCCACGGAAATGCTGGCGCACCCAGAACAACTTCATGAGGTTCCTGATGAGCTCAGTGACTCTGGCGCAGTGATGATCGAACCAACTGCCTGTGGACTGCACGCCGCTTTGCGTGCACAGGTTCAGCCTGATGAGACCGTAGTTGTTATCGGTGCGGGCACTCTTGGCTTGCTCGCGATTGCGGCGATGAACCGCTGGTCACCCCCTAAACAGCTGATCGTTGCAGCAAAATATGCGCATCAAAAACAGTTCGCTCGAGAGTTCAGCGGCAAGTCAGCTCAACCCGCAGTGATCTGCGATCCTAGAAATCTGATTCGTGTAGTTCGCAGCACTATAGGCACGCATCTACTGAGCTCTCATGACTCACTGCATCCAGAGGATGACCCGCACAGCAGGCTGTCAGGCGGAGCGGATGTAACAATCGACTGCGTTGGAACCGCTAGCAGCATTCGCACAGCCCTGGCTATAACTCGGCCCGGAGGGCGCGTGATTCTGGTAGGTATGCCAGAGGTGCACAACTTGGATCTCACTCCGCTCTGGCAACGAGAAATCTCGCTCACCGGCGCATACACCTACGGAACCGAGATCATCCAGGGTGGCCCAATTCAAAGCTTTGAACTCGCAGCAGAACTCGTTGCCGCAGAAGATCTTGGCCGACTCGTCTCGGCTAGGTATCCGCTGTCTAGATACCCTGAGGCCTTGGCGCATGCCAGTACCTGTGGCAGTAAGGGCGGTGTCAAGATTGCCTTTGACCTGCTAGCACCCGACTACCCCGAAGCACCCGTACTCTCAACTAGGAAGGCTGCTCGACCTTGAGCCAGCAACCGCGTTCCCATCAACCGCGCTCCACCGCATCAGGTAAGTCAGCATCAACAAACTCAGGTTCGGGCAAACCTGCGCAACGAAGGGGGCCGCAGCCTGCCGCTCCTCGACCCGGGCTAGTGCTTGACGTTGATCGCTCAACTCCTCCGGTGTTATTGCACAGCGGTGAGCAGTTCCGCCTAGAGCGCCTGCCGGCTGGTCGGAGCCGCATTATTTACCCGCCGGAACCACTGCCAGGTCTTGAGCACCCCAACGAGGCCATTCGAGAGGCACTGCTCAACCCAGTTGAATCCGACCCGCTTCCGGCACAGCTGTTTTCGGGAATGAAGCTAACTATTGCCTTTGACGACATCTCGCTACCGCTACCCAAAATGCGTCGACCAGATATTCGTCAGCGTGTAATCGAAGCTGTGCTCGACCTAGCAGCCGACGCAGGCGTTGATGATATTCACATCATTGCGGCGCTCGCCTTACACCGCCGCATGACCGAATCAGAACTTCGCTACTGCCTCGGCGATCGAATCTACGATGCATTTGCACCTCGGGGGCAGTTGTATAACCACGATGCTGAAGACCCAGACGGGATGGTCATGCTGGGTGAGACTCGTCACGGCGAGGAAGTGCAGTTATCAAAACGGGCAGCCGAGTCCGACCTCATCATCTATGTAAATATCAATCTGGTCTCAATGGACGGCGGCTGGAAATCCACTGCAACCGGCCTATCTGGATATCAGGGCATTCGTCACCATCACAATGTTAAGACCATGCGCAACACCAAGTCGTTTATGGACCAAGAGAACTCTGAGTTGCACCGCAGCAACTGGCGACAAGGTGACGTACTTAAGTCCGCTGGAATCAACATCTTTCAGATTGAGACCACAGTAAATAATGACCTGTTTGGCGATGGTCCACTCTCGGTATTGGCTAAGCGCGAATGGGAATGGTCGGCCAGAGACCGCGCCACGTTCTTGGGGGTCAAGACTGGCCTTGATCGGCTCCCCTCAAATGCTCGCCGCAAGGTTTTGCATTCTTGGGAAGCCCCCTACGCTCTGACTTCTGTGCATGCGGGGCAGGTCGAAGCCGTTCACAAACTCACCACAGCGGAGGTGTATAAACAACAGCTTGTGTCTGTTGAAGGGCAGACCGACATTGTGCTGTATGGCCTTCCTTATGTTGGGCCCTACAACGTGAACTCAATCATGAACCCCATCTTGGTGATGTGTTTAGGCCTGGGCTATTTCTTCAATATGTATAAAGGCAAGCCGGTTGTTCGAGAGGGTGGAGTACTGATTATGACCCACCCGACGACCAATGAGTTTCACCCAGTTCACCACCCCTCATACATCGATTTTTTTGAGCAGGTGCTATCCGAGACCACTGACCCAATCCAGATTGAACAGCGATTCGAAACAAGCTTTGCAACAGATGAGTGGTACCGGCACTTGTACCGCACCTCGCACGCCTATCACGGTGTTCATCCATTTTACATGTGGTACTGGGGTAGTCACGCCCTTGAGCACCTCAGCCAGGTCATCATCGTTGGAGGAGATCCTGCAACAGTGCGCCGCTTAGGGTTTAGGCCAGCCTCCACTCTGGCAGATGCACTCGAGATGGCATCTGATGTGCTCGGCCCCGACCCCAGCATCACCTATGTCAAGAATCCGCCGCTTGGAATGGCCGACGTGACATGAGCGGGTCTGGCCTGAGCTGGGCTGAGCTGAAGACGCGCGTCCCTAATCCTGTGAACTGGGTGCGCAGCTTGGGGTTTCCGTATACCGCTGCTGCGACGCCGCCCGGGGTCGAACCCGTAGCAGTAACAAACAAGTTGGGAGACTACTATGACACCGAGTGGGCGCGAGCGCCGTTCGCCCAGGCCACCCGAACCGCAGCACTCGAGACCATTGGCCGGGCAGTCACAACTGCAGCATGTAGGCCACAGGTTCGTAATGCCGACCGCCTCGAAACCTTGAGCGGACCAACTATTTTTGTGGCAAACCATCACAGCCACCTCGACACCGCATTACTGCTGACCACAATCCCAAAGCCTTGGCGGCAGCAACTTGTGGTGGCCGCCGCTGCCGATTACTTCTTTGATAGCTACTACAGCGCCGCATTGGCTGCTTGGGCCTATGGCGCAGTACCAATGGAGCGAAACAAAGTCAGCCGCCGGTCCGCTGACAGAGCAGCCTCATTACTTGCGGATGGCTGGTCGCTTCTGATCTTTCCTGAGGGTGGACGCTCAAGCGATGGATGGTCTGCGCCACATAAGGGTGGCGCCGCTTACTTGTCAGTCAAGTGCGGCATTCCCGTAGTACCGATTCATCTTGATGGCACCGGGCGGGTACTACGCAAAGGAAGCAAAACGCTGAAGCCACAAACGGTGGTGGTCAACATTGGTACCCCTATGCAACCCGCAACGGGAGAGGATGCACGAAGCTTTGCAACAACTATTGAGCAAGCAGTTGCAGAGCTAGCGGACGAGACCAACACCGACTGGTGGACTGCGCGCCAGCGGGCACGAGCGGGTGGCACACCAAGTCTGTCTGGGCCAGACAAAGATTCTTGGCGGCGAAACTGGACCTCACCAGAACACAAGCCGAGACAGAGCGAAACAAGAGCCTGGCCTAACTAGGCAACTACCTGCAGCGCTCTGCTAACTCTGCTCGACAAAAGACGGTGAACTCCCCCGCTTGGGTTCCGAGCTTCCAGTCAGGGTCCTTCTTGAGTTGAGCAGTGAGCTTGTCTGAGGTTCTCCAGATCAGAACATCACCGCCTGTTTTGGCCAGCGATTTTTGCCAGCCATCACTCAAGCGAAGAAGGTTGACGTAGGCCACCATCGTTGCGGCGTCGGGCCGGTCATCTACCCAAGTATTTGCCTTGTCGCCGTAACGCCACTCCAAATAGTTGCCAGCAAAATCATGCGTAGTCACCCGTGTCTCATTACCTACCAAATCCCGCGCCGCTAGCCAATCCACGCCAGCAACAGGATAGGCATCTAGCTGATAACCCGGGGTGGCCACACAGCGTGCCCCAGCAGCAATGAGCAACAGCACACCAACCCCTGTAAGGAGTTTTGCCAGGCGACCAGTTGGTAATCGCACGGTTCCAATCCCGCTGAGGGCAGTTGCAGCAAAAGGCAACAACGCAACTGCTGCAATCGGAACTAGTCGCAGCCCAGAAAATCCAAGTACGACTAATACTCCCACCATCGCGGTCATTGCATATCGTCGTTGCCGTACGCAGCTAAAGGTTGCCAAGATGGCGATGGCGAGCATCATCCACAACATGGGCTGGTCGAACCCCACCCGACCCCACTCCTGATAGCTCTGAAGTGCCTGACGTTCGATCGGGTCACCAAATTGACTCGCCGGCAACAACAGCAGCGCAAAGCGATCTGGGTAGAGCGCACCGCCGATCAACACCCCGAGTAGGGCTGTGCCAGCAAGACAGAACTGCCTAGGAATCAACTTTCGGGTATCAATCGTGGTTGCTAGCAAAAACATCCCCAGCACTATCAGGCCGTAGAGCCATGACCCATGTACGTTCACCCAAACAACAAAAATTGGAACTAGCCACCAGGGTGAGCGACCCTCTTTCCACACCAGAACCATGAGCGCTAGAAGCACAAACCCAATCAAGTGTGGCCGGCCATTGAGGAAACCCAACAGACAGATCCACCCCAGCCCTGCTGGCAGCAGCACTGCTAGCAGACCAGGCTCGGGTGTTGCTTGTGAGGAATTGCGCTGAGTCGCGATCCAGGCTTTCGAGGCAAGCTCTCCGGACTCGGCGCTGCCAGCCATGCGCACAACTAACGCCCCTAATAAACCAGCTAGGGCTGCAGTCATAAGGCGTAGCCCAACTGCACCTGCAGCCCAATCAACAGCACCCAGCAGAATCGACCACCAGTAGCTCGGCACAGGGAAAGCGGTGCTGGAATACAAGAACGGATTTTGCTGCGGAAGGCCGCTGTCAAGAATGAGTCGACCCGTCGCAAGGTGCGTTAAAAGACTGTTGTCAGCTATGGGCCCGGACGCAACAAGCGCCGACAAACCCCCGAATACGAACATAAGCGGCGCATAAGTTCTTGGAGAGGGACTGAGTTGCGATTGTGGGCGAAGATCTGATTCGGCATTGCTAGGGGCAAGTGCCGACATGGGCCTACATGCTCTTCTTGATCGACAGCATCGCTGGGCCGAGCACAACTAAGAACAGTGCTGGAAAGATACAAAACACCATCGGAATAAGCATCTTTACTGGAGCCTTCTGGGCTCGCTCTTGAGCGAGTTGGCGACGCTTGATTCGCATCTCTTCAGCTTGGGCTCGAAGCACTCGACCGATTGACACGCCATAGCTGTCAGCCTGAATGATCGAAAGAATAAAGGCACGTAACTCGGGAACATCGCACCGATCGTCCATAGCTCGGAGGGCATCTCCACGGGAAGCTCCCGCTCTGGTCTCTCCTAGCATACGGGCGAACTCATCACTCAGCGAACCAGGTACGGCCGAGATCACACGGTCAAGAGCCTGATCCAAACCAAGTCCTGCCTCCACCGAAATTGTTAACAGGTCCAATGTGTCTGGAAGAGCGCGTTGTATCTCAAGCTGCCGTGCTGCCACTTTACGGTTGAGCGAGGAGTCCGGGCCGATGACCAGCACCAGCATCAGTAGCCCTCCGGCAGCCAGCTTTATGTTTCCGGTGAGTCCCGACAGATTGAACACAAAGAAGATCAGGAATACCAAAACAGCACCAACCACGGTGGCAACACGTATCGCCAAGAACCGATCCACTGCAGTTGGGGAATTATTTCCCATATGCACAAACTTCAGACGAACCTTGTCTACATACCCCGCAGGGGTCAGACGTCGACCCACACCAGTGAGTCCAGATAAGAGCGGCGCAAAAGCACGCTCACGCAAGGGGTCGAGCATCTCTTGATTTCGTTGATTCTCTAGCTCGTAACCATCAAGGCGCTGCAATGAAGTCCTCATCGTCTTACGTTCGTCGAGTTGAGAAACAATTGCGTAGGCCGCAGCGGTAGCGGCTAAAGCAATCAAGATGGTAGGCAATAACAACATGGGAGACATCTCATACCTCAATCGTGATGGTCTTTTTCATCCAGGCAAACCCGATGCCCATCATCAAAACGGCTACCCCAAGCAACATGTATCCCAAGCCAGGCTTAAAGAGTTCGCTGATATATGCCGGATTCATGACCCACATGACTACTGCCAAGCTTGGCGGCAGCAACCCAATGATGATGGCGCTCATTCGCCCCTCTGCTGTGAGCGTAGATACCTCTCTGCGTAACCGTTCACGCTGAGTCATCGTGTCGGCAACGGTAGAGAGCAGTTCGGCCAAGTTTCCGCCCACCTCACGCTGAATCCGAATTGCCATGACGGCCCAAGCAAAGTCGGCGCTATTCATGCGCTCTGCCACTGCTTCGAGCGATTCTTCTAAGGAACGACCCAACCTGGTTTCAGTAACGACTCGCCGGAGTTCTCGCCCCATGGGCTCCGAGATCTCTGTAGAGACTGATTCAAAGCCTTGAGATACTGCGTAGCCTGCGCGGATAGTTCCCGCCAACAAAGTAAGGGTGTCTGGAAGCTGATCCCCAAAGGCCTTCTGGCGGCGCCGGATTCGCATATTGAGGATTGCTCGTGGAAGAACAACTGCCAAGACTCCGGCAATCAGTGCGGGAATCAAGCTTCGAGTCAACATGAAGGTCAAGAGCGTAAGCGTCGTAGCCGCTGCTGCCACAAAGAACATCACCTCAGCAGCGCGCAGAGGCAGATTTGCTCGTTCTAGGTCTAACTCAAGTTTCTCTGTCAGTCCACGACGATCAGCAATTGAGCCGGTCATTGCTACTGCCCGCTGAATAATCGGAACAGTGGCATGACCGTCGCCAATAGAGAGATCGACGGTTACTAGCTCCTCTGGGACTTCCTCATAAGGCCGAAGCCTGCGGTTCAGGCTGTTCTCATCTGGAATCACCATCGAGAGCGCTGTCCACACAACAGTGACCAAGGCTGCAACCCCGAGCAGAACGATCAGCCATTTCATGTACGGGTTTGTCAGAAACCCTGAGAGGCCACCCGAGGATTCTGGGGTTGCTGCAAGCGAGGTTAAGCCCACCCGAAACAAACCAGGTACATATGCAATGCTCGTTGCAGACGCCCCTGCGGTCAGTGTGACCGGAACAGACGCAGCAGTTTGATCGGGAGTAGCGATCTGTAGCTCAAAGCGCCCTTTTATGACCTGTGCTGCGTATTCGAACTGCGGCAAAATCTCTGAGTCCGAGTTCAATACCTGTAAAGACCCGCCTAGCTCAGCAACCATCAGGCTGAGCCCCTCTAGGTTCGGATTAGTTTCAGCTGCGACGACCTGCAGGTCTACCCCGGCCTTGCGAAGCGCAGCCAACGCAGGTGATGAGCCACCATTGAATGCAGTACTCGAAGATGCTGCAAATAGCACAACCGTGCCGTTGCCGTTTGTTCCTCGGTTTTCGAGCAGGTCCGCAGCAGCACTCAAGCCGTCCCAGGTTGCGGATTCACCGACTGGGCGCACCCGCTTGAGCGCATCTTGAACCTGTGCAGCAGAGGTGCTGTTTGCAAGCTCAACCTTGCTACCGCCACCAGTAGTAATGATACTGAGCGAGTCAACAACCCCAGCACCTGGCATGAGCGGTGCGACGGCTTTTTTCGATAACTGCACCACGGCATTGCCAAGCAGTGCCGAGTTGTCAAGCACAACAACAACATCTGTGCGTCCTCCAAGTGCCGAACTCAACTTCGCGTCCGCCGGTCGTTCCGCAGCGCCCGCCGTAGAGATTTTTAGATCAGTTATTGGCGCACCGGTTAGCCAACCCTGAAGCCTTGCAGGCTCTCGAGTTGCATCCACCTGACCAACACGAATTACTGGCTCCGCAGCGACTGGAGATGGATCGGCTGATGTTGCTGCTGTTGCCATCTCTGCAGCACCAACTCCGAATAGTGCAAAACTAATCGCTACAGCGGCGGCAGAGAGCGTCCGAAGCCCACGTGTAGCTCGATGCGAGCTCACATCCGACCCGACGGAGCCTGCATGACTGTATTGGGATTGAAGACTTCCGCCCCAAGGCGGATGCCCTGATCAGCAAGCTTCTCGGCGAACTTCGGGCGCACTCCGGTTGCTCGAAGTTCGCCTCGGAAGCGTCCGTGCTCATCTACTCCAGCACCGAAGTCAAACAAGAACACGTCCTGAAGGGTGATGATGTCTCCCTCCATTCCCTGAACTTCTGTGATGTGGGTGACCCTGCGGGTACCGTCGCGAAGCCGAGTCAGCTGCACAATTATGTCTATTGCAGAGGCCATCTGCTCTCGGATAGCTCGGATCGGCAGATCAAAACCCGCCATCAGGACTAGCGTCTCGAGTCGGGCCAAAGTGTCTCTGGGGCTGTTTGCGTGCACAGTTGTAAGAGAACCATCGTGGCCAGTGTTCATGGCCTGCAACATGTCGAGCGCTTCACCTGAACGGCACTCGCCCACCACAATGCGGTCAGGCCGCATGCGTAAGCAGTTCTTTACAAGGTCGCGGATAGTAACCTCTCCCCTACCCTCAACATTTGAGGGGCGAGACTCCATCGAGAGCACGTGCTCCTGATGAAGTTGAAGTTCCTTAGCGTCTTCTACGGTCACGATGCGCTCGTCATCTGGAATAAAGCTCGAGAGCACATTCAGCATCGTGGTCTTACCAGAGCCGGTACCACCAGAGACCACACCGTTTAGGCGGCCAAGGATGCAGGCCTGCAGAAACTCTGCCGCATGAACATTGACTGACCCGAAGCGAATCAAGTCTTCAATCTGCAATGGGTCTGCCGAAAATTTACGTATGGTCAGAAAGGGCCCGCCAATGGCGAGAGGCGCAATGACTGCATTAACTCGAGAGCCATCAGGCAAACGAGCATCAACCATAGGAGTGGACTCGTCAATGCGCCGACCGATTGCCGACACGATCTTGTCGATCACCCGCCGAACATGATCCTCATCAAGGAACCGGATAGATGGATCCTTGGTCAGTTTGCCGTTGCGCTCAACAAAGACTCGATCTGGGCCATTGACCATGATCTCGGTAACGGCTTCCTCTTTGAGTAAACAGTCGATAGGGCCATAACCCAAAATGTCATCAGTAACATCTTGAATGAGTCGGGCCTTATCTGCAGCTGACAACGGCACTCGTTCAAGGGCAACTGCAGCTTGGAGCTGCTCGTTGACCCGACGACGAAGATCATCCTCTGAGAGGCGATTATCAAACAGGATCGGACCAAGCTCATCAATCAGTAATTGATGCACCCGATGCCGCAGTTCGGCTGCAACTGGGTCGTACTGCAAGTTACTAGGCACAGAGTTAGATGCTGGCGGCAACTTTGCGGCAGGGACTTGACCGACGGATGCATTAGCGGGCGTAACTGCAGTCGGATTAGAAACTACCGAGCCTGCCTGCTGATTATTGAGTCGTTCTGAAAGTGACACTTACAGCTCCTAAGAGGGGTTAAAGACCTGTTCGAAAATAGTTCTGCTACAGAATCCGGAATCAGCATTTAGATAGGCAGGGCTCGGTACTCTGATCTGACTACTCTGATCGGTTCAGAAAGCGCTTTTTATGAGCTTCCTGAGGAAGAAATATTTCGGCCAGGCTATAAATCGCCTTGCTCACCGTGGACTTGGGCGCATAGATCACTACGGGCTCGCCCTTATTAACTGACTGAGGCACTACTACGTCGCTCGGAATAAGCACATCAGCCTTGATTTGAAGCGCTCGCTCAACCTCGCGCACATCAAGCTTCACCTTTGAGTTAGCCCGATTCAAGATCAGCAATAGCTTCTCCATAGGCGTATTCAAAAGGCGCAACGTTTGTAGGCCGATCTTGACGTTCTTGACGTTTGGGATATCAAGACCTGAGACCAAGAGCACTTTGTCGGAGGCCTCAACCAGACCTAGCACCACGTCGTTGAAATACGATGGGGTATCAACAACTACGTAGGAACAGAATGAGCGCAACAGTTCAATAATGGCCACCATCTCTGCAGCGCCCACCTGATCAGCGAAAGCCGGCTCAAGAGGCGCTGGTAATACCTTGAGCCCAGACTCCTCATGGGTAACTAATAAACTGTCGAGAAGCGGCGCATCTAGTCGATCAAGGGCAGCAACGGCATCAACAATTGTGTGAGACGGTATGAGCTTGAGCATCACTGCAACGTCACCGAACTGCAGATCTGCGTCGACTAAGCAGACTGGTTTGTCTGAACGTTGGGCTAACGCCGTTGCCAGGGCAGTGGCAATAACCGACTTGCCCGAACCGCCCTTGGTTGAAAACACCGTCAAGACCTGGCATTTATCTGCTTCGTGCTGCGCTGGTGGAGCATCAGTTCCCACAGGTGCAGTTGGTATGGCAGTAATCAGACTGCCGCTAGCTGCTGTTACACCCTCGGAGGTAGAACCTTCAGCCGTAACTGGCGCTTGGCGCTGCATCTGATCAAGCAACACTGCGAGCCTCTGCACCGCATGGGGCAAAGCAGCAGCGTCGCCAGAGATGGCGAGCACATCTCGTACCCCGGCCCGTAATGCCTGTTGCAAGGTAGTGGTGCTGAGTTCCTCGACCATCAGAATCATTTCTAGGATCGGGTACTGAGCCATTACCCGTTCCGCAACCTCGAGCGTGACTTCGTTGGCACAAGACGGGCCGAGTACCACTACAACGGGAACTGTTCCAGTAAGGCGAGCGCACAGTTCCTCAATCGAGTTAAACGGAGTCACGCCGTCGCTAAGCAGCCCAGCAATTCGGGCGCGAATCACAGAGCTTGCCTCAACAATGGCAACAGAAATCTGGATGCCATGTTCAGCACCGCCATGTTCAGCACCACCATGTTCAGCACCACCATGTTCAGCACCACCATGTTCAGCACCACCAGCTGCCCCAACAAAAGTTGATGGCTGCTCTACTTCTACGGGGTCTGATGTACTAGCACCTGGATCTGTTTGGTTTTTGTAACGTGGCCTTACCATAAACGGACTGCTCACTGTCCTGTTGTGCCAGCAGATCCGGCGGGCGCCTTGGCCTCTGCCGAGGCCGCTGGGTATGGGGAGCGGCCATCTTCCCCAGAGAAGGAAGGCAGCGAGTTAACAAACGGTATTGGTGCTGCTTCGTAGTCTGGGCGATTGAGCGTTAGGTATAACCCTGCTCCTCGCAGCGAGATCAACAGCGGTGCCTGATCGGCTGGGATCTGCACAGTAATCAGATTGCTGTCTGTTGCCGGCGGAGTCGCTGCTGCGGGCTCGGCCCCCGGTGAAGCTGCAGTTGCAGTCACTGGGGCTCCTAGGTTCTTGCCTACTCCGAGCACCTTTACGTCTTGGAAGGCATACACATACGGCTGGCCCAAGCTCCACGGGCTAAATCCATCGGCTGAGGCTTTGCTGAGTGAAGCTGTAGACGAGCCCTCGGTATCCGGCGCTACAGGACCTAGAGCCATGATGTTGATTGAGTCGCCGGGTTGAATCAGTCCTGCAACACCAGCATCGGGCTCAACCATGATAGTGACTGCAACATTTCCTGCATCGATGCTTCCGCCCTTTGAGCCGGTCAGTTCTTGAATAGGAAGAAACATCATCGAAGTGATGACTTCGCCCCCGCCAAAATCCACCGCTGCAACCTGACCAGAGATATCCTCTGGTCGCACTACTGCGCTAGCTGGCAACTCAGAGCGCCGCCGCTGCGCTGTGCGGATAGCTTGACTCGCAAGGGCTTGGTCGGCCGACGAGCCCTTGGCCAACGGCGACGCTGCAACTAGCACTGTCACCATCTGGTTTTTGTCTGCGCTATCGCTTTCTACTCCGTTGACATAATTCATAGTCAAGAAAGCAGCTAGGCCACCGATAGCGATGGCTCCGATAAGAATCATTGTTCGTCTTGAGCTCACAGGTATCTCGCTCCGTAAATCTGGTGACTTTGTGCGACCCAGGAATGCCATAGACACAACCCGGAGAGCTTGGTGTGTTACTGATCGACAGCAACGATTGAAAGCTTGAGAACTCACCCAAAACTGCAAAGAACCCCGCTAGATAGCGGGGTTCTTTAGAGTTCTGGAACTAGTTTCAGCTAGACGCCGGGATTTACTCCTCGGCTGCCTCTGCTTCTTCGATCAACTCTTCAACAATCTCTTCAATGATCAGTTCTTCGACAATCTCTTCAAGGATTGCTTCTTCGATCAACTCTTCAACAATCTCTTCAATGATCAGTTCTTCGACAATCTCTTCAAGGATTGCCTCAACCTCGGCTCCCGGCAGGGCATTGCCCTGAGGGTCCAGCCCTTGTTCGGCATAGAACTCAGCCCAAGCTTCTTGCCCTTCAGAGGTGGCATCAAGATCGAGTTCCTCTCCGGTGTAGTTACCCTCGGCGTCATAGTTCTGCTCGCCAAAGTGCTGCTGATATTCCGCTGCTACCACGCCACCTTCGGCAGCCTGCTTGATAGACAGCGAAATGCGTCGGCGCTCAAGGTCAAGGTCAATAATCTTGACCCAGAGTTCTTCGGCAGGAGTCACAACTTGTTCTGGCAAGTCAACGTGGTGTGCTGACATCTCAGAGATGTGCACTAGGCCTTCGATGCCGTCGCCAACCTGAATGAATGCACCGAACGGCACAAGCTTGGTAACTCGGCCATAAACCAACTCGCCAACCTGATGATTTGTTGCGAACTCTTGCCACGGGTCCTGCTGGGTTGCCTTCAGCGACAACGAGATTCGTTCGCGTTCTAAGTCGACCTCGAGTACCTCAACTTCAACCTCATCTCCAACTGCAACTACAGAGCCGGGGTGATCTACGTGCTTCCATGACAACTCAGATACGTGAATGAGTCCGTCCATGCCGCCAAGGTCTACGAATGCACCAAAGTTGACAACGCTCGATACCACGCCGCTGCGACGCTCGCCGGGCTTTAGGTTCTCAAGGAAGTCTTCGCGTTGTTCCTTCTGGGTCTCTTCAAGCCAGGCACGACGAGACAACACGACGTTGTTGCGATTCTTATCAAGCTCAATGATCTTGGCATCAAGGGTCTGGCCCACATAGGGCTGCAGATCGCGCACACGTCGCAGCTCTACAAGGGATGCAGGCAAGAAGCCGCGCAGGCCAATGTCGACAATGAGTCCGCCCTTAACCACTTCAATAACAAGACCAGAAACCACGCCTTCATCAGCTTTGACCTTCTCGATATCTCCCCAAGCACGCTCGTACTGAGCACGCTTCTTAGAGAGAATCAGACGGCCCTCTTTGTCTTCTTTCTGCAGGACCAAGGCCTCGATCAGATCGCCAACGGAAACCACCTTGCTGGGGTCAACCTCGTTGCGGATTGAGAGTTCACGGTTTGGAATAACACCTTCAGATTTGTATCCGATGTCGAGCAGAACCTCATCGCGATCAACCTTGACCACAGTGCCGCTCACTAGCTGGCCATCTTCGACTGCAACCATGCTTGCTGCGTAAGCATCTTCGAGAGACTGACCGTCTAAGTCGTCAAAAGTTATTTGCCGGGGGACGTACGCCGGCTCTTCTAGCTGATCCTCTTGTGGTTGGTCGGGGTTGGTAGCGGTGGTGGTGTCGGACACGTAGGAACTCTTCGATGCTCTAGAGGAATAGGGACCCCTAAGACTACTCCGGCTAGGCCGCAGGCTGAAAGTAGAGAATTAGATTGGACGTTGAGCGAACAACAAAAACTCGGGGGTATCAGCCGAGGGCAGGTTTCGGGCGTACTTTCCAGGCGCGACTGAATAGATTTGGTCCACGTGAAGTTCTAAGCGATCGGCCAGCATTCGTAACTCTCTAGGGGTGTAGCAAGTTGTCCAGAGTTGCGAGTCCACTCTGGTTCCCTCTGCGTTACGAAGTTCGGTCTGTTCTAGGTTCACTGCAGTTGCAGCGTTGAAAACGTCGGTGTCTTCAAGCCAGCGAAGTTGAAAGTAGGAAGAGAATGCAGAGACTGCAAGCTTTCCGCCAGCGCGCAGCGCATCACGGATACCCTGCAAAATTGCCAAATCGGGGGCCAGATTTTGAGGGTCTGCTTCATCGGGTTCACCACCCAGGCCAAACGCGCCCTGACAAAGTGAAATCGCAGCATCAAAACCCTGGCCCGCAAAGCGGTCATCGCTAGTCATCTGTCGGGCATCGGCGCGACAAAATTGAACGCGCTCCTCAACCCCGGCCCTAAGTGCACCTTCTTGGGCCACCTGAATAAAACGCTCGCTGATATCAACTCCAGTTACCAAGATGCCCTGCTGAGCAAGCGCAATTGCATGGCGACCTGGGCCGCAACCCACGTCAAGCACCCTCATGCCTGCAACCAGCCCTAATTCTTCAATTAAGAACTCAACTTCTTGCTTAGTGCCCATGGTGAATGAATAACGCAAATACGCAGGACCTAAATGATCGGCAACGTCTTCAAACCAGTGCCGCTGAACTAGGGGTTTGGTCACTGCTTAGCCCTTTGCCGCAGCCCAAGTCGCGCCCCGAGAGAGATTCACTTCAAGGGGCACCCTTAGATCAAATGCGCCAGACATCGCAGCGCGCACAACTTGCTCGGCAACCTCTCGCTCTTGGGGCGGAACTTCAAGAATTACCTCGTCATGGACCTGCAAGATCAGTTTGCTCTGCAGTCCTTGTGCGTCAATAGCGGCATCAAGGTGCACCAGAGCAACTTTAAAGATGTCGGCTGCTAAGCCCTGAATAGGTGCATTCATGGCTTGACGCTCCCCTGCCATTCGCAGGTTTCGCTGACCCGAGGAAAGCTCGGGGATCTTCCTTCTGCGGCCAAAAGCAGTCTCGGTGTAACCACGAGAACGAGCCTGCTCGACTGTATGTTCCATGAAGGCCTTCACATTAGGGAAGGCCAAAAAGTACGCGTCCAGAATCTGCTGCGATTCGGACACAGGGATTGCCAAGCGTTGAGCTAGGCCGTATGCCTCCATGCCGTACGCAAGCCCATATGACACCATCTTTGCTTTAGAGCGCTGAGCCGAGGTGACCTGATCCTGAGCCACGCCAAACACTCGAGCAGCTGTGGTGTTGTGGATGTCTTCGCCGGTACGAAATGCCTCAATTAGGCCCGGGTCTTCAGCCAGATGGGCAATGACGCGCAACTCAATCTGATTGTAGTCCGCTACCAAAAACTCAGTACCGGCTGCCGGCACGAAGGCCTCTCGGAACCTCTTTCCCTCTTCTGATCGAACAGGAATGTTGTGCAGGTTTGGTGCGTCAGAAGACAACCTTCCGGTACGCGCAACAGTCTGGTTAAACGTTGCATGAATCCGACCGTCCGCAGCAACCTCGGCTAGCAGGCCTTCTCCATAGGTCGACCGAAGCTTCTCAACCTCTCGATATCGCAGCAAGTGCTCAATAATCGGGTGCTCGCCGCGAAGTTTCTCCAGCGTTGCCTGATCTGTGGAGTAACCAGTCTTGGTCTTTTTGCCGGGGGTGAGTTGCAACTTCTCAAACAAGATGCGCCGCATCTGAAGAGTGGAATTTACGTTGAACTCCTCAGCAGCAGCGTCTTGAATTGCAGCGCGCTCAGCCTGTGCAACTGCTGTGAGCGAGCCAATCAACTCGTTCAGAACCCCAATATCAACTCCCACCCCGAGATGCTCCATACGAGCCAATACCCGAACTAGAGGTACCTCGATATTTTCATTCAGCGCTGTTAAGCCTTGTGCCTGCAGACTTTCGCTGAGCGGTTCGGTAAGAAAAGCAACAGCAAGCGCTAGACGGGCTGATTCTTTACAAATCGCAAGCTCACTTTCTCCAAAGTCGAGTTGACCCGAGGGAAGAGCACCCTCATTTGCAAGCTCGGCCTGACAATGCCGCAACAAAAGCGCCACTACCTCGTAGTTTGTGTCGGCCGGATCAAGCAGATAGGCAGCCAACTTGGTATCTAGGGTGAGTCCTGTGAGGTCGAGGCCAACACCAAGCAAAGAGCGCAAGATGGGCTTGGCGTCATGGGCAGCAATTGCGGGTTGCCCACACAGCACTGAAGACAGTTCCTGTGAGAGGGCGCTGAATTGATGAGCTGGCACCCAGAGCACCTCGCCCGCAGACTTATCGGCCACTACCGCAAGGCCCTCGAGTGCACTGCGTCCCGGTTCACCAGTCCAAGCCGCTGCTATTGACACGACAGAGACCTTCGCTATTGCCTGCAGCGCCTCTGAGAGTTCAACCACCGATTCGGCCTCAAGCACCTCGGCCTCTATTACCTGCGCAGCTGTGCTTGCCGCCCCAGATTCTTTTCCAAAAACCTCAGGGAACGCATCTGCAAGCCTTGGCACTAATGACGGAAACTCAAGGAGTTTGAACAAGTCCAACACTTGGGCTGGGTCAACTACACCTTGCACAAGTGAATCTGGGTCAATGTCAAGTTCAACATCTCGTACGAGTCGCATCATCTCAACATTTGATCGCGCCTGTGCCTCATTCTCTGTCAGGTTCTGGCGCAGCTTCGGGGTTTGATCTTCTACCGCTGCAAAGATCCCATCGAGTCCACCGTACTTATTGATTAGCTTTGCGGCAGTCTTCTCACCAACACCAGGAACCCCCGGCAAGTTGTCTGAGGGGTCGCCACGCAGCGCCGCGTACTCGACATACTGCACGGGGGTAACACCAGTTCGTTCAAAGATCCCTGCCTCGTCGTACAGCGCGTAATCCGACACGCCGCGCTTGTTGTACAGCACCCGAATATGTGGGTCATGAACTAACTGATAGCTGTCACGATCCCCCGTAACAATGATGACATCACGGCCCTCGGCCTCTGCTCGCACCGCAAGAGTTGCAATCACGTCATCGGCCTCGAAGCCGGGTTGGGTCACAATCGGCAACTGCAACGTCTCGACTACTTGGCGGACTATTCCCATCTGCTCACGCAGGATGTCTGGGGTGGCATCACGGTTGGCCTTATAGGAATCCAGCATTTTATGACGAAAGGTGGGCTGCGGAAGGTCAAAGGTGAGTATCACCTGATCGGGGCGATGGTCGCGAATTAGGTTGAGCAACATGGAGCTAAAACCAAATACGGCGTTCGTCACCTGCCCCGAGGCAGTCGTCATCTCAGTGGGCAGGGCAAAGAACGCCCGGTAGGTGAGCGAGTTCCCGTCGATCAGCATCAGCGTAGGCACGCGATGAAGAATACATCCGTGGGTCATGGCGCAGTGATGGTGTGCCTAAGGCAGAAGTGATCCGGCCAGTATCTGCTCGGCAATCTCGGTCATTGGACGGCGAGAGGACATCGCAGTTTTCTGTATGAAGTCAAAGGAGTTCTGTTCAGACAGAGCATGCTTATCCATCAGCACCCCTTTGGCGCGGTCAAGTAACTTACGGGCTGCGAGTTGAGCATTCGCATCTTGCACTTGTTCAAACAAAGCCGATTCAACCCAGAATCGAGCCAGCGCAACCTCTATCGCAGGAGCCAGATCGTGGCGCTCAAAGGGCTTGACCACATAGCCATGCACGCCGGCGTCATTGGCCTCGTCAATTAACTCCCGCTGAGAGAACGCCGAGACTAGAACCACTGCACAGAGTCGTTCCGCACCAATCTCTCTTGCTGCGGAAATGCCATCCATCCCAGGCATCTTGATGTCGAGCAGGGTCACATCTGGACGATGCTGACGCACAAGCTCAACCGCTTGATCGCCACGGCCACAGTCTGCGACCACCTCATAACCCTCTTCTTGGAGCAGTTCACAAAGATCCATCCTGATGATGGCCTCATCCTCTGCGACTACAACTCTGGTCGGCACCGTTGCCTTCCTAACTGCAAGTGATCGAACCTACATGTTACGGCATGAATCATCGGCGCTGGGCACTTAGGTCATCAAGAAGTTCATCTTGTTCTTGTTCAAGTTTTTCGATGGTGCCGACTAGCTCCACTCGATGCTTAGCTAAAACAGTAGAAGTGCGCTCGGCATCACGGTGGTCTTCGTCTGCTTGAGGGGTTTCAGAGACCATGGCTCTGATTCTGGAGTCATCGGTGATGTCGGCAAAATGCAGCAGATGCTCATCAGTGATCCGAAGCTCTTCTCGTACCTCGGCCAACCGGCGGCCACAAAGACGAAGTCGACGTTCAATAAAGAAAGACACAGCAGCAGTTTACGGAGTACCGGTGAACACATCGTGATACGTGGTCCAAACTGTAATCATGAGAACAGAACAAGATACGTTCGGCATCTCTTCAGGCTGGCGGGGAACAGACGGGGATTGGCATGCAATAGCACCAGAGACTCTGGCGGCGCTTCGGTCCGCTCAGGGCGCACAGCAGTACCCAGATGGCCCACCCCAGGATGCACATCTGTGGTTTGTGCATCCTGGCGAAACCCCCGAACTGTGGTCGGAAGGGTTGATATCGCTTGCAGACGGTGGCGAGGTGCTAGCTCAGACTCATCTTCCATCTGACCTGCCTCTTGGAGCGCATGAGCTACGTCCGGCCAACGGTGGACCCGTCACAAGTTTGTTTGTAGTTCCTCTGCGATCGCTGCTCCCTAAACGCAGTTGGGGGTGGTCTACACAGCTGTATGCAACCCGCTCGTGTAACAGTTGGGGGCAGGGAGACTTTGTAGATCTTGCCAACCTTGCCAACTGGTCCGAACAGACTGGGGCCTCACTGTTGGCTCACAACCCACTTGGAGCATCGCTGCCACTCGAGCATCAACAGCCCTCTCCGTATTACGCATCATCGCGAGGGTTCTTGTCTCCGCTGTATCTGCGTGTTGAGTCAGTCATCGGTGCAGACTTGATTGGCGATCAACTCACCAAAGCTACGACGGCCGGCCGTGAACTGAACGCAAACCCACTGATCGATCGAGACAGGATTTGGGCGCTGAAGCTGTCGGCACTCGACAGTATTTGGGCCAAGGTGCGCAATGCACCAGTGGTACAACACTCCCTTTCAATTGCTGTGGGCGATACTGCCCTCACACAGCACGCGCAATTTTGCGCCCTAGCCGAGTATCACGGTTCCGGTTGGCAAGATTGGCCGGAGCGCTACCAACACCCCGATTCTCAAGCGGTGCAGGAATTTTGCGGCGAACATGCTGACCGAGTTGGATTTTGGAGATGGTTGCAGATTGAGTGTGAGGTACAACTCTCGGTTGCTGCTCGAGCCGGATCTGCGCTGATGGCTGATCTACCCGTGGGGTTTGACCCCAACGGGTCAGATGCCTGGTGCAATCAAGACCTGCTAGCGCTTGATTGCAAAATCGGCGCTCCCCCTGATGAGTTCAATCAGCAGGGCCAAGATTGGGGCCTACCACCGTTTGTTCCATGGAAGCTCCGGCAGGCTGGTTATGCGCCATGGCTTGAAACGCTTCGTCGGGTGCTGAAGCATTGCGACACACTCCGAGTTGATCACGTCATGGGGCTGTTTCGGCTGTTCTGGATTCCAGAGGGAATGACCCCGGCTAGCGGAGGCTACGTCTCACAATTTGGTGCCGAACTACTCGACCTTGCAGTCATGGAGGCCGCCCGTGCTGGAGCCGCACTTGTGGGCGAGGATTTGGGCACTGTTGAAGAAGAGGTACGAACTGCGCTCAGCGATCGAGATGTATTCGGCTACCGAATTGGTTGGTTTGCTGAGGAGGACCCTGAGCGCTGGCCAGCCAACACTCTTGGCTCCCTCACCACTCATGACCTACCCACAGTTGCCGGGTTATGGACGGGTGCAGATACAGAGCAACGCTCCGCAGCTGCGATACCGCCTGACCCAAGCGGAGATCACTTGCTTCGCTCGCGCCTAGCACGCCTAGCAGGAGTAGCCGAAGACGTAGAACTGCCCGCCGAACAGGTTGTGTTGGCGGCATACCACTCACTTGCCGCAAGTGGCAGCGACTTAGCAATCGTTACTCTTGAAGATGCCGTTGGCGTTACTCAGCGACCGAATTTACCTGGAACAGTTGATGAGCACCCCAACTGGAGAACAGCGCTTCCTGTGCTTATCGAGGAGTTGGACGGTACAGCGGCGGCAATAATTTCAGCCGACATGCGCAGCGCTCGCGGCTGAGTAACGTGTCAGGACAATGACCAACTCCACACCCCCCGCCAGTCAGATTCCGACCGGAGTTACAAACCCCACTCCACGAGCAGCAGTGCCCGACATTGCAGGTATTATCAACCTCCGCGATGTTGGCGGCTACGCCAACATCCGCGGCCAGATGGTGGCGAGCGGGTTGCTCTACCGCTCGGGTCAACTGAACGTTGTGAGCGATGCGGCCCAAGAAAGTCTTGTAAGGCTGGGCTTGAGTACCGTGTTTGATCTTCGAACGGCAGCAGAATGCGCAGACCTTCCAGACCGCCTGCCTGCAGGGGTTACGGTGATTCACCTTGATGTGTTAGCCGATGCAGTCACTAGCGTTGCGGCACATCTGGCGGACTTATTCGAGAACCCAGTTGTTGCCGATGAGTTACTACGGAGTGGCAAGATTCGCGAGCACTACGTAAATACCTACAAGAACCTGATCGGCTCCGATGCAGCTTGCGAGGCATACGGGCAGATGTTCCGCCAGATTGCAACCCTTGAGGGCCCGGCGCTGTTCCATTGCACTGCAGGCAAAGACCGCACTGGTTGGGCTGCCGCAGCCCTGCTGAGCTTGCTTGGCGTGCCCGAACAGATAGTTCTAGAGGATTACCTTCTGAGCTCAGCGCCAGTTCTCGCATCGTTTCAGCCGTACCTTGATGACTTCGCCGCAAAGGGTGGCAACCCTGCACTGCTAAAACCTGTGTTCACTGTGGAGCCTGCGTACCTTGCGACTTCCATGAACGAAGTACAGCGGCAGTTTGGATCGATTGAGGAATACTTCCGAACAGGTTTAGAGCTAAGCGATGACGTCACCGGGCAGATCCGGCAGCGCCTGCTGCGCTGAGTGAGCGTCCCGGCCAGGCTGAGTGGGCGTCCCGGCCAGGCTGAGTGGATTTGGTGCCCGGGGTGGGACTTGAACCCACACGCCCTTTCGGACAGCGGATTTTGAATCCGCCGCGTCTGCCATTCCGCCACCCGGGCTTGCATCCGAACCCTATCCGATTTCTTGGCCACCCCTCAAAGCCAAAGCCTCTATTATCTGTGGCATGGCAAAAAGTGGAATCACCGAAACTCAAGCAGAAGCCAGCGCTGGCGGTAGTCATCATTGGTTGCGGTTGTTGATTTTTCTTGGCCTTGCCGTCGGGCTTGCGGCCGCTGGTCGGCGATGGGCGATGTCAAAGACCGACACCGAGTTTGAAGAGCGCCTGCGCGCAGCCGACGAGCGCCGCGACTAATTAGTCAGTATCAGCTAGGCAGTATCAGCTAGGCAGTATCAGCTAGGCAGTATCAGCTAACGCTTCGAGCAGCTTCTTGGGGGTGTCCTTTGGGCTGATCTTGTACCAGACCTGCTCGAGCTTTCCGGTCTCTCCAATGAGGAATGCGGACCGAATGATGCCCATGTACACCTTGCCGTACAGTTTCTTCTCTGCCCAGACCCCATACTTTTCGGCAATGACGTGTTCTGGGTCTGACAACAAGGTGAACCCAAGGCTCTGTTGGGAATCAAAACGTTGCAGCTTGTCGGGCTGATCGGGGCTAATGCCGATCACTGCTGTACTGCCAATCTCAGGGGAAATATCTCTTAGGCCGCATGCCTGGGTTGTGCAACCGGGAGTGCTGGCTTTGGGGTAGAAGAAAATCAGAACCTTTCGTCCAAGAAACTCAGACAACTTGGTCTTGTCACCCTCCTGATTAAGCAAACTGAAGGCAGGAGCTTTTGATGGGACCTTCAGTTGCTTTAGCAGGGCCGGCTTTGGCTGGGCTGGCATCGGTTGTGGCTTGACTGGCTTTGGCTGGGCTGGCATCAGTCCAGAGTAGGCCCAGTAGCTGCTATCCAACAACGAACTAGCCAACAACGAACTACCACGGAACCAGCCCGCAAAATGCAGTGTGGCCACCCCGAGGGATGGCCACAAGCCTGCTTACTTTTTTATTGCAACTGCTTCAATGCAAGTTTCTTTAGAGCAAGAGCCTGAACTGCATGGCTGTTACTAAAAGAAGAGTTACTTGCCAGACTTGGCGCGTGCCTTTAGGCGTGCACCAGCGGTTACCTTGGCTGCATTAGCAGCAGCAACCTGAATGGTCTCACCGGTCTGTGGGTTACGCCCTGCACGAGCAGCACGGTGGGTCTGCTCAAACTTTAAGAAACCGGGGATGGTGAGTGCAACGTCACCCTTGGCGACAACGTCGCCAGCGATCTCCTCAAAAGTGTCAAGCACTGCCTGAACATCCTTCTTGGACATGTCATTACGCTGTGCAATGGTTTCTACTAATTCGGTCTTGTTCATATTTCCTCCTGGTCGATCTGCTGGAAACGTCTCACTCCGTGTCCCCTGGGGTGGCAACAGAACTCAACTGCAAATTGCATCCTTGTAACTATCACAAATTTAAGGCCTTGGGAACAGAAACCTGCGGTTTTTAGGGGTTTTTCTTTTTTAGCAGTAAAATCTTTATCTATTGAAAGCCATTTTTTAGCCTCGATTGAGCGCATCTCGGAAGGATCCTACAAGTTCGCCAACAGATTCAGGTGAGCCTGTTTCAAGCACTCGCCGCACAATCGCCGAACCAACTATTACCCCGTCAGCAACTTCACATACCTCCACTGCCTGTTCGGGAGTAGAGATACCAACACCCACTAGCACCGGAAGGTCAGTGACATCTTTAAGTCGCTTTGCTATCACTTTGGCCGAAGCAGCTAGCGACTCGCGCTCGCCGGTGATGCCGAGTAGGCCCACGGCATAAACAAATCCTCTTGAGCGCTCAACGATGCGCACCAAGCGTTCGTCTGGTGTTGTTGGTGCTGCCAGCATGACCGTCTGCACGCCAGCCACATCGGCAGCAGCGCACCAATCCTCTGATTCTTCAAGCGGAAGGTCTGGCAGAATGGCACCCGACACGCCAGCTCGCACCATTTCATTGGCAAAGCGCTCAGATCCAAACCGGTATACCAAATTCACATAGGTCATCACAGCAAGCGGCACACCAAACTCGCGCCTTGCGAGGACATCAAGAATTCCCTGCGGAGTCGCGCCTGCGGCAAGCGCTAGCTCGGAGGACTCTTGGATGATGGGTCCATCCATCACTGGGTCAGAAAACGGGATTCCCACCTCAATTGCATCAGCACCGGCCGAGGCAACAGCACTCAACATCAGGTCCCAGCCGGGCAACCCACCAGTGAGGTACGGAACAAGACACTTGCCTCCACTTGCATGCCGAGCTTCAAGAGCTGCCTGCAAAGAGACTGGTTCGACAGCTGTCACAGTTGGTCGCCGAGCACTTCCATCATCTGCGCCACGTCTTTATCTCCTCGACCAGACATGTTGATGAGCACGTTCTTACCCGCTAGCGACTCTTTCTCTCGGACTACCCAAGCAAGAGCGTGTGCCGGTTCTAGCGCCGGAATAATACCCTCGGTGCGAGATAACAACTGAAAGGCTTCAATCACTTCGGCATCGGTGACTTGCTCGTAGCGAGCACGTCCAGACTCGGCTAAGTGAGCATGCTCGGGACCCACTCCTGGGTAGTCCAATCCTGCCGATATTGAATGAGCCTCACTCACCTGACCGAACTCGTCCTGCATCAGGAATGACTTCATTCCGTGCACAATGCCGGGAATTCCATGACCTATTGCTGCACCGCCCGCAGGCTCAACTCCAACAAGCTCAACTTCTGGAAACACAGCAAATCCAGAGAAAATTCCAGCAGCATTCGAGCCACCACCAATACATGCAACTACAACATCTGGGCGGCCGGTTGGGTGATCTTTGCCCAGCGCTACACGGCATTGCACTGCAGCTTCAGTTCCGATTACTCGATGAAACTCGCGCACCATCCACGGGTACGGATGCGGTCCCAAAACCGAGCCCAAGCAGTAATACGTGTGCTCCACAGTGGCAACCCAATCGCGCATTGCCTCATTCACTGCATCTTTGAGCGTCCGACTTCCCGATACCGCTGGAGTTACCTGCGCTCCAAGCAGTCGCATACGAAACACGTTGAGTTCCTGTCGAGCAATGTCGACCTCGCCCATGTAGACAACGCACTCCATGTCCATCAGCGCTGCAGCAGTGGCAGTAGCAACACCGTGTTGACCCGCCCCCGTCTCTGCAACGAGTCGAGACTTTCCCATACGCTTTGCCAACAGTGCTTGGCCCAACACGTTATTGATCTTGTGCGAGCCCGTGTGGTTCAGATCCTCACGCTTGAGATACAGCTGAAAGCCGAGCTGCTCGCTCAGTCGATCACACCTTGTGAGCGGACTTGGCCGGCCGGCGTAATCGGTGAGTAAGGCATCAAGCTCATTTCTAAACACGGGATCTGCCCACGCATCACGAAATGCATCTTCAAGCTCATGTAGTGCTGGCACCAGAGTCTCTGGAACGAACATTCCACCGAATTGTCCAAACCGTCCAACACCTGTTGGCTCGCCCGTCATGTCAGTCGTGAAGCTCGGCCCGGTCATGCTGCCCGTGCTGCTCTCTGGGATCTGAGTTGCACCTTCAACATCGTTGTTCACCTCACTCAAAGTACCTTGCAGATGGCTGTGCGCCGAACCGGGGCAATCAAACCTCGAATCGCGGCGGAACCACAGTGGAAGACCTGCGTTCACATACCTGACTCGGCCCAGTTGAATGGCCCATGATCGTATGGATCTTCCGGTGAAGCGTGCGGCGGTGCAAGCGGTGCAGCCGAACGAGCTGCGCGAATAAACGCCTGAACTAATCGGGCATCTTTTCGCCCTGGCTGACCCGCAACCTCTACCCCCGATGACACGTCTACTCCCCATGGGCGAACCTCTTCAATCCCAGAAGCCACATTGTCTGGGGTCAGTCCGCCCGCCAAGATCAAACGCCTGTTCAGCGGAGCACCCTCGGTCAATGACCAGTCAAAGACCTCGCCCGAACCCGGAGCGTGCGAGTCCAACAGGACTGCATCTGCACCGTAATCGTCAACATGGGCCAAGCCAGGGTCGCCTGCTGGGAAGGCAACAATCAGCGCTTGGCAATAGGGGCGAATGAGTGCGGCGTCCGCAGCGGTCTCATGCCCGTGAAGTTGTGCAGCTCGAAGTCCGGCGCTTTGCACCGTATCGATCACAAGCTGAGGAGATTGATCGCGAAACACTCCCACACTGACAATTTCTTGAGGTAAGCGGCGAACGATATCTCGCACCAGATTCACCGTCACTTGCCGCGGAGAAGGAGCAAAAACAAAGCCCACAGCATCAGCGCCGAGGGCCACTGCCATGAGCGAATCCTCTTCGTTGGTAAGACCACAGATTTTTACGAACACCTAAGAACCCTAGCCACGCACCGGCAGTGCAACCCGCAATTTAGAAATTGCCGCCGAAGGGTCTGCCGATCGAACTAAGTGCTCGCCCACCAGTACGGCGTGATAACCAGCCGTAGCAAGGGCTAGTGCATCTTCTTGGCCTCGCACCCCAGATTCGGCTACCCGGATGCTGTTCGCTGGCATGATGGCAGCCAAGCGCAACGCACGCGCTTGATCGACCATAAAGGTTTCAAGGTCACGCTGGTTCACGCCAAGCAGCTTGGCAGAGGTGCAAGAAACTGCGCGTTCAAGTTCGGCCTCATCATGGATCTCGACAAGCGAATCCATGCCTAATTCGGTTGCAAGTTCAGAGAAGTCTTGAAGCTCTACATCGTCAAGGGCTGCTGCAATCAAGAGCACACAGTCAGCGCCCATCAGGCGGGCGTCGCATACATCATGTGCAGAAACGGTGAAGTCTTTGCGTAGTACCGGCAGACTCACGGCACCTCGTGCAGCAGCTAGGTCTTCAGCAGACCCTCCGAAATAATCCTCATCAGTGAGTACCGACAGGCAACTCGCCCCACCAGAGGCATAGCTCTGACAAAGCAGTATCGGGTCGAGATCTGCTGACAACACACCCTTCGAGGGTGAACGACGTTTGACCTCTGCAATCACTGCGAGTTTGGTGGAAGCGTTTAGTGCAGCTGCAAAGCCCCTGGTTTTTGGCAACAGCCGAGCTTGGTCAATCAGTTGCTCAAGGTTGCGGTTGTCTGCCTGGGCCGCCGTGCGGTGAGCCTGCAAAATTGCATCAAGATAGGTCGCCATGGGTTGCTCAGGTTAGTCCTCGCTCTTAGTTCCGGATGCTCTGCCAAATTTGATTGAGCTGCGAGAGTTCTTTGAGTTGCCAGATTTGATTGAGTCCAAAGGGTTCTTTGAGTTCACCGAGCGCGAGCGCGAACGCTCCTCAGCTATCTGACTCTTAAACATTGCAACTACTGGTGCTGCGCCAAAGAAGAACAGAGACAACAACATGCACATAAGGCCAGCGGCAAACAGCCCTCGATTTCCTGTGGGTGCACTCGCAGCTAACAACGCCACTCCCAGCACAAATGTCAGAGCAGGTGCAGCTAACAGCGACTGATGCGGAACAGTCTCTGGGTTAACTTCGTCGGGCTCATACCTCCATGAGTCATCATCGTCTTCATCGTGTTCCCAATAGGGCGTGAACTCAGTCGATGGTTGCTCGATCCGGGGCCCACTTGCACCTACGGCATGAACAGCGCCGCTCGAGGAATGCGATCCCCGAAGCTCTCTAGCGGCAGCATCGCGAAGTTGCTCATCGTAGGCAGTTCTTCGGCCGGGGCTACCAAGCACCTGCCATGCAGCATTCACCTGTCGCATACGAAGCTCTGAATCGGCAGCCGAAGTCGGTAAGGAATATTTATCACTACCGTGTTGAAAGTCGGGGTGATGCTGACGGGCCAGACGAAGGTAGGCAGAGCGAAGCTGAGCCGCAGAGGCAGTTGCATCAACTCCTAACACCTCGTAATGACTCATTCTCTAATTCTAGAGACCTTGAACTGCTCTGAGAAAGCGCCCTGTCTCGGGCCCAGCTAGTGAAGGCCAGCTAGCTCAAGCACCAGCCAGTAAATCTGCGGCGCAGACTAGGAAAGCAACGGCAGGGCTTGAATCTGCGCGGGGACTTCTCCGCCTGCAAAATCACCAACTGCTTTCCAACGAATTATGGCCGGAGCTGGCACCGCGACTGAGCGATGCACATAGCCAAGTGCAACGGGCGCACGCAGATCCAGCGACTCGCCGACACTGCTGACTGTGCCGCGCAGTTGATCATCAACAACGATCTCGGCGCCCACTGGCGGCAGAACATTCGCCCCGATGACTAGGCCTCTCAGGTTGCGGGGCGTGTTGTTTCCTCTTGAATCGACTCGGGCTACAAGTTCTTGGCCTGTATAGCACCCCTTGGTGAAACTCACGGAGGCATCAATGAGCCATTGCCCAGCCTCTGCCGGAATCACCTTTGGATCAAGCGACCCACCCAACTCGGCACCCATGACGGGCCAGCCAGCTTCAATCCGCACCGAGTTGAACGCGGCCAGGCCAGCAATATGCATCCCATTCGGAATGCTCACTTGCGGACCGATCAGGTCTACTCCGTCTACACCAGACCAGCTCACGGGGCCCTTAAGTTCTGCCACAAGTTCAGGCGAATCCGCTACGGGGCAGTCAGGCCCGCGTAGGCCCACGCACTGCCAGTCCAGCAGTTCAAACTCCACCTTGACGCGCATACGAAAGCGGACCAATCGGTCCAGTACTAGTTGGCCCCAACCACCATCACAATCAAGCAGGAGCTCGTCTGTTTGGCCTCGGCCCCACACCCTCACCCAGGCGTCAATCTTGCCCTGCGGTTCCAGAATCAGCGCCCAGCGGCACTCACCTCGTTGAAGCTTAGAAACATCCTGTGAAATCTGTCCCTGCAGAAACGTCACTGTATCTTCGCCAAAAGCACGGATCACATCTCTGGGTAGCCGCACTGCAGCCACAGATCTTTTGAGTGCTAGGTAGTCGGCCGTTACATCAGTCATGGGTCAAGTCTCGCTCACTGTGTCGGGTCCAGCGGAGTCTGGTTCAGCCGAGTCCAGTCCAGCGGAGTCGGTCTGGCCGAGGCGGGTCTTTGCTGCGGAGCGACGGTGGCGCGTCATCTGCTCTGCGGGCCCAATTGCGCTGAGTAAGGCCTGCGCCTTATTTCGAGTTTCGAGTTCCTCTTCGGCAGCGATTGAGTCAGCCACCACACCGGCGCCGGCTTGAACAGATGCACGTCGCATACCGTCGGGGCCCGGGGGGTCGATCACCATGGTGCGAATTGCAAGGGCAGTGTCGATGCTGCCCGAAAAATCAAGGTAGCCGACCACTCCCGCATAAGGGCCTCTACGTGTGGGCTCAAGCTCATCGATAATCTCCATTGCCCGCACTTTGGGCGCCCCAGAGACCGTCCCTGCGGGAAGCGTTGCCCGCAAAACATCAATTGGTGTGCTGCCTGCAGACAACGTGCCCGAGACCTGAGAGGTGAGGTGCATCACGTGACTGAAGCGTTCGAGAGTCATCAACTCATCAACCTGACAAGTACCAAACTCAACCACCCGGCCAACATCGTTACGCGCTAAGTCAACCAACATGATGTGCTCGGCTCGTTCCTTGGGATGCTCAATGAGTTCTGCAGCGAGTTGACGATCATGCACATCGTTCTTGCCGCGAAACCTGGTGCCCGCAATAGGCCGAGAGATGACTTTGCCGTCGAGCAACTGAACCATTGGTTCAGGAGAACACCCAACAAGAGTGAGTTCTTCTTCACGGACGTAATACATATAGGGGCTTGGGTTGATTCTGCGCAGCACCCGGTACAAGTCCAGCGGATCGGCATCAGTAAGTACGTCGAAACGCTGCGAGAGCACGACTTGGAAAATGTCTCCTGACAGAATGTGCTCTTTGGCCACTGCGACTGCCGCCTCGTACATGCCGGGAGCCAAAGTAGAAACTACGGGCGGGGCCGCGGCTGCAACGGGTGCTTGAACAAGCGGTTCTTCAAGTGCAATTGCGCCATCAGCGGCCATCTGATCGAGGCGAGAAACCGCAAGACGGTAAGCCTCTTCAAGCTGCGCTTCTGTGCTTGAGTCCTCCACAAACGCATTAGAAATCAAGGTGACCTGCTGGCTCCAGTGGTCGTACGCAGCCAGTTCTCCGATCACCGACAGAATTGCATCTGGCCAGTCACGATCAGCATCTGGTGCGTGCGGAAGATGTTCGACTTCTCGCACCACGTCGTAGCCCAAGTAGCCAACCACCCCAGAGTGAAGCGGTGGCAGCGAATCGCCGAGGTCACCAAACTCTGCAGCCACAGGCGCCTTGTAATGCTGGAGGAGCATGTCAAGGCTAGCGAGTACCCCCAAGTCGGTGCGGACTCCCTCTGGCAGCTCCCCAGAGAACGTCAGCTTTCCTTGGCGGGACACAATTCTGGCTCTAGGCTCTCGACCCACGAATGACCAGCGGCTCCATCTGCCACCGTGGTCAACGGACTCCAACAAAAAGCCCGGGCGGCCGTTCGCATCGTCACCGCAAAGTCGCAAAAATGCTGCTACGGGTGTAGTTAGGTCTGCCAATAAAGTTCTAAATACGGGCACAACTCGGTGGGTTCGCGCCAAGGTTTTAAACAGCTCAAGGTTGGGAACGATCTGAGCCGAACTCGCTGCAGCGGTTTGATAGCTCTTCTGGTTCATGTGATGCAGGCTCTCTGCGGGGTCAGCATGTACTCAAGTTCCAAATGCTCTAAAGAAGCAGGAGTAATTGCCCGTATGGCAGGCACCGTTGCCTTCCTGTTCGACCACAAACAACAAGGTGTCGCCGTCGCAGTCATATGAGGCTGAGCGAATGAACTGCCTGTCACCGGAAGTATCGCCTTTGCGCCAGAGTTCTTGTCGTGAACGAGACCAGAACACGGTGCGTCCCTGGGCAAGGCTCATCTGAAGCGACTCTTCATTCATCCAAGCCATCATCAGAACATCCTTGGTCTTGACGTCAGTCACGATTGCGGCAACGAGACCGTCGGAGTTGTAGCGGATGCGTTCAAGGTCTTCGGAGCGAACAGCAATAGGTGTACTAACGGGAGATTGGGATTGCAGGTCTGCTGACTCGGACATGCATGACATCGTAGAAGTTGCGCAGCCCCAGCCCACAACCAAATGAAAAACTCGTTAACTCAGAGGTGTAAAGACCACGAGTCAGCAGCCTGTTCTGAGGCAAATAAGCGAGGTTCGGCTACAGATACAGGCCTGTTTGGCCTGTCTGGCTCTCTTCAAGACGCTCAGAGGCAACAGCGTGGATGTCACGTTCGCGCAGAATCACATAGGTTTCGGCACGCACCTCGACCTCATAAATATCTTCTGGATTGAACAGCACATGGTCGCCTTCTTGAACCGAACGCACATTTGGACCTGCTGCGTGAACCTCGGCCCAAGCCAAGCGCTTTCCGAGCTGTGCCGTGGCTGGAATCACGATGCCACCGCTTGAACGCCGTTCGGCCTCGGCAGCATCCAATTTGACCAGTATTCGATCATTCAACATACGAATAGGAAGCTTGTCTTGGTGTGAATCTGTAGAAGTGGCAGAGGGGTTGCTCATGATCTAACTACCGTACTGTGCAACTGAAGCATCGGCGCAGCTGCAAGTGAAGGGCCGGGCACAGCAGCGGTAACGGCAGAACGGCCAGTCAGTAACAGCACTAGGGCAAGTCAACAGCCGCTTGTAGAACGGTATCTGCGAGCAACTCAAGATGATCAAGATCATCGAGATCAAGGGTTTGCAGATACATGCGAGTCACTCCGATCTCAGAGAATGAGCGCAACTTGGCAATAAGCTCCTTGGGTGTGCCGGCCATGCCGTTGGCTCGCAACTCCTCGGGTTCACGACCAATCACTGCTGCCCGATTTGCAACCTCTGCCTCGGTGGCGCCGCAGCACAGAACCTGACAATTCGAGCGACGCAGGGTGGCTGGGTCACGTCCAAGCACCTTGCATGCCTCGTCTACTCGCGCATTGGCCGATACTGCGTCTTCAAGGCCAAAGAACGGGGTGTTGAACTCGGCTGCGAACCGCGCTGCAAGCTGCGGGGTGCGCCTAGGACCAGCCCCTCCGATAATAATAGGCGGGCCCGAAGGGTGCGCCGGTTTGGGCAGTGCAGGAGAACCTTCGATGGTCCAGTGCTCACCGTGATGCGCAAAGTTTTCCCCAACCGGGGTGTGCCACAGGCCCTGAAGAATCTCTAGAGTCTCCTCAAGGCGGTCGAAGCGTTCTTTCAGAGGGGGAAACTCAACGCCATAGGCAAGATGTTCCTGATCAAACCAGCCTGCGCCGATCCCGAGTTCAACTCGCCCCGACGACATTTGATCTACCTGCGCGACCGTGATGGCTAGCAGGCCAGGCTGACGAAACGTGACCGAGGTGACCATAGTGCCCAGTGTGATACTGCTGGTCTCACGGGCAATTGCACCGAGCGTCACCCAAGAATCGCTTGGTCCCGGCAGGCCAGACACGTCACCCATCTTGAGTAGGTGATCAGATCGGAAGAACGCGTCAAAGCCAAGCATCTCGGCGCGCTGAGCTACCGCAAGCTGTTGGTCGTAACTTGCTCCCTGCTGCGGCTCAATAAAAATCCGTAAGTCCATCGACCTATTCTGCCCGACCCAGGAGCACCCACTGGTTATCGAAGTGGGTCGGCTGTGCTGGCAAGCGGTGTTAGGGGTTTGGTTTTCGGGTGTTGTGTTGGGTGTTGAGTTGGGTGCCGGTTGGTGTGGTGATTGTGTATCTGCCGGGTGTGTCTGGTTGTTGTTTGATTGACCATCCGTTGGTGTGGATAGT
>Ga0209284_10000168_pt1 | contig 100958 bp, 87 predicted proteins | sample FRY03_FD_187211 | JGI IMG/M metagenome (GOLD analysis project Ga0209284, IMG submission 187211) | Freshwater microbial communities from Lake Fryxell liftoff mats and glacier meltwater in Antarctica - FRY-03 (SPAdes) (version 2) | ecosystem: Environmental > Aquatic > Freshwater > Ice > Glacier... | reverse complement strand
CAGCCAAACCCAAATGTCATTCTGACGACAGGAAGAATCTCCAGTCAATTAAAAGTGAGATTCTTCACTCCGTTGCACTGCATTCAGAATGACAGGTCAATTGTCATTCTGACGATAGGAAGAATCCCCAGTACAATAGAAGCAGAGATTCTTCATTGCGTTGCACTGCATTCAGAATGACAGTAGAAATTTAATTGTCATTCTGACGATAGGAAGAATCTCAAGTACAATAGAAGCAGAGATTCTTCATTGCGTTGCACTACATTCAGAATGACAGGGCAAAATCCAATTGTCATTCTGACGATAGGAAGAATCTCCAGTCAATTAAAAGTGAGATTCTTCATTCCGTTGCACTGCATTCAGAATGACAAGGCAAATCAAATGTCATTCTGACGATAGGAAGAATCCCTAGTCAATTAAGAGTGAGATTCTTCATTGCGTTGCACTGCATTCAGAATGACAGCACAAATTAAATTGTCATTACCACGACAGCACAATCCAAATGTCATTCTGACGATAGGAAGAATCTCCAGTACAATAGAAGCAGAGATTCTTCATTCCGTTGCACTGCATTCAGAATGACAAGGCAAATCAAATGTCATTACTTTTATATTTTAATACTCAAAAAAAAATATTTTTCTTTTTTCTTTTCCATTGATGAAAAGAAACCAAAATCTAGACTTATTTTATTTTTCTATACTTCTACTTTCTATTCCGCTATCGAATCCAGACCGCAGGCTCTTTGGATTCTTACCGTTTCATAGAAATTGAATTATCACAAAAAATAAGATAGGTCGGTTTTAGATGATGACTTTATCTATGCTATTTTACTATCTAAATTAAAATCTTCTATTTTTTTTCGAATAACGGATAACGAATATCATCGAGGAACTAAGACTAGGACTAAGACTAAAACGAAGGTCAAGGCGAAAACTAAGAGGCTGACGAAAACAAAGTCAATGTCAATGTCATTTCGACAGAGAGAAGCATGAGCGACGAGAAATCTTATTCTCAATGAGATTCCTCAATAGCCTAAAAAAGCTCACTTCCGCATAACAAAAGTTCTTTTTCTTTAATTCTAATACTTTTTTGCTTGATCAAAAAGTATTCAAAAAATCAAGACTTATTTTATTTTTCTTAAATTCTACAAGATATTTCACTATCGCGTCCAGACCGTTGCACTCTTTGGACAGGTAGCCGTTTCATATCTTTTGAATTTATACTAAAAATAAAAGTATGTCGGTTTTAGATGCTGATTTTATAAGTCGTTTTTCGAACAACGAATAACAAACAACAAACAACGAATAGCGCATAGAATTCTGAATAAAAAAGTGCTTTTAAAATCTGCTTTTGTGATCCCAAGAAATAATGAACGATGATATGGAAGTGCGGTGCGTAGCACTACGCATGAAATATCAAAAGAGAATGCTGCGAAGCAATTTCATAGGGATTCTCTTGATTTTTTGCTTCTTTTGTATCAAGACAAAAGATGAGAAATCATTTTTAGTATTTTTATTAAAGTAGTTAATTATTTTTTCTTTTTTCTTTTCCATTGCTGAAAGGAAATCGACTTTAGGAGATTCACGAACTTCAATAAATATAAACGCGTGAGCTAAACAAAAATCTAGACTTATTTTATTTTTTTTAAATTCTACAAGATATTTCACTATCGCGTCCAGACCGCAAGCTCTTTGGACAGGTAGCCGTTTCAGATCTTTTGACTTTACAAAAAAAATAAAAGTATTTCGGTTTTAGATGCTGATTTTATCTAGGCTATTTTATCAATTAAAATCTTCTATCGTTTTTCGGATAACGGATAACGAATATCGAGTAACTAAGACTAAGACTAAGACTAAGACTAAGACGGTTTCTCGTTTCTCGTCCATCGTTTTTCGAATAACGAATATTATCGAGGGACTAAGACTATGACTAAAACGAAGACTAAGAGGCTGACGAAAACAAAGTCATTGTCTAAGTCAAGGTTAAAGTTAATAAAAAGACTAAAACGAAGGCCAAGGCGAAGACTAAGAGGCTGACGAAAACAAAGTCAATGTCAATGTCAGCGTCAGTGTCAAAGTAGTAAACATCCTTCGACACCCTCAGGAAGACTTTCTTGAGTTTTAATTTACGTCATTATAAAGTAAATAGGTATTACAATTCCGCTAACGACTGTCTGTCTGAGCCTGTCGAAGACTTTCTTAAAGATAAACCCCAGTAGGAAAAACGAACAGTTAATAGTGAAAAACTATGACTATGACTATGACTTTGACTAAGACTTTGACTATGACTAAGACTGAGACTGAGAACTGAGACTGGAAACTGAGACTGAAAACTGGGAACTGAGACTAAATCCGTCAATCGATTCTCGTTTATCGTTTCTCGTCTATCGTTTGTCGAACAACGGAAAACGGAACATCAAACACCGAACAACGGAAAAGTGAACAACGGAAAGTGAATAGTGAAAAACATAAAAACTATTACCTATCAGGTAGTTATAATGAAGTCTTTGTCTTTTTTCTATCAGCGGAAGCGGTCTTATGTCTTTAGTCGGACAACAATGATTATTATTATCTATTTAACGAAAGTAATAATTACATCTATTAGTAAGATAAAGGTAAATTTTCAGTATATTTACCCTCGTTAAGATTACGTGAGTAATATTTACCCTTGTTTAAAATGACAAAATTTAATAGAAAAACACCTTATAATAGTCTACCAATATTACCCCCTAAAACAAATTTAGAAACTACTAAAGTGTTACGCAAGACTATTGATGCCAGTAGAGCGTTAGCACAACTTAATGGTATGCTTACCAATTTACCAAATCCAACGTTGTTTTTAGATACCATTCATTTACAAGAGGCTAAAGCAAGTTCAGAAATAGAGAATATCATAACAACAAATGATGATTTATATAAATCTTTGGTAGCAGACAAAAAGTTTGATAATCCAGGAACAAAAGAAGTTATAAGCTACAAAGAAGCGCTATGGAATGGCTTACAACAAATAGAAACTCGACCTTTTATAAGTACAAACTTATGTATTGAAATTGTACAAAGCATTAAAAAAAATACTGCAGGTATTAGAACAACGCCAGGAACTGCTTTAAAAAATACTAATGGCGAAACCATATACACACCACCAACAGGTGAATCTGTTATAAGAGAAAAGTTGAATAATCTTGAGACTTTTATAAATGGTGAAGATGCTATTGACCCATTAATTAAAATGGCTTTAATGCACTATCAATTTGAAGCGATACACCCTTTTAGTGATGGTAATGGTAGAACAGGACGAATATTGTTATTATTGTATCTAAAACTCGAAAAACTGTTAGATACACCTGCTATTTATTTAAGTGAATATATCATTAAAAATAAGGATGACTATTATACTAAACTACGTAAGGTAACCGAAAATAACGATTGGGAAGGGTGGATACTTTACATGCTTGAAATGGTAGAATATACTGCTAACAAAGGACTAGAACGCTTAAAAGATGTTACTTCATTAATGGAGCAAATGGCAACAGAGATTAAGGAAACATTACCTAAAGTATATACTAAAGAATTGGTTGAAATCCTATTTAGATTACCTTATACTAAAAGGCAGTTTTTAATTGATGCTAAATTAGGTACACCAAAAACCGTAGGTAAATATTTAATGGAATTAGAAAAATCTGGTTTTTTAATTTCTGAAAAAGTTGGTAAAGAAAAACTATATCTCAACCATAAATTAATGGCTGTGTTAGAAGTACCTTAACTTTCTTAGTTAACTAATTAAAACAAACAAAGATTTGAGTTAAGGAATAGTGAACAGTGGAAAGTGAATAGTGAAAAACTATGACTATGACTTTGACTAAATCCGTTAGTCGTTTCTCGTTCATCGTCTATCGTTTCTCGAACAACGGAAAAGGAATAGTGAAAAGTGAAAAACTATGACTATAACTAAGACTTTGACTATGACTATGACTAAATCCGTCAATTGATTATCGAATATCGTTAATCGTTTCTCACTTTTGGCTTTTGGCTTTTGGCTCTTGGCTCTTGTTTCTCGAACATCGAATATCAAATATTGAAGACGAAAACAAAGTCAACGTCAATGTCAATGTAATAACTAAGACCGTCAATCGATTCTCGTTTATCGAACAACGGAAAGCGGAAAACGGAAAACGAACATCGAACAACGGATATCGAAAAAGGAAGACGAAAATAAAGTCAAAGTCTATTTCAGAGTCAATGTCATTTCGAGTTGGTGTGCATAAAATCAGAACATAAAAAAAAACACTTCATAATTTGGAAAATGTTATCTGTTGAGTTAACTTTGTAATATGGTTAGAAAAATAATATTCTATGAAAATCATTTTATGGAATTTTATAAAGAACAAGACGCAAAGGTAAAAGGAAAGATTCAATATACATTTGAACTACTAAAACAAGTGGATCGAGTTCCTGAAAAGTTTCTAAAACATTTGACTGGAACAAACGGACTTTATGAAATCCGAATTGAATATCAATCAAATATCTACCGAATATTTTGTTGTTTTGATACAGGTAAATTAGTGGTGCTTTTCAATGGTTTTCAAAAGAAAACTCAAAAAACACCAAAAAAGCAACTTGAAAAGGCTAAGAAATTAATGAAATCGTATTTTGAACAAAAAGACAAAGGAAATGGATACATATAAAAACATAACGAATTTTGAACAACTGATTGAAGTTGAACATGGAAAAATCGGAACTGAAAACAGAAACAAATATGAGGAAAATACACAAATGTTCATTATTTCCGAAATGTTGAAAGACGCTCGAAAAGAAGCGAAAATGACACAAGAGCAATTAGCTGAAAAGACAGGAACTAAAAAAAGTTATATTTCAAAGTTGGAAAATGCGAAAGGAAACATTCAGCTTTCGACTTTAATTCGAATCTTTGAACAGGGTTTGAATAAAAGAATTGGTTTAACATTTCTTTAAAAAAATTACGCCACGCCAATACCGTGCAAAATTAATTGTTTTGTTTAGGCATGCTGAACTTGATTGAGTATAGAAGCATGAACGACGAGAAATCTCTATCGTCAATCGTTTAACTAACAACGAACAACGAACAACGGAAAAGGAATATCGAAAAATTATGACTGTTTAGGCAACGTTGTTGTTTTCGTAATGTTTAATTTTATTCAATTCAACTCCTTTAATTTCCTTTTGATTTTCAATATCAAAATCATCTTGAATTCCTAACCAAAATTTAGCTGAATTTCCAAAATATTTACTCAATCTTAAAGCGGTATCTGCTGTTATTCTCCTGTTTCCTTTTATTATTTCAGAAATTCTCGTTTGAGGAATTTTTAAATCTTTAGAGAGGCGGTATGCAGAAATTTCAAGGGGCTCAAGAAACTCATAAAATAAAATTACTCCTGGATGTATGTTTGCTAATTTTTTCATGTTTTTTGTTTAATGATAATCAACTATTTTAACTTCGCTTGCGTTACTGTTATTCCAAATAAAAATGATTCTCCATTGTTTGTTAATTCGAATACTATAAAAATGTTTTAGATTTCCTGTCAGTTTTTCAAGTCGATTTGATGGTGGAATTCTCAAGTCTGCAATATCTTGCGAATTATTAAGCATTCTCATTTTCCTACGACCTATATTTTGGATTTCAATCGGCATTTTTTTTACACGAATTCCATTCCAGATTTGTTCAGTTTCTTTCGATGCAAAAGAAATTATCATAATATCGCTTTACGTTACTAACGTCAAAGGTATGTATTTTTTGTCATTTAACCAAATGTTGTCTAACTGATGATTTTTTCATTGATAATTGATAACTGATAATTGATAACCCATTTTCTGTTAACCACGAGCTTAAATATACAACTCCAGAAGGTTGAGAATTAAGAAGGCGGTTTATTTTTTGTTCTTTTTCCAAACTATTAGTTTTTATTTTAAACTTTTATTAAACTACAAAAATACAATTAGGTTTATTTTATTACAAATACACAAACTAATAGTTTGTGTATTTGATTTTTTTTAAACAAATATTTCATTAGTAGTACAAATAAATTGAATTATTACAAAAAATTAAATAGGTCGTTTGTAAATTCTGACTTTATTTTATGACTTCTATTTTAAATTAAACCCAAATGTCATTTCGACGGATGTATGCTGAACTTCCCGAAATAAATTTAGGAAACTCGAACTGACATTATGAAAAAAAATTCAAACGAAAACGATTGAAGTTTTCATCGCTGTTGTATAAGAATATAACTTATAATATATTTGGATAAAATATATTGATTTATGATTTTAATTGCAGATGGTGGTTCTACAAAGGTAGATTGGATTGCTATTAATAGTGACAAGGAGGAAGCGTTTAGAGTGCGTACGTTGGGGTTGAATCCTGCAGTAGTGCGAGAAGCCGAATTACAGAACAGAATTGTCAATGTGTTTCAGTTGATAAACATCAAAGACGAGGTTTCTGAAATCTTTTTTTATGGAGCAGGTTGTGGAACACTAAAGCCAACAGCAATTTTAAAGAAGATATTAGAAGAAATTTTTATAAATGCAGTAGTTACTGTTGCAGAAGACATGTTGGCGGCTGTCTACGCTGCTACGGGTAAAGACCCTGCCATTGTTTGTATTCTTGGAACTGGTTCTAATAGCTGTTATTTCGATGGGGAAGACCTGCAAATGTTATCGCCTTCTTTGGGGTATATCTTAATGGATGAGGCCAGTGGTAATTATTTTGGAAAAAAATTAATTGTGGATTACTTCTACAAAAAAATGCCAAAAAGTATCGCACTAGAATTTGAAAAAGAATTTAATGTAGAAGTTGATCATATTAAAAAAAATATTTATAAAGAAGCAAACCCGAACATGTACTTGGCGTCTTTTGCAAAGTTTATGTTCGACTTTAAAGATGAAAAATACATCAAGAGAATGATCAAGAAGGGATTCCAAGAATTCTTTAAATGTAGAATATTACCTTATAATAAAACTGCAGAAACACCAATTTACTTTATTGGCTCTATTGCACATTACTTTAGAGATATTTTAGAAGAAATTGCTAAAAAAAACAATTTAAAAATTACCGGTGTCATTCAAAGACCTATCGATAATTTGTTAGCGTATCATAAAGATAATATTGGTTAATAACGTTCATCGTTTTTCGTTTTTCGTCAATCGTTTTTCGAATAATTAAGACTTTGACTTTGACTAAGGTCGTCAATCGTTTTTCGTTTATCGTTTATCGAAAAGTTAATAGTGAAGAGTGAACAGTGAAGAGTGGAAAACTATGACTTTGACTTTGACTATGACTAAGGTCGTCAATCGTTTTTCGTTTATCGTTTAACGAACAGTGAACATTTCTAAAATCAACCCCTGTGATCCCAAGAAATAATGAACGATGATATGGAAGTGCGGTGCGCAGCACTACGCATGAAATATCAAAAGAGAATGGTGCAAAGCAATTTTATAGGGATTATCTTGATCTTTTTTTGCTCCGAACTTACATTCGGAATGTATCAAGACAAAAGATGAGGAATCATTTTTTATAATGCTACTTTCTATTTCACTATCGAATCCAGACCGCAAGCTCTTTGGATTCTTACCGTTTCATAGAAATTGAATTATTACAAAAAATTAAATAGGTCCTTTTTAGATGCTGACTCTTAAATTAAATTTAAATGTCATTTCTGCGGAGGTAGGAATCCATGTAAAGCTAGTTTTAATGCGATTAGTAGGAACTACAAAAACTATCAACCAATTATATCTAAAACTCTTTCTAAACGCATTCCTCTAGAGCCTTTAATTAAAATAGTTTGGTTTTCTAGAGGATTTTTTTTGACGAAATTTTCTAAATCTTGATACGTTTTAAATTGCGGTTTGTTTGTTTTTGTGGCGTTGAAATTCTCACCAACAAAATAAGTTACATCAAAATTAAACGAATTCACTAAATCAACAATTGCTTGGTGTTCTTGTAAACTTTCTTTTCCTAATTCAAACATATCACCTAAAATAACAACTTTAGAGCTTGCTTTTAAATCATCAAAATTTTCAAGGGCAACTTTCATGCTAGAAGGATTTGCATTATAAGCATCTAAAATAATGGTGTTACTTTTTGTTTTAAGCATCTGTGAACGATTATTTGTAGGCACATAACCTTCTATCGCTTGTTTAATAGCTGCTTCAGAAACCTTAAAATAGTCGCCAATTGTAATTGCTGCAACAATATTTGTGTAATTGTATTTGCCAATTAAATTACTTTGTATAGGTATGTTTTTATATGAAAGTTTCACAAACGGATTCACTTCTAAAAACGGTACAGCATCCACATTAAAATAAACGGATTTTATCTCTTTCGTTTTTTCAACCTGAATTGCATCATCAGTATTTACAAAAGCAGTTTTATGGTGTTCTTTTAAAAAAGTATACAACTCACTTTTGCCTTTAATAACACCTTCTACTCCGCCAAAACCTTCTAAATGTGCTTTGCCAAAATTGGTGATATAACCAAAATCTGGTTCACAAATAGCAGATAAAAATTCAATTTCTTTTTGATGATTTGCACCCATTTCTACAATACCTAATTCAGTTTTAGGAGTCATAGAAAGCAAGGTTAGCGGCACACCAATATGATTATTTAAGTTTCCTTTGGTGGCTAAAGTGTTGTATTTTTTACTTAAAACTGCGTTTATTAATTCTTTGGTAGTGGTTTTGCCATTGCTACCTGTTAAACCAATGATAGGAATGTTTAGTTGTTTACGATGATAATTTGCTAGCTTTTGAAGTGACTTTAAAACATTAGCAACCAAAATGATATGCTCGTTGGTTTGAAATTCTTTTTGATCAACAACGGCATAACTTGCGCCACTTTTTAAAGCTTCTTCTGCAAATGTATTTCCATTAAAAGTATCGCCTCTTAAGGCAAAGAAAATGGTGTTTTTTCTAATGTTTCTGCTATCAGTATCAACCAAAAAATGTTGACGATACAGTTTATAAAGATTGGCTGTTTTCATTTTTTGAAGATATAAAAAAACCTCATTATTTTTCAACAATGAGGCTTTATTTTTAATTACAATATATTATCTGCTAGCATTTCTAGCTTTTTTTTTCTGCGTTGTCATTGGTCCTAATTTATCAGTAACACATCTAAAACCAATAAAGTTTGTTGCCATGTATTCTGGTAAATATCTTCTTTGTGCTGGATCTAACCAATATTCTCTATCAGACCAAGCACCACCTTTATACACTCTACTTTTATCGCTAATTAAAGTAGTTCTCTTTTTATCATCATTCGTAAAAGTTGTTCTACCAGTTTCAGCGTTTGTTACTATTTCTGGTCCTTTAGGTGAGTTATACATATTTGGTCTTGCTTTAAATTGATCTTCATCATCTTTATAAAAACGAGAAGAGTTTAAATCGCCATCACCAATATTAGAATTGTTAGCTACTGAGAAATTTCTTCTCAAGGTTGCATCGTCTTTTGTAATTGGGACGTATTTAATAGTTCCTGGTAAATTTGTAGGAATAATTTTACCGTTAGGTAAGGTGTCATATTCTACTTGAACGCCTGCATCATTCGCCGCAATAACTACGTTGCCATCTTTGTCAATCATTTTTTTGGTAAAAAGGTTTCCTCTAAAATAATTGAAATCATTTGCTTCATTGTCTATAATAGGTCTGTAAACATCTGCAGTCCATTCTGCCACATTACCAGACATATCATACAAACCAAATCCGTTTGGAGGGTATGATTTTATTTTATTAGGAATATCAGAGCCATCAGAACTCCAACCTGGTAAACCACTATATTGGCCATTACCTTGTTTAAAGTTTGCTAATTGATCTCCTTTGTTTATTTTTCCTTTTGCTCTTGTATACTTACCATTCCAAGCATATTTTTTTCTACCTCTAATAGTATTGTATTCGCGGTTTTCTATATTTGCTTTTGCTGCAAATTCCCATTCAGCTTCAGTAGGCAATCTAAAACGTTGTGTTAAAATTCCATCTGCTTGCGAAATTTTTCTTCCTTGAAACGCATCTCTAGAAAGTTTTGGATCTCCTTTTTTCCTTAAAGTTCTTCCTACACCTTTTTTATAAACAGTAGAATCACCATCAAATAATTTAGTTGCATCTGTTAAAAAAACATCAGTATTAAAAAAGTTACTAATAGAATCTGCTTCAAAAATATTTTTAATGTAACCTTTATCTATTAAGATTTTTAAATTTACAGCATTTGTACGCCATTTACAATATTCATTAGCTTGCAACCAGCTAATACCTACAACAGGATAATCGGAATACGCAGGATGACGAAAATAATTTTCTGATAAAATATCAGTATTTCCCAAACTTTTTCTCCAAACTAGGGTGTCTGGTAAAACTGAATTATAAATATGCTTGTAATTTTCTTCGGATGGAGGAAAAACATTCTTTGTATACTGAACATATAAAAAGTATTCTGAATTTGTAACTTCTGCTTCATCCATATAAAAAGAACGAACATGCAATTGATTTGGCGTCGTGTTCCAATCGAACATTACATCGTCTTGCACTTGGCCCATTGTAAAAGTACCACCTTCTACCGCAACCATCCCTAAAGGTGGTTTTTGGCCAGCATCTGTATTGCCTTTTATAAAATTACCGTTTTTTGGATCGTTAAAAGATAAACCAGTTAATCTCGATTTATTTGAATTTGATCTATTACAGTTAGCTAACAGCAATGTTGTTAGGATAACTAATGTTATTTTAAAAATGTTTTTCATTTCCTAATTTAAAATTGATAGGTTTTTTTATAGTGATGCAATTTACAATAAATATAATTTCTACCAAGTAAAATGTAAAAATTAACGCATCCTTTTTAAACTTATTCTAACAAAACGATTGCTTTTTTAATTTAGTATAATTTATCTTTGTTTACTATAAAATATCTAACTATAATTTGCGTTCTTTAAATACCTATATGAAAAAACAGTTCGTACTACTTTTTTCCCTTTTCTTAGTGCAGTTAAACCTTGCGCAAACTTCAAATTCTGTTTTATTCTCTGGAGATTGGTTCAAGTTTTCTGTGGATACAACAGGTGTATTTAAGATTGATAGGGCTTTATTGCAGAGAATTGGTATTTCTACCAACGGGTTAAATCCGAAGAAAATACATATTTATGGAAATGGCGGTCAGCTTTTACCCGAATTAAATAGCGATTTTAGATACGATGACTTGCAAGAAAACGCTATACATATAGAAGGAGAAAATGATGGTTCTTTTGATGGCGGTGATTTTATACTTTTTTATGCAAAAGGGCCCCATGATTGGATCGTAAATGCAAGTACAAATTCTATAAAACACAGACAAAACATCTATTCTGATAAAGCGTATTATTTTATAACGGTGAATGCTTTAGACGGAAAAAGAATACTACCTAAAATGCCAATTACAACAAATGCTACCAATCAAATAACTGTTTTTGATGATTTTATATTTTATGAAAAAGAACAAAAAAGTCTTTTAGCTGCGGGTACACAGTGGTTTTCTAACCAAGATTTTAATATTTTAAATACTCAGAATTTTAAAATCCCTTTTAAAAATGCGGTGGCAAACGGAAATATAAATGTGAGAGTTAGAGGTGTTTCTAATTCTGTGGCTTCTTCTACGATGGATGTAAAAGTGAATGCACAAGATGCTTTTGTAATTAACTATCCTGCTGTAAATCCAAATTCATTAACAAAGGCCTATGATGTTGAGCGAAATGCAACACTTGCAAATACATCCGAAAATATTGACGTTTCTATTACCTTTAACAATAATGGAAATCCGTCTGCAAATGCTTTTTTAGATTATGTAGAAGTTGTTGGACAAAAACAATTAGTATTTTCTGATTTTCAGTTTTCATTTAGAAGTTTAGCACAAGCAACAAGCTCTGGAACGGTGGCTTATCAAATAGCAAACGGATCTGCTGCTTTTCAAGTTTGGGATGTTACTACCGCTATTAATCCGCAAGTAATTACCAATGAAAGTACTACCAATGAGTTCACTTTTAAAGATACCGCAGGAGGATTAAAAGAATATATTATTTTAGAGGATACCGATTTTTATAGACCAGAAACGGTAACGAATTCTAAAGTTAGAAATCAGAATTTACATGCGCTCAAAGACCTTAATTATATTGTAATTACAAATTCTGAGCTTTCTGGGCAAGCACAAAGGTTGGCTGATTACCATCAAAATAACTCAGCCTTAACCACAAAAGTGGTATTGTTAGATGAAATATATAATGAGTTTTCCTCAGGTTCAAAAGACATAACAGGGGTTCGTGATTTTATAAAACATTTGTATGACTCCAATTCATCCGCAGAAAAAAAACTAAAATATGTCTGTTTTTTTGGGGATGCTTCTTATGATTACAAAGATAGATTGCAGGGCAATAACAATATTGTGCCCGTAAAATTATCTACTATTAGTTTTAATTTGGCAAGCTCTTGGGTTACAGACGATTTTTTTGTGATGATGGATGCTAATGAAGGAACCATGTCTAGCTCGCATACTGTAGATATCGCTTCGAGCCGAATTCCGGTTTCCACAATTTCTGAAGCTAGCATTGTTGTGGATAAAATTTTGAATTATTACAGTAAAAACGCTATTGGAGATTGGCGAAATACGATCACTTTGGTAGCAGATGATATTGATGCAACTGGCGAGGAAGTTTTAGAACAAGGAGTAGAATCGATTGCGGATGAAATTAAAGCAAATCAGCCAATTTTTAACATCAACAAAATTTATGCAGATGCCTATGTGCAAGAAAATTCTTCTGGAGGAGAACGTTATCCTGAGGTAAACAAAGCTATTACAAATGCCATTGAAAAAGGAACCTTGGTTTTTGATTATTTTGGACACGGAGGAGAAGATGGTTTTGCATCAGAACGTATTTTAGATGTTCCTCAAATTCAGGGTTTTAACAATTCGAATACCTTGCCGCTTTTAATTACGGTTACCTGCGACTTTTCCCGCTTCGACAATCCCAATAGAATCACAGCAGGAGAATTGACCTTAAAAAATAAAAATGGCGGCGCAGCAAATATGATTACTACTACAAGAGAGGTTTTTATTTCGGTTGGTCAACGTTTTAACGAAGAATTAATTCGGATTTTATTAGCCTTTAATAACGAGGATCTTACAATTGCAGAAGCATTAATGACTGCAAAAAATAATTTTTCTAGCACCCAAAAATTCTTTATTTATTCTTTTGGTGATCCTGCCATGAAATTAGCAGTTCCTAAACCAAACATCCGCATTACCAAAATGAATGATATAGACATTACCCAATCTTTAGATACAATTAAAGCGTTGTCTAAAGTACGGTTCGAAGGCATTGTAACAGACAATTCTAACGCAATTCTAACCAATTTTAATGGCACACTTTCTACCACGGTTTTCGATAAATTAATTGATAAAACAACCTTGGATAATGATGGTTTTGGTGTTAAAATGACTTTTGATACCCAAGATAGTAAGTTGTTTAGAGGAAAATCAACTGTAGAAAATGGGAAATTTAGTTTTGATTTTGTTGTGCCAAAAGACATTAAAATCGCTTACGGAAAAGGGAAATTAAGTTTTTATGCAGAAAACGGGGAAATAGACAAAGCGGGGTATAATTTTGATGTGGTTGTTGGCGGAATTGACGAAAATGCGCCTGATGACACTGTAGGTCCAGAAATAAAATTATTCATGAATGATGAATCTTTTATTGATGGTGGCAACACAAATGCGTCTCCTAATTTAATTGCGGTTTTATTTGATGCAAGCGGAATTAATACGTCTATAACCGCTGTAGACCACGATATTGTTGGAGTTTTAGATGGCGATACGGCAAACCCAATTATTTTAAATGATTTTTATCAAACAGAATTAAACGATTTTTCGAAAGGAAAAGTAAGTTATACGTTACGGGATTTAGAAGTTGGGCCACACACTTTAAAACTAAAAGCTTGGGATACTTACAATAACTCATCAGAAACTACGTTAAATTTTGTGGTGGTTAGTGATGCTATTTTAAATTTAGAAAATGTACTTAACTATCCAAATCCTTTTGTAAATTATACAGAGTTTTGGTTCAATCACAACAAACCGAATGAACCTTTAGAGGTGCAAGTTCAGATTTTTACAGTTTCGGGTAAATTGGTAAAAACTATCAATCAAAATGTGCAAACCTCGGGTAATTTATCAAGAGATATCACTTGGAATGGCTTAGACGATTTTGGTAATAAAATAGGAAAAGGAGTCTATATATATAAATTAAGAGTAAAATCTACAGCAAGTAACTTAGTGGCAGAGAAGTACGAAAAATTAGTAATACTGCAATAAAAATTAGATATTTGTAAAATAACAGAAGAAAAAAGATGAAAAAAATAGGATTTTGTATTGCACTTTGTGCTCTAGTAAGTTTAAAAATAAGCGCTCAAACCGATACACAACAAACAGGCGGAATTACTACTGCTACCCCGTTTTTATTAATTGTACCCGATGCTAGAGCAGGAGGAATGGGAGATATGGGGGTTGCAACAACGGCAGATGCTTTTTCTTTATTTCACAATCCTGCAAAAATGGTATTTAGTGATCGACAAATAAAAACTGGACTTACCTATTCGCCTTGGTTGCGTAATTTAACCGATGATATTTTTATAGGAAGTGGTTCTTATATCAATAGATATAGTGAAAACTCAGCTTGGGGAGCAGATTTTAAATATTTTTCTTTAGGTCAGATTGATTTAACAGACGATCAAGGAAATCCAAACGGAACGATAAATCCTAATGAATTGGTTGCAACTGGCTCATACGCTTTAAAACTAAGCGAAACTTTTTCGATGGGGGTTTCTTTAAAATACATACGTTCTAATTTAGCGTTTAACGGAACTGCAGGAAATGCACTACAACCAATTAATTCTTTTGCGGTAGATGTTTCTGGTTATTATCAATCTTTTGAAGAAAATTACGGCAACTTTAATGGTCGTTATAGAATTGGTTTTAATATTGCTAATATTGGGCCAAAAGTATCTTACACACCAGGACAAGAAGATTTTATACCAACAAATTTAAAATTTGGTGGTGGTTTCGATTTTATCTTAGACGATTACAATATTATCTCTACAACGGTAGAATTTACAAAATTATTAGTACCAACGCCACAACCAGACGGTTCTGACGAAGATCAAGGTTGGATTCAAGGAATGTTTAGTTCTTTTGGAGACGCGCCAGGAGGATTTAGTGAAGAATTAAAAGAATTTACCTACGCTTTAGGTGCAGAATATTTATACAACAACGCTTTTGCTCTAAGGGGTGGGTATTTTCACGAAAGCCGTGACAAAGGGAATAGACAATATTTTACCTTAGGTGGTGGCTTTAAAACCAATGCTTTAAATATCGATTTATCGTATTTAATAAATTCTTCGGATGTAAATAATCCGCTAGAAAATTCACTGCGTTTTTCTTTATCTTTTGATTTAGGAGAAATCTATGACAATTATTAAAAGTGATAAATTTTAAGTAAATTTACAAATATAAAAGCAGTCAAAACAGGCTGCTTTTTTTGACTCCATTATTTATGAAAAAAATAGAAATAGCAACAGCTGCAATCCTTTTTAATGATGTATCAGAACTTACTTTAGAGGATAAAATGTTAATGGATAAAGCGGTAGAAGCTAGAAAAAAGGCATACGCGCCTTATTCTAAATTTAATGTTGGTGCTGCATTGTTGTTAGAAAATAATGAAATTGTTTTAGGAAACAATCAAGAAAATGCTGCGTATCCCTCAGGAATGTGTGCAGAAAGAGTTGCCGTTTGGATGGCAGGAGCAACATTTCCTGGTGTAAAAATTTTAAAATTAGCAATATCAGCAAGTTCGTCTATTAAAAAAGTAGATAAACCAATAGGACCGTGTGGCGCTTGTAGGCAATCATTATCAGAATATGAAATAAAACAAAAACAACCTTTTCAAGTGTTATTTATGGGCGAAGTTGGTGAAATTGTAAAAACAGAATCTCTGCTTTCACTATTGCCTTTTTCTTTTGATAGCTCTTATCTTTAAAATCGTAAGTAACAAACTTCTTGTCATTTTGAGTCTGTCTCAAAGGTTTGTCTTTAAATTAGGAAGCTAGATAATTTTTAAAGAAAAGAAATCAATCACATCATTTCAAAAATTTTACATGAAATTATTATTCGATAAAAAATGATGCTTTTTGTTAATGTCAAAGAAAAATTAATTAGGGTAACATTTAGAAATAGTCACTCATTTATAGACTGCTATTATTTTTGATACTATTTCTTAAAGGAACAATTTGTAGCAAAACATCTTGACAATTTTTTTTATAACTTTTAAGAAAGAACATTTTACACTTTGGATATCGTATTTTTTTGAAATGATTAACGTTTCTTTTAAAGGTAAAAATTCAAGAAGAACTTTTCTATAGCCCGATATAGCTATCATTCTGCAATTAAATCTAGCTCTTTATACTGCCAAAAAAGATTCTTTTCTTAATTTGAATTTCGTTTTTTTTATTTGAGGCGCTACTCTTTTCACCACAAAACTACGTAGTTTTACAGAAGTTGATAATTAAAAGCAAATGATTTCATCAAAAATTACAGGTACCGGAACCTTTATACCGTCTTTAAAAAAAGGAAACACAGATTTTTTAAATGATAAATTTTTAAATTCTGATGGATCTCCACTTACATCTGAAAATGATGTTATTATTGAAAAATTCAAAGCCATTACAGGTATTCAAGAAAGACGTTATGCTAGAGCAGAATATACTGCCTCTGACTTGGCTTTTTTTGCGGCTCAAAAAGCAATTGAAGATGCCAATATAAATAAAGAAGAAATCGATTATATTATTTTCGCCCATAATTTTGGGGATGTAAAAAAAGGAACAATTCAAGGTGATATGTTACCAAGTTTAGCAACAAGAGTGAAGTTTAAGTTAAAAATAGAAAATCCTAACTGTGTAGCTTACGATATTTTATTTGGTTGTCCTGGTTGGATTGAAGGTGTTATACAAGCACAAGCTTTTATCAAATCAGGAATCGCAAAAAAATGTTTAGTGATTGGTGCAGAAACTTTATCGAGAGTTATTGATAAATATGATAGAGATTCTATGATTTATAGTGATGGAGCAGGGGCCTGTATTGTTGAACAAACAACAGAATCTGATTCAGGAATTTTAAGTCATGCAACACAAACTTTTGCCAAAGAAGAAGCCTATTATTTGCATTATGGAAGTTCATTTAATAAAAATGAAGATAAAAATGTGCGGTATATAAAAATGTTCGGACGTAAAATTTATGAATTTGCGATTACAAATGTTCCTGCTGCAATGAAACTTGCTTTAGATAAAAGCGGAGTTGAAATTGATGCTGTTAAGAAAATTTTTATCCATCAAGCCAATGAAAAAATGGATGAAGCAATTGTGAAACGTTTTTTTAGATTGTATAAAATGGCAGTTCCCGAGGGTATTATGCCAATGAGTATTCATAAATTAGGAAACAGTTCTGTAGCAACAGTGCCTACCTTGTTAGATCTGGTTTTAAAAGGTAAAATAGAAAATCAAGCTGTAAACAAAGGCGATGTAATTATTCTAGCTTCTGTAGGAGCAGGAATGAACATTAATGCTATTGTGTATAAATATTAAGGTTTAATAGAGGATATACAATATTAAAAGTTAAAAGTTAAAAGTTAAAAGTCAAAAGTCAAAAGTCAAGAGTTAATGAGTTACAACGTCTGTTGGATACTTTGAGCATTAGTATTTGTAAGGGTGTTAGTTTGAGTGATTTTTTCTTTAAAAAATTGTATCGAAAACCTATAAAGTGATGAAAATCTTTTGATTTAAATATTTATTAACCGGATTGTATTATGTTTCACAAAAACAACATGTCATTGCGAAAGAGGAACGATTGAAATAATCTTTTGAATTTCTGCAAATAATAAAAGTAGGTCGGTTTTAGATTCTAACTATTAAATTAAATCTAGATATTAGTTCGAGAGATTTCGGTTTTTTATTGGGATTGTATTTAGTACCTGTTTAATAACATTAGTATCCGATTAAAAATAGTTACAGTCTGTAGAACCTATTTAAAATAATGGTAAACCGATTTTTTTAAATAACAGTTTGTTTTTTTAAAATAATTTTAATTGGACAAAGTAGTTAATTTTATTTTAAGTTATATCTGTTTGTCAATTAGTTAGAATCAAGTCTTGGTTTTTGATTCCAAAAGTGGAGCGGCCTTTAGTCTTTTATAGCACAAAAATGATTTAATAACTTAAATTGGAGTTATCGAGACAACTTTTACTCATTTTAACCGTGAAATTTACTTGACCTAATTCACTTTTTAGAATGATTAAAATGTTTAGCATGTGTACGTATGTTTTCTATGTACCCATTTAGTCACAAAAAAAAGTAGTATAAGTCCTTATTTTGTGAACTAATTCTCAATCTTTACAACGAATACTAATTAACTCAAAAATTCTAACTTCTTATATCGTAAATTTAATATCAAAATATTATTTTTGCGCATGCAACAAGACCAAGTACTTATTTTAGATTTTGGATCGCAATACACTCAGTTAATTGCGAGAAGAGTTAGGGAGTTAAACATTTATTGTGAAATTCACCCTTTTAATCATCCACCAAAGGAATTAGAAAACTTTAAAGCAGTGATCTTATCAGGAAGTCCAAATTCTGTAAGAGGTTCAAGTGTTTTACACCCAGATGTATCTGAAATTAGGGGAAAAAAACCTTTGTTGGCAGTTTGTTATGGTGCACAATATTTAGCCCATTTTTCTGGAGGAAAAGTAGCCCCTTCAAATACTAGAGAATACGGAAGAGCTAATTTGTCCTTTGTAAAAAGCAATGAAATTTTCTTTCAAAATATTTCTGAAGGCAGTCAAGTTTGGATGAGCCATTCCGATACTATTAAAGAATTACCAACGAACGGCGTTTTATTGGCAAGTACAAAAGATGTAGAAAACGCGGCTTATAAAATTGAAGGCGAAGATACATTTGCCATTCAATTTCATCCAGAAGTATATCATACAAAAGACGGTAAACAATTATTGGCAAACTTTTTGGTAGATATAGCAAAAGTTGCGCAAACTTGGACACCAGATTCTTTTGTAGAAACTACCGTGGCAGCAATTAAAGAAAAAGTTGCGAATGATAAAGTAGTTTTAGGACTTTCTGGAGGAGTAGATTCTACTGTTGCGGCAGTTTTGTTACACAAAGCAATTGGCAAAAATTTATATTGCATCTTCGTTAATAATGGTTTATTGCGTAAAAATGAGTTCGAAAGTGTACTTAAACAATACGAAGGCATGGGTTTAAACGTTAAAGGTGTAGATGCATCGAAACGTTTTTTAGATAAATTAGCAGGTATTTCTGATCCAGAATTAAAAAGAAAAGCAATTGGTGGTACTTTTATTGATGTTTTTGATGATGAAGCGCAACTTATCCAAGATGTAAAATGGTTGGCACAAGGTACAATTTATCCTGATGTAATTGAATCTGTTTCTGTAAATGGTGGCCCATCAGCAACGATTAAAAGTCATCACAATGTAGGTGGTTTGCCAGATTATATGAAATTGAAAATTGTAGAGCCTTTGCGAATGATTTTTAAAGATGAAGTTAGAAGAGTTGGCGCATCTTTAGGCATTGATTCTGAGTTATTAGGACGTCATCCTTTTCCTGGACCAGGATTGGGAATTAGAATTTTAGGAGATGTAACCGCAGAAAAAGTACGTATTTTACAAGAAGTAGATGCTATTTTTGTAAATGGATTAAAAGAAGATGGTTTGTATGATAAAGTTTGGCAAGCAGGAGCAATGCTGCTACCCGTAAATTCTGTAGGAGTAATGGGGGACGAGCGAACGTATGAAAAAGTGGTTGCTTTAAGAGCGGTAGAAAGTACAGACGGAATGACGGCAGATTGGGTAGATTTACCCTATAAATTTTTGCAAAAAATATCAAACAACATAATAAATCAAGTAAAAGGTGTTAATAGGGTTGTGTATGATATCAGCTCAAAACCACCTGCAACTATAGAATGGGAATAGAACATATGAAGCACGTAAAATTTTTTATTTTTCTATGTATTTTAACATTTACCGTTTCTTGCGGTCAACAAAAAAGATATATACAATACAAAGTTGAAAAAGGAGAAACTATTAGTAGTATTGCTCGTAATTTAAACATGAAAGCGAAAGATTTACTTCGTTTAAATCCTGATGTTGCTACTGGGCTTAGAGTAGATTCTTATATCGTAGTGCCAGAAAAAAGTTTTAACAATTACATTTCTAAAAACACAAAAGCGCAAACAGAAGCTACCGCTGTTACTGATTCTAAATCTGATAAAGATGAAAAGATTGACGAAAACACAAAACTTTTAAATGAATTAAAAGAGAAATATGTTCTTTATACAGTCAAAAAAGGGGAAACTTTTTACAACTTAAATAAACTTTTTAATGTTGCCAGAGCCGAATTGTTATTGCTAAATCCTGAGTTAATTGAAGGTATAAAAGTTGGTCAAGTTTTGAAAATTAAAGAGATACCTGTTAAAGTTATTTCTGATGTTAATTTTTATGATGATTATATAAAACCTAATATGTCTTTAAAAGTAGCTTTACTATTGCCTTTTAAAGCAGATTTATACAATATTGATACACTTGCGCCAAAAGAGATTTTTATTAAAAATGCGACACTTGTAAATATTGCAACCGATTTTTATATGGGTGCAGAAATAGCGATAGATTCTTTAAGAGGTCGCGGGGTAGAAATAGAATTCAATGTTTTTGATACTGGTGATAGAAGTGCCAATGAAGTAAGAAGTGTTTTGGCGAACAAAAATTTTAATAATAGTGATGTTGTTATTGGTCCATTGTACTCAGAAGAGGTTAAAATGGTTGCAAACAGTGTAAATGTTCCGGTTGTTTTTCCGGTGTATTCTAGTAATCAATCAGAATTTTCATCATCGAATATTGTAAAAACTGCCCCAGAAAAAAGTATTTTCAGAGTTGCGTTAGAAAGATATATCAAAGAGAATTTTGATCAAGGAAATATTATAATTGTTAGTGACGATAAGCCTGCGTCTTTAGAAACAAGTAGAATTTTAAAGGCTTCATTACAATCTAAAATTAGCGCAAGTAGCATACATCTCTTAACACCAAGTAACGGTTATATAGCAAAATCAAGGTTTTCTCAAATTTTAAAACCGAACACAAAAAACTGGGTTATTATTGCTTCGGATAGCAACTTAATTATTGCCGATGTAATAAATAGTTTAATTAGTTTGCCAGAAGAAACAACCACTAAAGTCTTCTCTTTTGATAAAGGCACTGTTTATGAAAATGTAGATAATAGAAAATTAGCAAAGGTTGGCTTTACCTATGTTAGCGACGAGTTTATTGAGGAAGGTTCTTTGGGAACGAGAATTTTTAACACTCAATATTACAAAAAAAATAATACAATGCCCTCTTTTTATGCAACTAAAGGGTTTGATATTACCTATGATATCTTAGTAAGATTGGCTTCTGGAAATAATTTAAAGTCTACTTTTAAAGACGGTACATCTTCAAGAGTGGAAACAAAATTTGACTACAGAAATAACGCTACTGAGAATCAAGGGTTGTTTATTGTACAATACAATAAAGATTTAACTTTAACCAAGTTGAAGTAAATATTGCAGACACAGAACTTTTTTTAGTATATTATATTAAACCAATAAAAACAAAAAAATCCGCTTTTAGCGGATTTTTTTTATGTCAGAGAATAAGAAAATTAGATTTTCTTCATCTGTGTTTTCATCATTTGTATTTGCTCTTTTAACATGCCGTGTTTGTCTAATTTTTTAGCTTCGGCCATTAAATTAGTTGCTTCACGCTTGCGTCTTTTTGTCATTGCAATTCCTGCTAATTGAAGTTTTGCCATTGCTAAATCATGATCCATTGATAAACCTATTTTTACAGCTTTACGCAAATACTTTTCTGCTTGTGTAATGTTCGTTTGACTTAACATAATGCCATGTAAATAGTTGTAATACCCTTGTTGCTTTGTGATCAAAGCAGTTTCGGGATTTTTAATATAGTGCAACCATTTTTGTGCTCCAGGAAAATTTTGTTTACGCAATTGCAAAAAAGCCAATAAAATAAATTCATTTTTAAAATAGAATAACACAAAAATTCCAGCGAATAATAAGATAGAAATTCCGTTCATAATATTTCCTTGGCTAAATTGATATACAGCCCAAACTGAAATTAAAGCTGCTAATACTAATTTTATATTTTTATGAAACATTGTATGTGTATGTTTTTTTGTAATCTCGATTAAATTCGAGAGGTTTTTTTTATTAATTTAAATGCAAAAATACATTTTAAAATGAAAATACCTACAAGGTTTTTGTACTGAATCTAGTTCAGTACAAGAAAACTTGTAGGGACTAAATTATTTTTTGTAATATTTTTTATATTTAAACCAAGAAAATGTTCCAAGAATAGCAACAAATCCTACGCAATAGTATACAGTAGTGGGTGTAATTACTCGGTCTCCACTCGCATAAGAATGCAAACCAGATAAATAGAAATTTACACCAAAATAAGTCATCATAATAGATGCATATGCAATGATTGACCAAAGATTAAAGGTATATCTTCCTCGTAAACCAGGAATTAAACGCATATGTAAAACAAAAGCATATACCATAACAGAAATTAGTGCCCAAGTTTCCTTTGGATCCCAGCCCCAATAACGCCCCCAACTCTCATTAGCCCACATTCCGCCTAAAAAAGTACCGATTGTTAGCATAACGAGCCCAACTGTAATAGCCATTTCGTTTATAACAGTAAGTTCTTTAATATGAATATCCATTCTTTTTTTGTTGTTTTCATTGGTGAAAAGAATAATGAAAAGAGAGAATATTCCTAAAATTAATCCTAAAGTGAAAGGGCCATAACTTGCCACAATGATTGAAACATGCACTTTTAACCACCAAGAATTTAATACAGGTTGTAAGTTTGCAATTTCTGGATCTAACCAACTTTGGCTTGCGAAAAATAGCGTAACCGCGGTAATAAAAGCACTTGCCGTAATCGTTAAGGCTGATTTTCTACCCAAAAATAGCCCAAATAACATGGTTGCCCAAGCCACAAAGATGATAGATTCATATGCATTACTCCAAGGCGCATTTCCGCTAATGTACCATCTGGCAGCTAAGCCTAGAGTATGTAGTATAAATAAAGCAACAACAACAACAATTAATATTTTTACAACGTAATTGATCCACTTTTTAGTACTAAATATCTGAGCTACTACAAATAGTATTAAAAGTAAACTTGCAAAACCATAATAACGAACCAATTTTGTAAAAACACTGTATTTGTTATATGCGATTTCTAATTCGATTTGCTTATCAGAAGGAAGAACTTCTGATCCAAATTTTGCTTGATATTTTTTTATGCCCGCTAAAAGCTGATTCGCTTTTTTATAATCACCTGATCTTTTTGCCGTTTGCAATAACTGCACATAAAGGGGTAAAGATTTACGAGCAAAGATTGAATCTTGTGCTTTGAAACCTTCTGTTGACGAAGTTTCTGGTTGTGAAACCCATTTATTATTTTCATCACCCGGAATTGGATAAATTTTTAAAATTCCACCACCAATTGCACTATATAATAAGCCAACTCTTTTATCAATTTTAATCAAATCTTTATCAAAATAACTTTGAACACTTTTCTTTTGTGCTTCGGCAACGTCTTCTCTAATTTTATAAACTGCTTTATCTGTAAAAAAATCTGATAAACGTGCGTATTTAGCAGTTTCGGGGATACCTAATTTTGCTCGAATTCTTGTGTTTCCTTTCTCTAAAAAAACAGCAGGAACTTCATACCAAAGTCTTGGGTTTTCTATAATTGACAATAAAACCTGACTAGGATCCATGCCATATAAAGTTTCTGTTTGACTAACTTTTCTTACAAGTTCAGAAGCAAAAGTATGTGCAGGTTTCATTCGTCCACCAGCATCTTGAATTACTAGTTTGTTAAAACTTTCTGCGTGTTCTAAAGAAACTAAATTAAATTTTAAAAGAGAATCAACTTGTTGATCAGAAATTCTACCAGCACCGTGTCCCTTTTCATGTTGGCCATAACCGAAAGAAGATAAGAAAATAGCGAATATAACAGACATCGTTATTTTTTTCTTTCTAATTTTCTTTAATGAGTTTTTTAAATCATCAAATCGTGTAAATTTTGCAAAGAAGATACAAATCATACCTGTGTATAAAAATGAATATCCTAAATACGTAATTAAGGTTCCCCAAAAATCATGATTTACAGAAAGATGTGTTTGTTCCTTTTCTCCTGATAAATCATAACTAGCTTGAAATAGTTTGTAACCTCTGTAGTCTAAAATGTGATTCATAAAAATTTTAAAATCAAAGGTTTCTTGATCATCAATTACAGTCACTTCGCTTGCGTATGATGCAGCACTTTCTGATCCTGGATATTTTTCTAACTGAAAATCATTCAGTTTTACTTTAAAAGGAGTTTCTAATGTTTTTGCTCCATACCAAATTCTAAAATTCAATCCATTTAAACTAAATTCTTTTGTATCGTCGCTATTAAATTTTCCTCCCGTAAGTTCAATTTTTTCTGTTTTACCGCCAGTAGTAACATCTAAAACAATAACATCTAAAAGTTTATCATTTTTGGGACCTCTCATCATCTTCATATTTCCTTTAATAGGGTATTGAGGCACTACAAAAGGCAAACCGTGAACATTGTAAAGAGAACGCAATTTAAAGTCTTGAATGCTGTCTTTTGCTAAGTTTCCTTTTTCTTGGGTTGCCATAACTTGAAAAGTACCAGCTTCTTTTGCACTGATTTTTAAAGAATCATTTCTCTTGAAAATATTGATAGAGGCATTGTTGTCTGCAGATTCATATCCCACTAAAATATTGTGAATGTTTTGGACAGTTCCTGATTTTATATAGTGTTCGTGTCTGTTACCTCCAGATGATTCTACTAAAAAAAGATGCTCAACTCCATTTTCATCTTCAACTAAATTCTTTTCTGCCCAAGGGATATAATCGATTAAATCTACTGTGTATCCTTTATCTCTAAATTCATCAGAATAAGACCAAGAATTTGTACCCCAAGCAGAAAGCAAAATTGGTTTGTGAATTGTTTTTTGTTCTTCATTGTTATCGACAAGAACGTTAATGTAGGTAGCATCTGATAAAAACTGGTTTGTAGTTTGACCTTCATCTATCAACATAATTCCTTCAAAACCAATATATCTTGTTACTGCAGCACCTACAAGAATTAATAAAAAAGATAAATGAAACATTAACGTAGGCCATTTTTCTTTTTTATAAAGTCTGTATCTAAAGATGTTTCCAAAAAAGTTGATCATAAAGAAGACCATAATCGCTTCAAACCACCAAGCATTATAAACTAAAGCTTTAGAGGTTTGTGTGCCGTAATCATTTTCTATAAAAGTTGCAACACCCATCGCTGCTGCATAAATAATAAATAAGACTGCTGTTAGTCTTGTTGAGTAGAGGAAATTTAAGATATTTTTCATCTGAATTTGTTGCTTTTAAGAGTGGTACAAAAATAAGAATAAAAGCAACAAGACTCGACACAGAGAGGATGTTTTTTGTTGTTAAGAACTGTTAAAAATAAATATAATAAATGGCTAGTTTTGTCGATTTTAATAATCTTAAAAATCATCAATAGCCAGAACTAGAACTTAAAATTAATTTTCTATTTTTTAGTTGGAATAGGAGGTGGGCCTTCTGGAATAATCGCTTTATATACTTCACTTCCTTTGCGTTTTTTATACTCTGCCTTTACTTCTGTAACCAATTTAGGATTTTCATATAAATCTAACATGGTCATAGATATTGCTTTAGAAGAATGAATCATTCCTTTATGACCAATACTCATTCCACCACAAGCAACTACGGCCCAAGAATGCCAAGGTGTATCTTTAGGGGCTGTTGTTACAGATAAATTTATGTTGGCAACATTCCAACTTACATCACCAACATCTGTAGAGCCGCCTCCGGGATGTTCTTTAGTTTCTTCTAAAGGACGGATGTTACTATCCATTCCAATCTGAGCTTTACCTGTAGCTTCTTGTATCTTTTTTCCAAAAGAAATTTCTTCTTCGGTATATAGTATGGGTCCTAATAGTTCAAGGTTTTTTTGCATAATTTCTCCTCCACTTCTGTTGACTAAAACTTCATAAATACCAGAAATTAAAGAAACCTTATAATCTACATCTGCTAAAATCGCCGCTCCTTTTGCCATTTCCATAACTCGCTCATAAACAGGCATCATACCAGAACGTTTTGAATCTCTAACGCGCATCCAAAGTCTAGAATAATCGGGTACTACATTTACTACTTGACCCCCATCTTGAATGTGGTAATGCATTCTTACCGTTGGTTTTACATGCTCTCTGTAATAGTTTACACTAGCAGTATATAATTCTAAAGCATCGGATGCAGATCTACCATTCCATGGATCCATTGACGCATGGGCTGCTTGTCCAAAAAACTCTACTTTAAAATCTACCAAGGCTAAAGAGCTTTGTACATCAGCTCTTGTGTCTGACCCAGGATGCCAACTAATATTAACATCTACATCATCCCAAAGGCCTGCATTTACCATCCAGATTTTACCAAAGAATTTTTCCTCAGAAGGCGTTCCAAAGAATTTTATAGTTCCTTTTATTTTACCCTGTTCTATAAGCTCTTTTATAGCGATTGCAGCCCCTAAACTTCCTGCGCCAAATAAATTGTGTCCACAGCCATGACCTGCAGCTCCTTCTATTAAGGGGTTTTTTGTAGGTTCTATTTTTTGTGATATTCCAGGTAAAGCATCAAACTCACCCAAAACACTTATAACAGGTTTTCCAGAACCATAAGTAGCAACAAAAGCTGTTGGCATTCCGGCAACGCCTCTTTCAACGGTAAAACCTTGTTTTTCTGCATAATCTGACAATATTTTTGAAGATTCCGTCTCTTCGAAAGCAGTTTCTGCTAATGCCCAAATGTTATCGCTAATTGATATCAAAGCACTTTGATGCTTTTCTATAGAGGTTAAAAGTGCTTTTTTATTTTTTGAGAGTTTTTGACTTTGTAAACTATAAGCTATAAAAAATAAAAGGAGCATTGGAATTTTTTTTAATAGGAAGTTTTTCATGAGAAGTTGTTTTATCAAATATAGTAAAAAACACATGAATTATTTAAATAGATAAATATGTCTTTCATAAAATAAATAGAAAATTGCATGTGGTTTTTTATTGATTATTTTAATCTGTTAGGATTATTGTAATTAATCCAAAAAAAAGAAGAACTAAAATTATTATTATTCAAAAGGTTTCATTTATTTCATTAAAAAATAATTGTTCTTTCTGCGGATATTTAATGTGATTTTTTGTATTTTAAAAGTGAAATTAGAGAAACAAAAGCCCATACACCCTCAAGAATTATAAAAGGAAGATACTCCATTAAAACGGATGCAACACAAGCTAAACTTGCGCCAATTAAGTTTAATAAAATAAACGATAAATTTTTATTGTTTAGTTTACCAGTTACATTTAAAATATAGGCTATTACTATTAAAAAAACACCGATAAAACCAATCCAGTCTATTATGTTCATTAGTTTTTTCTTAATTATGAGAGTACTATTATTCTACAACACTATCAATCAAAATCGTTAATAAATCGATAGCAGCTTGTGCAATTTTTGTTCCTGGACCAAAAACACCAACAGCACCCGCATCAAAAAGAAATTGATAATCTTGTGCCGGAATTACCCCACCCACAATAACCATTATATCTTCTCGACCGTATTTTTTAAGTTCTTCAATTACTTGCGGAACTAGTGTTTTGTGACCGGCGGCTAAAGACGAAATTCCTAAAATATGAACATCATTTTCTACAGCTTGTTTGGTAGCTTCTTTCGGAGTTTGAAAAAGCGGACCAATATCAACATCAAAACCTAAATCGGCATATCCGGTTGCAACGACTTTTGCACCGCGATCATGACCATCTTGCCCTAGTTTGGCAATCATAATTCTTGGACGTCTTCCTTCTAAATCAGCAAAGATATTAGCTAAATCAGCTGCTTTTTTAAATAGTTTATCGTCTTTTATTTCTTTGCTATACACACCAGATATGGTTTTTGTAACTGCTTTATGTCTACCGTAAATAACTTCTAAAGCATCAGATATTTCGCCTAAAGTAGCTCTGTTTCTCGCTGCTTTTACTGCTAAATCAAGCAAGTTTTCTTCACCGGAATTTGCTAAATTCGTTAAATTTACTAAAGATTTTTGAACTTCCTCGGCATTTCTTTCAGCTTTTAACGTATTTAATCTTTCAATTTGCGATTTACGAACGGCTTCATTATCAACTTCTAAAATATGTAAAGGGTCTTCTTGTTTTAATTGGTATTTATTTACACCTACAATTACATCTTTTCCACTATCAATTCTAGCTTGTTTTTTTGCAGCAGCTTCTTCAATTCGCAATTTCGGAATTCCTTTTTCAATTGCTTTGGTCATTCCGCCTAAATCCTCCACTTCTTTTATTAAATCCCAAGCTTTTTTTGCAATTTCTTCCGTAAGTTTTTCAACATGGTAACTCCCTGCCCACGGATCAACCGTTTTGGTAATTTTTGTTTCCTGTTGTAAAAATATCTGTGTGTTTCTTGCAATACGGGCAGAAAAATCTGTTGGCAAAGCAATCGCTTCATCCAAAGCATTTGTATGTAAACTTTGGGTTCCTCCAAAAACGGCAGCCATTGCTTCTATGGTCGTTCTTGCAACATTATTAAAAGGATCTTGTGCTGTTAAAGACCAACCACTTGTTTGACAATGTGTTCTTAATATAAGAGATTTTTGATCTTTTGGATTGAAATTTTTAACAATTTTTGCCCACAACATTCTTGCCGCTCTCAACTTTGCAATTTCTGTAAAATGATCCATGCCAATTGCCCAAAAGAAAGACAATCTTGGTGCAAAAGAATCGATATCCATTCCTGCTTCAATTCCTTTTCTAATATATTCTAATCCGTCTGCCAAGGTATACGCCAATTCAATTTCTGCAGTGGCACCCGCTTCTTGCATGTGATAACCAGAAATAGAAATGGAATTGTATTTTGGCATGTATTTGCTCGTATATTTAAAAATATCAGCAATAATTTTCATGGACGGAGCAGGAGGATAGATGTACGTATTACGCACCATAAACTCCTTTAAAATATCATTTTGTATCGTTCCGGTTAGTTGATCAGGAGCAACTCCTTGCTCTTCTGCGGTTACTATATAAAATGCTAAAATGGGCAAAACAGCGCCATTCATTGTCATAGAAACCGACATTTTATCCAAAGGAATTTGATCAAACAATACCTTCATATCTTCTACAGAGTCAATAGCAACACCAGCTTTACCAACATCGCCTTGCACACGCTCGTGATCTGAATCATAACCTCTGTGGGTTGCTAAATCAAACGCTACCGATAATCCTTTTTGACCCGCTTCTAAATTCCGTCTATAAAAAGCATTGCTTTCTTCCGCAGTAGAAAAACCAGCATATTGGCGAATCGTCCAAGGTCTAATTACGTACATTGTAGAATAAGGGCCTCTTAAATTTGGCGCAATTCCGGCTACAAAATCTTCGTGTTTACGTGTTTTGAACTCTGAATTCTGATTTTTGAATTCCGGTTTTTTTAAACTGATATGTTCAAAGGATTTTCTAGACATTTTCTTGGGCTAATCTTTCTTTTTCTAAGGTTTCAGAGAGGCGTTTTCTATTGATTGGTAAAAGTATGGTTTTAATATTTCGATGTTTTACAAAAGGATATAATTCTAAGTCTTGGTTCATTTTATCGGCTGAATTTAACTGCATATTTGATCCTAGCAAAACAATTTTTTTACTTGTAAAATTTTCATCTTCCTTTAAAGCACTTTCTTGTATTTTCTTTTGGATGGCTCCTGCTTTTAACTGATGTAAAAATCCGCCAGCTTTTTCAATTTGTTTAAAAATCAACAATGCCTTTTCGGCCAATTGATTTGTAATTGTTTCGATATAATAAGAACCATCAGCAAAACTTTGTGCTTCTTGTAAGTAACTTTCTTGTTGCAGAATTAGCAACTGATTTCTAGAAATCCGATTTGCAAATTCATTCGATTTATGATAAATAGCATCGTACGAAACATTAGAAATTGTATTAGAACCACCTAAAATAGCACTCATACATTCTGTTGTAGTTCGCAGCATATTTACATTGTAATCATACAATGTTTTGTTACGCAAACTTGGTTGTGTAAAAATATGTGCTTCCACATTTTTTACCTCATATTCATTTAAAAGTGTTTGCCATAAAATTCTAAAGGCTCTCAATTTAGCGATTTCAAAAAAGTAATTACTTCCTACAGAAAAGTTAAAATGGATTTTATCTGCAACCTCTTTTCCAAAATGAACTAGATATTCATTTGCATGGGCAAGTGTATACGCTAATTGTTGTGCTATATTTGCTCCTGAATTTTGATACAAATCTCCTGAAACCGAAATGCATTTTTTTGTTGATGAAACGATGTTTTCTAATTTTCTGTAATCTTCTTTTAGGCTGATAAACCAATTGCCGTTCTCGGCTAAGTTGCCAATAATATCCGTTTGAAAATATACGTTTTCTGAATCGCAAAAAGCAGAAAGTTCTATTTGAAAATCATCATCTAAAAAAGACAATTGAAAGAAAATAGTAGTTGACTTGAGGTCTATGTTTTTTAAAACCTTTTGATAATCAAACTTTTTTACTGCTTTAAATTGAGTTGTGTTTGCACCTCTCTTTAAAGCATCTAAAGCCAAAGAATTGGCTATTTTTTCATCATCAATAAATAATGTTTGACAAATGTTAAATCCTTTTTTAGGAAGGTCTATTTTCGAATTTGTTCGGTCTTCTTTGGTGTAAAAAGGTCTAACAATAATACCTTCATCGGTTTTATAAAGCAAGGTTTCATTATAATCGGCACCTTTTAAATCTACTTGAACTTTTTGTTTCCAAGCCGAGGCAGTTACTGGTTCAAATTCATCAAATAGAAAATTAGTCATTATTTTTTTATGGTATCAAATTCAATAATATAAATATCTTCGTTTTCTCTTTTCATTAAATATTTTTCTCTAGCAAAACGCTCTAATTCTAAAGAATCTTGAAGGTTTTTGATCATCTCTTTATCCAAAAATAGTTTTTCTTCGTAAAAAATAATCGTGCTTTCTAAATCTTCGATTTCTTTGTTAAATTTGCGATGAACAAGATATGAATTATCATCAAAAAAGAGCATCCAAATTATAAAAGGAACAAAAAAGACCACAAAAATATTTGTAAGAATTTTGTAAACCGAATTCTCTTTTAAACGATCAAAAAACTTCATCTATAAACGTTCATTTATTACAGTTCTAACAATATCTATGGCAACAGTATTAAAACGGTCATTAGGAATAATAATATCTGCAAAATTCTTTGTTGGTTCTATAAATTGTTGATGCATAGGTTTTAAAGTGTCTTGATATCTGTTTAAAACTTCATCAATATCTCTGCCTCTTTCCGTAATATCTCTTCGAATTCTTCGTATCAAACGCTCATCTGTATCCGCGTGCACAAAGATTTTAATATCAAATAAATTACGCAACTCTTCACTATTAAAAATTAAAATTCCTTCTACAATAACCACTTTTCGAGGATGTGTTTTTAACGTATCGATAGTTCTATTGTGCGTTACAAAAGAATAAATAGGTTGTTCTATAATTTCACCTGCTTTTAATGCAATTAAATGTTTTACTATTAAATCAAAATCAATAGCTCTTGGATGATCAAAGTTTATTTTTTTTCGTTGGTCATAAGATAAATTTTCTGTGGCTTTATAATACGAATCTTGCGATATTACACAAACTTCATCAGTAGGTAAATGTTTTATAATTTGCCTTACTACAGTCGTTTTTCCACTTCCAGTTCCACCAGCAATTCCTATAATTAGCATATATTTTAATTGATTTTTTTTGAAAATTATTTTACTAAAATAATAAACTTTTTATAAAGTCATGAAATTATTAATTTTTATGTCTTTCGCTTTTAAGTCGAACATTAAATTATACAAACCAAAAAAAGTTCTGTTCATGTAAATAAAATGCTTTGAACCTCTACTGGCATTGTATGATCTTAATTCTGTGCTTTTTGCAAACTTATCGCCAAATTCTGATATTCGATCAAAAAATGCTTCATTAGAAAAATCGAATGTTTCTGCATGAAAAGGTTGTGTAAAAATACTTAACATTTCATGAAACAACGCGCTAAAAAATATTGATTCTTCTTTACTGTCTGTTGCTAATAAAATTTCTAATTCATACATTTTTTCTTCAAAAAGCTTTTTATCAGCCAATGTTTCTTCTCTTGCTAGTACAAAATACGGATTGTAAAAGTCTAAAGGAATCTTTTTCATACAACCAAAATCTAATGCGATTAGTTTAAAGTCTTCAGAAATTAAAAAGTTTCCGGGATGTGGATCTGCATGTACTTTTTTTAAATTATGAATCTGGAACATGTAGAAATCCCACAAAGCTTGCCCTAAACTATTAGATTTTTCTTGATTTGTGTTGATATTTGTAAATTCAGAAAGATGAAGTCCCTTCATCCAATCCATTGTAATAATTTGTTTTGATGACAACTCTTTGTAATAATTTGGAAATGCCAAATTTGGGATATGTTTACATGCATCTACAATTTCTTGACTCTGACTTATTTCTAAAACGTAATCTGTTTCTTCTAATAATTTATCTTGAACTTCAAGAAAATAATCATCAGACATTTTACCTTTCATATTAAACATTCTAGTAACAAAAGGTTTTAATAATGATAAATCAGATTTAATGCTGTCTGCGATTCCTGGATATTGAATCTTTACAGCCAATTCCTTTCCATCTTTTTTAGCTTTATGAACTTGACCAATACTTGCAGCATTGTAGGCTTTTACATCAAACTCGTCATAAATTTCTGAAGGAAATTTTCCAAAACTCTTTTTGAAAGTTTTTAAAACTAATGCTTCAGAAAGTGGGGGTACAGAAAATTGTGCCAAAGAAAATTTTTCAACATAAGCTCTCGGTAAAATACTTTTATCCATGCTTAACATTTGTGCAACTTTTAAAGGGCTTCCTTTTAACTCTTTTAAACTGTCGTAAATATCCTCTGCATTCGATTTGTTTAATTTATCTCTGGCTTCTTCTTCAGAATTTATAATTTTTTCACCATAATACTTTAAATAATTTACGCCAACCTTTGCACCAGTTGTTACTAGCTTAGTTGCACGTTGAATTTTTGAAATGGGAATTGTACTTGCTTTTTTCATAACTTAAATCACCTTTTTTTGAAACTTTTCTTTGTAAACAAATTTTCCTAAGTCGAAAACATTTTTTAAAAATTTGTTTTCTATTAGTTCGAAGCCGGTGTTGATTGATTTTTCTATTAATATATCTGTTTTTTCGAAAGATTCAGAGTTGTCCTCTAACCAAAATTGCACAGTTAGATAAAGTTGAATCCAAGCAGATTCGTTTATAAGTTTTCTTTGGATTTTTTCTAAACCGTCAATAGGTAAAATACTTTCTGATAAATCTAAATCATCTACAAAAGCAATAAAATCTTTCTTTAAACCAGAAAGTGCCCCAAATGCATTTATTTTATTTTTACACCCTTTTAAGGCTATTAAAACATATTCTCTATTTAGGTTTAAATTCTCGAAAAAGGTGAAGTATAAACTAATCAGTTTATTTTTTTTATCAAAAGAAAGAAACTCTTCAGTTTCATTTAAAACGTCTAAAGAGTTTTTAAAAAGTTCTTTAAATACAGTTTTTTCTACATTTTTTAAAGATTTAAAATGGTTATAAAACTGGTCTTCTTCTAAGCTTATGCTCTCGCAGAAATCCTCTATGTTTGTTGGCTTTTGTTGGTTTTTTACAACAAAATCCATATACATTGTAAGAACGTCTAATTTAGAAATTTTTTTCTTTTTTGTCATATAAAGATTTATAGTGCAAAAATACGAAACGTTTTGTTGTTTAAAGAAAAACAACGTGTTTAAAACAAGAAAAACCAAGTTAAATATTAACTTGGTTTTTATATAAAAAATAGGTAATGTTCTTTAAGAAAATATTTTACCCAATCTTTTTTTACCACTGCTTAAATGATGCTTATAAGATTCTAAAGTGTCAAAAACAATATTTTGCTGATTGTTTAATAATTTTACACCACCTTTTAATGCTTGCTCTAAAACCTTTTGCCATTCACTTGCAACCGTAATAGATTCTGTAACTACATTTTCGGTTGTGTTTAAAGCATATTCATTTGCTTTTTTAACAGACGTCTTTGCTGTTTTTAAAACAGTACTAACTTTTTCTTTTAACTTCTGAGTATTTATTTTTTTTGTGATCATAATAGTCTTTTTTAATGATATAATATTGATTATAATTCTCCTTTTAACGCTAATGTTGCTTGCGCTTTCCAACCAGATAAATCATAAATTTTAGCATTTATTCCTGCAGCATTTAATAAATTAGTTAAGTCTGTAACTGTCATTTTCGCAATTTGATCGTAAGCCGTAACGTTTAATTCATTTAAGCTTTTTTCTAAAACGGGTCCAATACCTTTAATAACTTTTAAATCATTAACAATTTCGGTTTTTAGAACTACTACTTTTTCAACGATTTCTTTTTTCTTAGCTACTACTTTCTTTTTTGTAACTTCCTTTTCTACTGCTACTTTTTTTACTGGCGCTTTTTTTGTTCCAGTAACTTTGCTCACTTTTTCTTTTACTTCATCAATAATATCCTCTGTATAATCTTCGATTTTATCTTTTGCGTTTTCTATCGTATCAGAAATATTCTTTTTTAATTTAGAAGATATTTTTTCTGCTTTTTGAACTAACTTATTATTCGCAACTTCTTTTTCGATTTTATTTTTCATCGCTTCGGCTTTTTCAACTAAAGGATTCTTAGAAATCATTTTTTTTGCGTTCTCAACCATTTTTGGATCATAACCAACTAAAGTTTTTAAACGGTTTGTGCTATTTTCTAACTGACCTTTAATAGATTCTGCAGTTTCAACAAACATACTAATTTGTTGTTTTGTTAACGGTTCTGCTTTCTTGATCAATTTAGCTGTTAATTTTTGCCATTTTTCACCTGTTTTTACCGTAGTTTCGATTGCATTGAAAGAAGCGTCAATTAAATCATTATTAATTTTTTTAACAATTGCTTTTGCTTTTCCTAATGTATTTTCTTTTTTAGACTTTTTAGTTGTCATAATATATGTGTTTTAAGTTTTTTACTTTTTTTTATTATTTATGTTGCAAATTTAATTTATGATAGTTGCAAATGAGTTACAAATTATTTTTTGCTAAAAAAATCTAATGTTTTATTTAGTTTTTTCCAGATCATTCCTTTTCCTTCTTCAAGACGATTAAAGAAATTATCTTGTTGTTTTGCTGAGCATTTCAAAGTGCTTTTTAATCTTTTAGAAGTTCTTTCTTGTAAATGGTCTGCCTTTTCAATTGATTTAGCAATTACTTTTTCAGTAGATTTTAATGCAGAACTATTTAACCTTAAGGTTTGTTCAATAATATTTATTTTCGAAATTGTTTTCATCTTTTTAGTTTTAATACTAATTTAATGCAAATATATAAACGAGTAGTTACAAATGGGTTACAAATTAATATTTTGGTAGATTTAGGTTTTTTTACTCATATTTCCCGTAGAATCATCGTTGATTTTTTAGACACTTATTTTACGGGTTTTCAAGGATGAAACGTATTAAATTGTAAAGTATAAAGTAAAATGATTAGATTTTTTTTATTCTATTTGATACTATATGCGTTAAGCAAAAGTATTTGAAAATTTGTGAAATCTGTCCCTTTTATTACAACGGCAAAGTAAACTCACGGCAATAATCCTTACAAATCCCTGAAATCCGTGTCTTAAATAGTTATTGTATTTCCTCAATCTCTTTAAGAAGTTTCTTTGTTTCAGGAAGCGGAGAAATACCGTATTCTTCATCTAAAATAACTTCGCATTTCATATAGGTTTTTATAGCTTGTGGTCTATTACCTTTAATAATGTATGCTTGCATTTGTATTCTATACGCATCCTCCCAAGTAGCATCAATTGCCAAAGCATTTTGGGCTAAACGGATACTTTCTAGCGGATTTTCATGTAATAAAATTTCTGCTAAAGTAATATAAGCTCCTAAAATTAAAAGTTGTGTTTTTTCTCTTTCTTCGGATGTCCAATCTTCAAAAACTCTGTTAGGTAAATAAGATCCTTTGTATAATTCTATGGCTGCTTTGTAGGCTGTTTTGGCAATATTGGTGTCAACAATAAATGCTTCATTGCCAATAATAATGTATTTTTCGAGTGCTTCTACATCTATCCAAACCTTCTCTATATTTATTTGATAACTAACACCTTGTCTTTTAATATATTCTGATTCTGTTCTAGAAATCCTTTTTGGTTCTAAAACTTTATTAATTCCGTGAAGTGCTACTTTAAAATCACGATCATTCCAATCTTCCCAAAGCCCATCCATAATTTTTTCTTTATGAAGTGCATTTCGTTTACGATTAGATATTAAATATTGTAATAACTGAATTGTTTTATCTCTAGCCCATTCTTTATTGTCAATTTTTTCATGATTTCTCCACACACAAAAATGCCCTAAAGTTTCAATGCGTATTTGAGCATCCTTTTTAAAGGCTTGTAATTCATGTAATTGTTGAAGAGCGTTAGACATCGAGCAACTATTTCTTTTTTATAGCGTCTATTTTTGAGGCAAGTTTAGTTATTTCTGATGACAAACTTTCTATCTGATTTTGAATTTTATTAAAGTCCGATCTTGAGGCGTTTCTCCATTGATCAATTTGAACTTTCTCTGATATTTCTTCGCCAATTGTACTAATTTTACCCTGAATTTCATCTTGCAAATGTGTAAACTGTTTTTTAGGGTCTTTTAACGTGTCTCTTAATACTTTTGGGCCAATTTCTTTAATGGTTTTCCACATAGAAAAGCTTTTTTGAATAATGCTTTCTTGTTCTTCACTAGTTTGGTGCTTTGTAGCTTCCTCTGTTAATTCGCCTAATTTTTTTTGCATAAAAGTAAGCGCATCATTAAAATCTGAAAAACGTTTTTCTTCACCATCTTGTATGTGAGAAATTTTACCACGCCATTGCAGTTTAGATTCGCCATTTTCTTCAAATATTCGTTGATTAAAACGAACCATAAAAGAGGCTGTTTGATCCTGTTTTTTTGTCATCACTTTAATTTTAACCCGGTTCTTTTTCAGAACCAGTTTCATATTTTAATAAACCTTTAAAAGCGTCATTTACGTTGTTTCCTTCATAGAGCACTTTATAAATTTCTTTTGCTATTGGCATGTCAATTTTATAATGTTTAGCAAGTTCCATCACCACTTTTGTGGTTTTTACACCTTCGGCAACTTCATTCATTTCGCTAATAATCTGTTCTAAACTTTTGCCTCTTCCTAACTGAAAACCAACATGATGGTTTCTACTTTTAGTACTAGAACAGGTAGCAACCAAATCGCCCATTCCTGCTAAACCAGAAAAGGTGCTTTTTTTACCGCCCATGGCAATGCCTAAACGTGTTAGTTCTGCCAAACCTCTTGTTATAATTGCAGCACGCGTATTATCTCCTGCATTTGAGCCATCGCCCATTCCTGTTGCAATTGCATAAATATTTTTTAAAGCGCCGCCTAATTCGCAGCCAATAACGTCATCATTTGTATACACACGAAATAAACCAGAACTAAATACAGGTTGTAAACTTCGTGCAATAGAATGATCTACCATTGCAATTACTGCTGCAGCTGCTTTTCCAAAATGAATTTCCTTAGCTAAATTAGGACCTGTTAAAACACCAATTGGGTGACCAGGCATTAATTCTTCAATCACTTCTGTCATTCGCATTTTTGTGCTAATTTCTAGGCCTTTTGCTAAATTTATAATTGGTACCCAAGGTCTAATATATGGTTTTGCTTCTGTCAGAACCTCTCGTAAACTTTGTGAAGGCACACCCATAACAATAACATCGGCATCTTCAACTGTTTCTTTTATAGAAATGGAAGCTTTTAAAGAATGCGTTAATTTTGCATTTGGTAAATATTTGGTATTTGTATGATGCGTATTAATTTCATCAACTATTTCTTGGTTTCTTGCCCAAATAATAGTTGGGCTATTTTTTGCAGTCAAGGAAGCAACAGTTGTTCCCCAAGAACCACCACCTAATAATCCAACTTTTAATTTCATAATTTTAGTTTTCTAATTCCTTTAAAAATAAATTTTGAACCTCTTCAACATAGCTATCTATATTTTTTGGATTCCATTCAGAAGTATCTACAGGATCTAAAACCACTACTTCTATATGAGTAGGCTTAAATATTTTACTTCCTTTTGGCATTGCCATATATGCGTTTTTAATCACAATTGGCACAATTGGTACCCCAGCTTTTATCGCTAAATGAAAAGCACCTTTTTTAAATTTACCTAAAATTTTAGTTCCGCTTCTTGTTCCTTCTGGAGCAATCACAATCGAGGTTCCGTTTTTTAAGGCTTCTATTGCTGGTTTCATCGCTGCAATCGCTTTTGTTTTATTTGAACGATCAATAAAAATGGCACCCATCGCTTTAAAAATTGGTCCAACAGGCGTGTATTCTAATTCCTTTTTAGCAATACCTGCAATGTCTTTTCTCAATATTTTTAGTAGGATAAAAAAATCAGCAGAACTTTGGTGATTAAAACAGAAAATGGCAGGTCTATGATCTTCTAAATTATGTTTTCCTTTTACATTAATATCTAAACCAGCCAGTTTTGTGCCTAAATCGCCAATACTCGCAATAGTAGCATTTGCACCTTCTTGTCTAGACAAAGAAAGAGATCCTTTTAATAAACCTTTTAAAGCGGAAGGATAAATACTTGCAGCAGCTAATCCAGTTCTTAAGCCGTTAACCAAAGGCTTTCTTTTATTTTCTTTAAAACGAAGAATTTTCCAATCGTTTTCAAAAGCTAATTGAGATAATTTAGTGTCAGGGTTTGTAGCAATTGGTTTGCCAACAATTTCTAGCAGAGGATAATCGTCAATGCTATCTGTGTAAAAAAAACTTTTTGATAAATCTATTTTATTTGTTTTTGCAAAGGTTCTGCCAGCTTTGGCTTTACCTTCTTGCCAGCACATTTCGGAAATGACTCCTGTAAATTTTCCTTTTCTGACTTCCATTTCTGTACAGAAAATATTTTTGATTCCAAGCTCATTTGCAATTGGTGTTATTTGATAACGGGTTGCAGCAGAAATAATAACCACTTGATGTCCTCTTTTTACATGAGATGCAATTAATGCAATTGCTTCAGGATAAATGGTATTTGCTAAATGCTCTTGATATACTTCTTCGCCTAAATCTATAAATTGTTTTTCTTTGATGCCTTTTACGCCCAAAGCAGAAATTTTTGTGAGCATTTCAAAATCTCTATTTCCAGAGGCATACACTAAAATGGTTGCCAATTGAGAAAGTAATTCTTTAGCAGTAGATTTGCCGCTTAATAAACGAGATTTTAAAAATTGTTTGGCAGAAAAATCGTTGATCAATGTTCTATCTAAATCAAAAAATGCGGCAATATGCGAACCTTCTTCTTCCTCTAAAACATCATCAGAAATACTGTTTAATTCTGCTCCAGGAACAAATTCATTTTCTTCATTTCTTTTGCGGATTAATTTCTTTGTATTTACAACTTCTAATTTTTGTAAAAAGCGTAATCGTTCGGTAAGATTTTCAAGTAAATTCATCCAGATATCTAATTCTTTGATATCTATTTTTTTATTAATCGGAGTAAATTTACTGTTTTTAGCTAAGCGTAAAGCGCTTATTAAAAAAGGTTTAGATACACTTTCTAATCTACTAATTCTATTTTGCCAATGCAATTCTTTTCCTTTAAAAAGGCACAATTCTATAAAATCTTCATCTGTAAATTCATTTTCTAAATCCCAAGAATGTAAAGTTTGACAGACTACTTTATTCGCTTCTAAATAAATTAATAACAATCCTTTAGAAACAAACATTTCTTGTCTTGCTAATAAGCTATTTATATCCCCTTTTGGATCACTAATAATAACTCTCCAATTTTTATCGAACAAGGTTAATTCGGCCTCAATTTCACTACTGAATTTAGGTTTGTTTGTGTAGAAAAATTCGAATTTAAACAAATTTCTTAAACGCATTATTTCTGACCAAAAAGAAAGAATTCTATCCGAAGAATCTTCATCCTTAATTTTAACCAAAGCCATTTCTATAAAAGCTCTATGGTACAAATGGGCAGAAGCCATATTTGCATAATAGGTTGCTGATAGAAACTCTGTTGAAGCTAAACTATATTGTGTTTTATAGCCCGCTTTATTTTTTTGAATAATACCCGAACTCTGTAGTAAATTCAATGATTTTTGAACGGATGCACTAATGCTTTTTCCGCGTTCAATTAAAATATCTTTTTTACGTTGTTCTATATAATTCATCAACTTAATAACACTAAATTCGATGTCATTTTTAGTAAGTGAAAAATTATTTAGCAACACATTACAAACCAACGAAACTGTTGTTACTGGGGTAATCATGTTTGCATTATGAATCAATTCAAAAGCAAAACGGGGCAATGTGTTTACATCCGAATAGCTGTCTTCTTCAATATCCGGAATGATGGCATTTTGATGAGCGCTAGCATCTACGGGTTCACCAAATCTAATGGCAGCTTTGCCATATTCATTTCCTAGTTTTTTAAAATAGTTGATAAAAGTGCCAATATTTTCAGATTTTTTTGCAGCGCCTTTCCCTTCTTCTGTCATTTCTTTAACATCCGGAATTAAATCATAAACAATAGAAACGGGTACATATTTTAGGCTTCGTGTACTTTCTTTTTCACCTTCCATTATGTATTTTAGAATTCCCATTTGTGGGTAGACAATCTTACCTGTTCTAGAGCGTGTGCCTTCTATATTCCAAGTTAAATGATCGCCATTTTCTATCATACAAGAAATGTAATGTCTTAAAGCAGCCTTATAAACTTGGTCTTCTTTAAAGCTTCTTCGGATAAAAATTAAACCCGATTTTTTCCCCAATTGTTTAAAACCAGGAACAGCTAAATTAATACCACCAAAAGTATACGGAATTGGCATTCCATATCTAGCTAAAGTGGTTACTAGAACAACGGTATCTAAATAGGTTTTATGAGTTAAAATAAACGCAACAGAATTCTGACGCATTAATTTCATCAATTTTTTTATTTCTTTAGGATCAATATCAATTTTGCTATTATATGCTTTAGACATCATAAATTGAAACCCTTTTACAGATAACATATTTGCAATAGGATGCTGTTGCGAGTACAATTCTGCAACACATTCGGCTCCTTGTTTTTGAACTTCAGAAAATTCACTTTTTTGCTCTGCAGCAATTTCTTGGAGTTTTTCTTGAAATTTAGGATGCGCTATAATATTCTGTAAACTATGTTCCATAATTAGCTAAAAAAGAGGTTTGTAAATTTTGATATTCCTTTTTGTTCCCAAAATTCAGGGAAAAATATACTTTCAATTTTAGTCGTGATTCCTTTTGGTTTTTTACCTGTAATATTCGTGTTTAAAGAATTGGCTACGGTTAATAAAACGGAAGCATTAGCTCCCATACCACAATGACTTCCAAAAACTTCGATATTTTTTATATCTTTTCTTAATGTTTCTGCTTCCATACAGTGTTTCCATGGTAAAAGACCATCCGTTTTTGTGTAAATGCAAGTTACGGGCACATCCGGAATTTCTTCTAATTCTTTAATAAATTTATCATTTCTTTCTTTTAATTTTCGGCCTCTAAAAAATTCTAAAGATCGAACTACAGGAGTTTTCATGTTTTTAACACCCCAAACAGGAGAACCAATTGTAATTAATTGCTCTACTTTATCTGGATGTCTGTTGGCAATAATTTTTGCGAAAATTCCGCCGCCACTCCAACCAACAAGACTTACTTTCTCTTGATGTTTTTCAAAGATTTCGTCTAACTTTTCAATAAGTTTGGGCAATGATTTTGAGTTAATCATATTTACACCAAGCTCCCATTTGTAGGTTTTAAAACCAACAGATTTAAGATAATTTCTAACAAAAGTGGTAGATAAATCATTCCCTAAATAAGGCGGCATTAACAAAACAGGTTTGTTTTTACTCGCTTTATGTTTTGGTATAAAAGGATAAATACCAAATATAGATATCCATTCTAAGATAGATCTTGTTTCTAGAAGTACATTAAATAATGGTGGCGATTCTATTCTTGTATTTATTTCTTCAATCTTTTCTTTAAAGGTCTTTAAAACTTGATTTGCAATTTCATCTGTACCTTTTTTAGTAGCCTTCACCTTGCTTATTCTATCTAAAACAATTATTAAAGTTACATAATCTCTATCAGGTCCAAAGTCTTCACAAACAGATATGCATTTGTCTAATAATGTATGTATTTCTTTTTTTATTAGTTTACTTTCATCAATAAGCTCAATAATCATTTTTTCAAAAGGATGAAGTTCAAACTTTTGAATAACGATGTCTTTTGCTTTTAGTAAGGTTAGACCCTTAGACATTGCAACTTTTAACGCAAGTTTTGTAAAGGAGGTATAAAGAGTTTTATTGTTTTCCATTTTTATAATTTATGCCCTAATTCTATCATTTAGCCAATTAATGACATCTTGTTCAACTTCATTTTTATTAGTTTCATTTAGCATTTCATGTCTGCCACCTTCATAAAGCTTTAATGTTAAATCTTTAATGCCAGCCTTTATATATTTATTTGCCACTTTTTGCACGCCTTTTCCCATTTCTCCAACAGGATCTTTATCGCCTGAAAAAATTAAGATGGGTAAATTTTTTGGCGTGTTTTCAAAAGTTTCAGTCAAGCTAATTTTCTTAGTTCCTTTTAGGATATCTTTAAAAACACTTAAAGAAAAATCTTCAATTCTTAAAGGATCGGCTTCAAATAGGTCAACTTGGTTTTCATCACTACTAATCCAATCTACTTTTGTTCTATTTGGTTTAAACTTTTTATTAAACTGAGTAAAAAATAGATTTTTTAATAATTCATTACTTCTATGTTTGCCATTTATTGTGCCTAAAATATTTGCACTAAAAAGACCAATAGGTCCCAAACCTTTCATAAAACTTGCCGTTCCAGATAAAATTAAAGCGTTTAAATCATCACCATATTTAGTAATATATTCTCTACTGATTAAAGAACCCATACTATGACCAAATAAAATTATTTTTTTCTTTGGATGTTCTTTTTGGATAATTTCTGTAAGCTGACGCATATCGTTCAAAGCATCTAGAAAATAATTTTCGCCATCATAATACCCTAAATAATCATTATTTTTTACCGATTTTCCATGAATTCTGTGATCGTTAGCATATACTTCAAAACCTTCATTTTGTAATTTTTTTGCAATTGGATGATATCTGCCAGCATGTTCACCAACTCCGTGAGCAATTTGTACAATTCCTTTTAAGGGTATGTTTTTGTCTGATGGCCATTTGTAATAGAAAATAGTTTCATGATCAACTGTTTTAAAGGTGCTTGTTGCAAAACCCATTAATTTTTTTCTAAAAATTCAGAAAGTAGTTGCGAGAATTTATCAACGTTCTTTTTTGTACCTGTAAATTTTATTCTTTCTTGAATGATAGTTTCCTGTAACAATAAATTCTTTTTATAAAGATTGATCAAATTATCATCATCAATTTCAATTTTCACAGAAGATTTTGCTGTTTTTCTCTTTTTAACAGAAACACTTTCTTTTAAAACTTCTAACTGATAATTACTTTCTGACTCGTTTATATTTAAATCAAAATCATATATACCAATAGCTTGTTCTCTTCGTTTTTCATCATCATTTAAATACTTTTTAAAAGCAGTGAAAAATAGGGAGCTTTTAATTTTTTGAACTTTTTCTACCGTTTTTTGCTTCTCTTTTGCTAAAATAAGTACTTCTAGTTCATTTGCAGATTCTCTAATATATCTAGAAAACTTATCTGCATCTGGCATTGTTTTAGCGTCAGAAGTGGTGGTTATAGAAACCAAACCATTATAACTAAATGCGGCTATAATTAAACCAAATCCGTCTAAAACGGGAGCCAACCCAAAAATACCAACAATTTTATGACCTTTTAAATACAACGGATTTTGTGGTCCAGGAACATTTGTAATGGTAACATTAAAAGGTGGTCTGTGAAATTCTTTAATATTGTATTTGCTATACAAACCAGCAGCTAAATTGGCCAAACCAAAAGGCACAGCATCTGCCATTTTAGAAAGTGCTTTTGCGCCAATGGCTTTGTGTTTAGACTTTCCTAAACTAGTTTGTTCTTGTATAAATTCTAGACGTTCTATAGGATTTTTAATATGCGTACCAATTTTAACTAGCATATTAGAAATCTGATTGTTCATTTTTTGTTCTTCGCCTTTTACTCGGATAGAAATAGGAACATTTGCAACTAAAGGTTGAACGGGCAATTTTTCTCTTTCTTCTAAATATCTTCGGATGGCGCCAGCACAAATCGATAAAATTAAATCGTTAATACTAACATCCATAATTTTACGAAGTGTGTTTATTCTGTCAAATGATAAAATGGCAGTTCCCCAAGTTCTTTTTGGAGAAACAGATTCGTTAAATATTGTTTTTGGTGTAGTGTATGAGCTTTTAAGATATTGTTTTTTGCTATTTAACTGACTGTTCATTCTTCCTTTTATAAAAGAAAATGCAGTTTCCCCAATCAATTTTGGAACTTTTAATGGGTTTTTAAAAAAACCATAGCTACTTTTTATCAGTAAACTTATTTCATCAGGTAACGGTTCTGGTTCATAAGGTTTTGGTTTCGATGGTTTTTTATTTTTATCATCTTCGCTCTTATCAAACAAAATACTCATAATGCCAACTCCAGAACTGCCATCGATCATAACATGATGAATTTTAGATACAATTGCAATTGAGCCTTTAGGTACTTGAGAAACTTCGTCTAAACCTTCAATAAAATCAATAGACCACAAAGGTCTTCTTAAATCTAAAGGACTGCTAAAAATAGAAGAAGTCATTTCTCTTAAGGTTTTCCAGTTTGCAGGATCTGGAAGTTTTAATCTATTAATATGTAAATCAATATCAAAATTTGGATCATCTACCCAATATGGGTTGTCTAAATTTAAAGGAACATTTAAAAGCTTCTTTCTAAATTTAGGTATTAAATGCAGTTTCGAAGCTACTATTTCTTTAAAATCATTAAACTCGATAGAGCCTTCAACAATTGTTAAAGTTGCAACATGCATAGGACTATTTGGAGATTCTGCATACAAAAATGTAGCATCTTGCCCAGATACTTGTTGTATAGAACTATCTAAAACGTCTTGTAATAGATCTTTAATTAACTTATTAGCCATGTATTTCTAAATTTACGAATTCCTTTTTGCTTAGAATGATAGAGAATACATCTTTTTTCAAAAATTTCTCAACTCTGCAATATAAATAATTTTAGTTACATTTTCTAATATGAAATTATAGAGTTTTACGAGAATATTCACAAAAAAAAGTCCCAAAAAATTAATTTTTGGGACTTTTACTATTTGAGCCGATAGAGGGACTCGAACCCACGACCTGCTGATTACAAATCAGCTGCTCTAGCCAGCTGAGCTACATCGGCTTTTATTTAAGTTCGCAAATTAAATACTAAAATTGAAGTTTACCAAGATAAAAATGCTTTTTCTTTAAACAAAATAATTTAAAATTCTTGTAATGCCGTTTTATAACTTTTTAAACAACGTTCTCGGGCTATTTTATGATCTACAATCTCTTTAGAATACGAGAATTCTTGAAAATCTGGAACCCATTTTTTTATGTATTCTAACTTTTTATCAAATTTAAGAATCTGTGTAGTTGGGTTAAAAATTCTAAAATAAGGGGATGCGTCTACGCCAGTTCCTGCAACCCATTGCCAATTACCAATATTGCTAGATTGTTCATAATCGTGCAGTTTTTCTGCAAAATAAGCTTCGCCCCATTTCCAGTCTATTAATAAATGTTTACATAGAAAACTACCAACTAACATACGCACTCTATTGTGCATAAAACCTGTTTGGTTTAATTCTCGCATACCTGCATCTACTAAAGGATATCCTGTTTTTCCTTGACACCAAGCAGCGAATTCTTGTTCGTTATTTCGCCATAAAATTCTATCGTATTGTGGCTTAAAGCTGTCTTTTATGGTGTGCGGGAAATGCCATAAAATTTGCATAAAAAACTCGCGCCAAATTAATTCTTTTAAAAAAGTATTATTGTTGCTTTTTGAACCTTTATTAACCATTTTTCTTACACTTACTGTTCCAAAGCGTAAATGAGTTCCTAGTCTAGAAGTGCTGTTTTTTGCAGGAAAATTTCTGGTTTCTTCATAAGTATCAATTAAAGTTGCGTCTACTTTATAAGAAGCAACTTTTATAGAAGATGCCGTGAAACCAATTTCTTCTAAGGATAAAAACTGAATAGTTTCATTTTTGATGAAATTCTCTAATTTTTCTTCGGAAGGAAAAAATTTAATCTCTTGTAATTCAAAAGCTTCTAGCCATTTCTTTGAATAGGGTGTATATACTTTATATGGTGTTCCGTCTTTTTTTACAATTTCATCTCGTTCAAAAATTACTTGGTCTTTAAACGTTTTAAAATTGCTGCTTTTTGATTTTAAAAATATTGAAATTTCTAAATCTCTTTGAAGCGCATACGGTTCATAGTCACGATTTGTAAAAACAGTATCGATGGTATATTTTTCTGATAAATCTTTGAAAATATTTAGTGGTTTTCCGTGAAAAATAGAAATGTTGCTGTTAATTTTTAAAAGTTGCTGTTGAATGTTTTCTAATTCCTGATGAAGAAATGATACACGTGAGTCGTCCTTTGGTAATTTATTTAGAATATCTTCATCAAAAATAAAAATAGGAAGTACTTTTTTATCCGAAGAAAGCGCATTAAATAATCCGCAATTATCTTCTAAACGTAGATCTCTTCTAAACCAAAAAATATTTATTGCTGTTTTCATTTTTTTGTTTTTAGCCTGATTTGTAAAAATAACAATGCCACAAATTCAAAAATTCAAAAATCGTTAAAAGATTTAGAATTTTTGAATTTGTGGCAAAAATAATTTTTTAATTTTTATATTCTCCGAAGAGTTCTAATAATTTTTCTTGTCTGTATGCAAAGATTTCCTCTAATTTTGGTTTTACTAAAAAAGGATGTACCAATTGTCCTAAAATACCTAACGGAACTTTATAATCAATAATATCTTCCATTTCTACGCCACCATCAATTTCTTTGATAAAATGTTTGTGATGCCATAGAGCATAAGGCCCGTACATTTGTTCGTCAACAAAATATTTTTTATCTTCTATATGTGTAATTTCCGAAACCCATTTTGTTTTTATCCCAAGAATTGGTGTAACAATATATTGTATTATTTGCCCAGTGTACAATGGTCTGTCAATAGTAGAGATAATATTGAAGCTCATGTAATCTGGCGTAATTATTTTTAAATTTTTCGGATTCGACAAAAAGTCCCAAGCTTGATCTAAAGTGATTGGTAATTTTTGTGATTTGTGAAGCGTGTATATTTTCATGTTAATTATAAACTAAAATGTACAGATTTAAAGACGTTGCAATACAAAGCCAAATCATGTAAGGTAAAAGTAAGTATTTATAGTTGCCTACTTTGCTACTTAATTTAAAGAAGTAGTTAAATAAAAGTGCGGTTAAAAGTGTAATTGTAATTAAGCCGAACAAGACTAAATGCTGATTAAAGAAAATAAAGTTCCAGCTTACGTTTAAAATAAACTGGACTAGAAAAATAATTTTTATTTTCTTTGAGCTATCTTCTAAGAAAAGTTTTCCTAAATAAATTGAAAAACAAAACATTATTAAAGTCCAAGCTATACCAAAAACAATTCCAGGTGGTGTCCAAGGTGCTTGATTTAAATTCGTGTACCAATCTGTTAACGGACCGTTATCCATTAACCAACTTCCAATGGCTAAACCACCAAAATTGATTATTAAAAATAAGATGGTTAAACCAAATTGTTTCATTATTTAGCTTGAATCTCTTCTATTTTTTTAAGAATTACATCGGCATCAAAATACTTTTGATCACTATCACTTCTATTAATAGATTGCAATTTATAAGCTTCTTCCATTAACTTTTTATAAGAATCCTGTAGTTTATCAACTTCAGATTTCTTTTTGAATAGGTTAAACATGTTTTTTTATTTTAAGTATTTGGTAATTTTTGAACTGGTAGGACTTGTTAATGAGAAATAATAATCTACCAAAGCACCTTCCATATCAACAAAGTATTTTTGAAAGTTCCATTTTACTGAAGAACTTTTGTTACCATTCATTTCTTTATTTGTAAGCCACGTATATAAAGGGTGTTGGTTTTCTCCTTTTACATCAATCTTTTCGGTCATTAAAAAAGAAACACCGTAATTTAATTCACAAAATTCTTGAATTTCATCAGCACTTCCAGGCTCTTGTTTTCCAAACTGATTACAAGGAAGTCCTATAACAACCAAATTGTCTTTATATGTTTCGCTTAAAGTTTCTAAATCTTTGTATTGAGGTGTAAATCCACATTTAGAAGCAACATTTACAAATAATATGTATTTTTTTTTAAAGTCAGATAATTTTATTGGTTTTCCTTGTAAACTATCAATTTTAATATCGTAAAGATTCATTTGTTTAGAGAGTTAAGATTAGATTTTAAAGCTTACAATTCCGCAATCTAGTTCAAAAATTTGACCAGAAATAGAACGTGCTTTATCAGAAATTAAAAAAGTAGCCATATCTGCCACTTCCTGTGGTGCTAAGAATTTTTTAAGAGGATGACGTTCTGTAATATTCTCAATCATTCTTTCGTTTCTTAATAATTTTGCTGCTAAATCTGTATCTGTTACTGTAGGTGCAATTGCATTTACTCTAATTGTTGGGGCTAATTCTGCTCCTAAAGATTTTGCTAAACCTTCTACTCCAGATTTTGCAGCCGCTATACTTGCATGAAAAGGCATTCCTAATTTTGCTGCAACGGTACTAAATAATAAGATAGACGGATTGTTCCCTTTTTTTAAAGCAGGTAAAAAATATTGAATCGCTTTTACAGCGGAAATCACATTAATTTCATAATCTGTTCTAAAATCATCTAGACTTAATCTAGAAATGGGTTTTAAATTGATGCTTCCCGGGCAATAGATAAGAGAATCTATTTGGTCCATATCAGGTAATTCATCAGTAAGAATGTCGCAAGAAAAATTAGTAAGATTCTTATGAGAAAGTAGAGGAATTGACCTACTTATATTAATTACCTGGTTTTCTTCAACCAAAGATTTAACTATTGCGCTTCCAATTCCTTTACTACCTCCAATTACTACAATTTTCTTCATATACTTTTAGGGCCTTCCTTTCAAACGCTTTTCTATTTTCTGTTTAACAGCAGTTAAGCGCTTCATTAAATCCATTATTTCTGGATCTTTATCTGATTTATAAACTTCATTAAGTTCTAGAATAAGTGCTTTTACTTCTCTAGATGCTAAAATTCTATCGCTAGTTGTTTTGAATGAGAATTTTCTGTTCTCAAACTCTATAGCTCTTTCAATTAAATTCATTTCTTGTTTTTTCCTAATTTTACTAATCCGTGAATATAATTATAAAAGTTAGAAAATCAACAAAAAAATTGTTTTATTAAGAAGCAGTAAGCGGTTTACCTTTTAAGCGCTTTTCAATCCTCTGTTTAACTGACGTTAAGCGTTTCATAATGTCCATTATTTTTTTGTCTTTACTTTCTTTGTAAATTTCGTTTAGACTTAAAATTAAAGATTTTGCTTCTCTTGAAGCTAAAATACGATCGCTAGTTGTTGGAAATCTCATTTTTCTTGTTTCGAACTCTAAGGCTTTTTTAATTAATTCCATGGCTTAATAATTTAATGTGTTTTGTAATTCTACTATTTTTTCGGGGGTATTAAAAATACCACCAAAATAAGAGGTTACTGTAGATGATGTATCGTCTTTTACACCTCTAGATGAAACACATAAATGTTTAGCATCGATAATTACAGCAACGTTTTCGGTCTCTAAAATTGATTTTAATTCTTCTGCAATTTGATTTGTTAAGCGCTCTTGCACTTGTGGTCTTTTTGCATAATATTGTACAATTCTATTTATTTTTGATAATCCAATTACTTTTCCTGATGAAATGTATGCAACATGTGCTTTACCAATAATTGGCACAAAATGGTGCTCGCAATTAGAATAGAACGTAATATTTTTTTCAACCAACATTTGGTTGTACTTGTATTTATTGTCAAACAAAGCAACTTTTGGTTTGTTTGCAGGATTTAATCCAGAGAAAATTTCATCAATGTACATTTTTGCAACTCTTTGTGGAGTTCCTCTCAAAGAATCATCGGTTAAATCTAAGCCCATAACGTCCATAATTTCTGCAAATAGGTGCGCAATTTTCTCTTTTTTAACTTCATCAGAAATATCAAATGCATTTGGTTTCATTGGTGTTTCTAATCCGCTAAATAAATGGTCGTCCCCAATTTCGTCAAACGATAAACTGTTAGATATTTGTCCATTTACTGTAATTAATTCTTCTGTAATCATTTTTTTTTCTTTTTAATGTGCTGTAAATAAGTGTTCTAAACTTAGAGGCAAAGCACGTTTTATCTTTTGGATATAGAGTTGTTTGATATTGTTCTTTGTCTTGAGCATCTGAATGTTCCTTTTTCAAATACTCTTAATTTTGCGTGCTTAGTTTTTCTACCTTGCACTCGTTCTCTCCACATTTTGAAGCTTTTCAACTTCATTTCTTTTCTCATTAAATCGATAACTTCTTGTTCTTTTAAACCAAATTGAAACTGTATTGCTTCAAAAGTGGTTCGGTCTTCCCAAGCCATTTCTATAATTCTATCAATCGATATACTGTCTAACTGTATCATTAATGAGTATTAAGTTGTGCTTTCGTAAAATGAATAATTTTCTTCATTCACAACTTTAAGTTGTAAAATTCGATCAAGAAATTTTTTATTTTCTGTGTAGAGCTTATTCGTTTGAAAACGAACAAAATTCCCTTGAGCATGAAGGCTATAGCCATTCGTTTTGTAAATATGTAATTGATAAAAAGGAATAGCCCAACTATAGTTGTTTAGTCCTTTATTAATGTGTACCAAAATTCCTTTTTCTCTGATTTCAATATTTCCGTAATTGATATCACTCACAGCATTGATGATTTTTTTAAATCCGATGCTAACATCCTCTATCATCATTCTTTTAGATCCAGTTCCTTTCATTTTGATAGACTCTATAAAAGAGTAGCGCTTGCCAATTAAATCATTAATTGTAGCTTCTGCGTCTTTGTTTTTGTATGTTGTATTGTAAATCACACACAAATATACGACAAAAAGAAATATGTTTAACTTTATTGCAATTATGTTAAACAAAAATTAACAAAAAATTATAACTTATGATATAGAAGTGATTAGCTATTTTTTAGCATTCTTTTTCTTTCGGAAATGGTGTGTTTTTTTAATATTCTTCTATTTTCTATAACAACTTCTTTATCTTTTTTTAGTTCCCAAAGTATGTCGCTCGCTCTTTTTCTGGCAGATTTGATATCTACAATTGGGCTTGGATAGTTTTCGCCCAATTTAAAATTGTTAAATAACTCATCTAACGGAGTCATTATATAAGGTTCGTGTATAAACGGAACGGGTAATTCTGCCAACTCTGGGCACCATTTCTTTATAAAAGTAGCATCTGCATCATGCTCTAAACTATTTTTTACAGGATTGTAAATACGCAGGGTATTTATACCAGTTTCGCCAGAACCCATTTGCAATTGCGGAAAATGGATGCCAGGTTCAAAATCTAAAAATAATTTTGATAAATGCTGCGATGCTGCTTGCCAAGGCTGCCATAAAATATGTGTAAAAAAAGAAATTAGCATTGCCCGCATTCTAAAATTTAAATACCCAGTTTCTATTAAACAACGCATACATGCATCAATTAATGGGAAACCTGTATTTCCTTCTTCCCATGCTTTTTGATATTCTTCTGATATGCTCTTTTTTAATTTTTGATATCCTTTGTTTAAACTCACGTTTTCCATGGTGTGTTCCATTTCAAACTTCTGAATAAAATGTGCTTGCCAGCGCAATCTAGAAACAAATGCACCTAAAGGTTTCGAGTTTTCTGCATCTTTTACTTCGCAAGCTCTTTGGTAAATTTGACGAATAGAAATATTTCCCCAAGCAATATATGGCGATAGTCGGCTACAACTTTCTCTTGCCAACGCAGGTTTAGAAATGTTAAACATGTATTTTTCATGTCGTTTATCAAAAAAACTATTTGCATATCTCCAACCCATTTTTGAGCCGCCTTTTTGAAAAACAGCTTCTTTTGGAGTTTTTAAACTTACAATTTGAAAGTATTTTTCTAGCGAGATAATTTCATCAAAAGAAATAAATTTTTCTGATTTTAAATCATTTTTAATCAGATTTTGCGTCATATAATCTTCCCACTTATCAAACCAATCTTCTCTGTTTAACAATCCTCTTAGAACAGCATTATTTTTATTTTCAATCCAATCTATAGAATTATTTCTGCAATATCTTGTAAAATCTTTGTCTCTATTATAGGTAACTAACAAACCCGTTTCTTGATGAGAAAAAACGCTATCGATCTTATAAGTGCCTAACAATTGGTTAAATGCGTTTACAACTTCTGTTTGAACACAAAGAATTTTAGTTTTGTAGTTTTTTAAACCTTCATTAAGGTCTGCAATAGATTCTTTTATAAAATTCCAATGGCGCACATCATAATGCTTGTCTTCTAATAAAGAATTTTCGAAAACATATAAGAAAAGCGTGCGCTTGTTAGATTGTAAAGCATTGTAAATTGCCTCATTATCTTGTAAACGTAAATCACGTTTTAACCAAACTACATGTATTTCTTCTCTGTTAATATTCATCTAAATTTTCTATTATATGATTTGCTTTCTCTTTAATTTTCGATCTATCTTCGGATGACATTTTGTTTAAAACACTATACATCATTTTCATTCTAAAGTTGGATGCTAATTGTGTTTGTTTTTCGTCTAAAAAGTTCCAAAACAATGTGTTAAACGGACAAGCATCGTCTTCAAATTTCTTCGCTTTATTATAAAAACAAGTGTCGCAATAATTACTCATTTTACTAATGTAACTTCCGCTAGAAACATAGGGTTTTGTAGCTATTTTTCCGCCGTCTGCAAACTGACTCATTCCGCGTGTATTTGGCAACTGAACCCATTCAATAGCATCTACATAAATACCCAAATACCAAGCATCAATTTCATCTGGATGTACTTGTGCTAAAAGGGCAAAATTACCCGTAATCATTAATCTTTGAATGTGATGTGCATAGCCATTATTTAGAGAATTATGAACCGCATTTTTTATACAATTCATTTTGGTGTTCCCTGTCCAAAAGAAGTCTGGTAATTTGTTTGTATTGCCCAGAAAGTTGTCTTTTTTATAGTCCGGCATTAGCATCCAATACATGCCTCTCATGTATTCTCGCCAACCTAAAATTTGTCTTATAAACCCCTCAACTTGCGATATATCTATTTCATATTCTTGCTTTCTATAGGTTTCTAAAACTGCATCAACAACCTCTTTTGGCGAAATCATTTTTGTGTTCATCGCAAACGAAATTCTGCTGTGAAAAAGATATATTTTATCGGTATGCATCGCATCTTGGTAATCCCCAAAATGCACTAATAAATGCTCACAGAAATACGCTAATTGAACCAAAGATTGCTTTCTAGAAATAGGATATTCAAAATAAGCAGCATTAATAGCACCAATTGTTTTTACGCCCGCTTTTTCTATATCAGAAATAATAGCAGAAACGTTGTTGTCAAAACTAATTTCTTGCGGAATTAATGCTTCTCCTTTCCATTTTTTTCGGTTGCTTGCGTCAAAATTCCATTTACCGCCTTCTGGTTGTTGATTAACCATTAATATTTGATGTTTTTTTCGCATTTGGCGGTAAAAATTCTCCATCAAAAATTGTTTTTTTCCTTTAAAAAAATTCTGTAAATCAGCTCTTTCTGTATAAAAATGTTCAGTTGAAAAAACTTCTGATTCAATTTTTATACTTTTAGAAAAATCCTTTAACTGCCTGTCTAAGCGATATTCATCCGGCGCTAAATATTCAAATTTATCGATGTTATTTTCCTTAATTAAAAGAGCTATATTTTCTACTAAACTTTGTGTGTTTTTTGCGTCATTAATATCAAAGTAAATAACGGTATGATTTGCTTTTTTTAATTCTTGGGCAAGATTTCTCATCGCAGCAAAAAAACCAACCACTTTTTGAATGTGATGCGTTACATAATCTGTTTCTTGGCGCATTTCAAACAAACAGTAGATTACATTTTCATCTGTTTTTAAAAACCAAGAATGTTTGCTATTAAGTTGATCCCCTAAAATTAAGCGTAATTTTTTCATTTAAAATAATGTTTTTGATAACCACAATTTTCTAAACTTATAGGCCGCATCGTAGCGCTCAGCTTGAAATTGTGTATTAAATTTTCGATCTCTTGGGTCATTGCCAACCCCGGCAACATACATCCAGTTTCCATAATTGCTATGCACATCATAATCTAACAACATCGATTCGAAATAAGATGCCCCTATTCGCCAATCTAATAACAATTCTTTTGCAAAGTAGGAAGCCACATTTTGTCTTCCTCTATTGCTCATCCAGCCAGTTTCTTTAAATTCGATCATGTTTGCATTAACAAAATCGTCTTTGGTTTCGCCGTTAATCCATTGCTGAACAATTTTTTTATTAGTATTCCAATGATATTTTTTATCTAAAATCCCTCCAATTTTAAAGATTTTAGCATCATATTTTAAAGAAATATATTTAAAATAATCTCTCCAAATCAACTCGAAAATTACCCAATAGGTAGAGTCATTTGCACCAAATTCTTTTTCGTACGCTTTAATTTTCCAGTAAATAGTTTTTGCTGATAAACTTCCGTTTGCCAACCAAGGAGAAAATTTTGTTGAGTAATCTATGCCAACTAAACCGTTTCTTGTCTGCTTATAAAACTCAACTTTTTTACTTTCAAAAAGATAATAATTCACTCTTTTTAATGCTTCGGATTCTCCACCTAAAAACGGAAAAGCAGATTTTGGATGCATTTCAAAATCTTCAAAACCTAAAATTGAAAGTGAAGGTATTTTAGTAGTGTTCTCAATACTATTTGTTGTTTGTAATTTCGTAATTGAAATTTCAGCGGGTATTTCAACATATTTTTCTAACTTCTTCCTGAATTGTGTAAACACATCCGGAATGTTGCTAAAATTTTTAGAAACCGTTTCTGGATGGTATAAAAACTGATCGTATTCTTCTATAAATTCTATATCTGAAGAGAGTGTTTTTTTTATCAGCTCGTTTGTCTCAATTTCTTCTCGTGTCCATTCTTTTTGAGAGTAGATTGCATCAATTAAAAATTCGTCACACAAAAGAGAAATTTTATTTTCTGGGGCCTCAAAATAGGTGAGGAGTGTAATGTTTAGTTTCGCTAAATTATTTTTTAAATCTGTAATCGTTTCGATAAGAAATTTTGCTCTAAATTTCCCTGTTTTTTGAAACCCGAATTCATCCTCTTTAAAAGATTTTGGATCAAAAAAGTAAACTGCAACTATTTTTTCGTGATTTTCAGTTGCTTTTTTGAGTGCTATGTTATCTTCTGTTCGTAAATTATTACGAAACCATATTAAACCGGTGTTGTTTTGTTTCTTCTGCATTTTTCGCTACAATATTTTACGTTTTCCCAATTTTTTTCCCATTTTTTACGCCATGTATATGGTCTTTCACATACAAGACAAATTTTTGTTGGAAGATGCTCTTTTTTCAAAATTATTTGTTAATATTATTAATCATTCCGTTAAATACAAACCAATGAAAGGGTATTACTGAATACCAATATAATCTACCTGCTAAACCATGAGGTCTAAAAGTGGCTGTTTGATATAAAATACCGTCTTCTACTTTAAATTCTAACCAAGCTTCGCCTGGTAAAATCATTTCTGCATAGAGTAGTAGTTTGCCTTTTTCTTTATCCGCATAAATTACACGCCAAAAATCTAAAGCATCACCAGCATTTAATTCAGACGGATGTCTTCTTCCTCTTCGCAAACCTGCACCGCCATAAAATTGATCTACAATTCCACGAATTTTCCATAGAAATGTGCCGTAATACCAGCCAGTTTCACCGCCAATTGACCAAATTCTATTTAAGGCAACCTCTTTATTTTTAACTTTTCTTTTTTTGAAATCTCTAAAACAACCATATTCAGGAACATTTATAAATTCGTGTACATAATTTTTCAATTTACCGCTACTTATATAAGAATCTTTCCAACTAGAAATAATACTATTTTGTTCAATTTTCTTAAAAGCCAATTCTACAGCTTCCTTATAAGTCATTGGGTTTACGTCTAATATTTGATTGATATCACTTTTGATACCAATAACTTCTACACCCATAGAATTTACCAAAGTTCGTGCTAATTTGTAAGACGTTGAGGTTACAAAATAAAGCCAATACGAGGAAAGTCCTGGTGTCATCACTGGTATTGTAACAATCCATCTTTTTAGTTTTCGTACTTCTGCAAATTGCAATAACATATTTTTATAGGTCATTATTTCGGGCCCAAAAATATCATACGAAGTATTAAATAATTCTTTTTTATCTAAAGCATTGTGCAAAAACGACAATACATCCCTAATTGATAGCGGTTGCGTTTTTGTATTTAACCATTTAGGAGTAATCATAAATGGCAATTTTTCTACAATATCTCTTATAATTTCAAAGGATGAACTTCCAGAACCAACAATAATACCTGCTTTAAAAGTTGTTAAGGCATATTTTTTTGATGTCAAGGTCTTCTCTACATTTTTTCTGGAAAGTAAGTGTTTCGATAACTTCGTGTCATTTGTTATTCCGCTTAAATAAATAACTTGTCGTATCGCAGTTTGTTCTGCAAAACGTTTAAAATTAAACGCACATTTTTCTTCTAAAATATGGAATTCTTTTGCCGAGTTAGACATCGAGTGTATCAAATAATAGGCTACATCAATATCTTTAGGAATTGCCTCTAACGAGTGGCCATTTAAAAAATCTGCTTCTACAAGTTCTACGTTTTTTTGATCTTTGTAATAATTTTGAGCTCTTTTTTTATCTCTAACAGGACACACGATGGTATGGCCGTCATGTAATAATAACGGAATTAAACGTTTGCCAATATAGCCAGTTGCACCTGTTACGAGAATTTTCATAAATTTTTATTTAGTTTTTTTTGGTCGTTGGTATGTAAGTTGTTTTTTAAATTTAGGTATTGCATACGTATCTAAACCGTTAATTGTAACCACATTACCTTTTGATAGATTGATTAAACCATCTTCTTGAAGCAATGCGTCATTAACATACAATTCTTCAATTTGAGCAACCACCAGCATCACATCATTTGAGGGTACATAAATTTCTTCAATTAAACGCATACTCATCTGTACAGGAGAATTTTTTACAAAAGGCGCTTTAAATTTTCCTTTAAATTCTGACTCTAAATTTGTCATGTCGAATTCAGAAATTTCTGTTGGATATTTTGCGGATGTATGATGTGCATCTTCTATAATATCTTCCCAAATATGATTAATTGTAAAATTGCCCGACTCTTTTATGTTTTTATAAGTATCTCGTGGAACTGTGGTTGGTCTTAAAATAAACCCCAATGTTGGTGGGTTTGAACCTAAGTGCGTAACAGAACTAAAAACGGCAACATTAGAAATGCCATCACTAGAAATTGAACCTAATAAATTTGCAGACTTAAAGCCAGAACAACTATTTATTAAGTTAATTTTGTATATTTTATCGAGACCTTGGATGTCTTTATGATCAAAAAATTGCATGAATTTATTTTTAACTTAAACATACAAAGATACAAATTGTTTAACAAATTACGATGTAAGTTAAACATAAGGTATCGTTAAAAGTTAGCGGATGTTTTGTAAGGCAGAACAAGATAGGAATCGAATTAAATCTTCTCAAAAACTAAATTAAAAATTATAAGTAAATTGAAAAGGCGAGGAAATTTTAAGTAAAATTCCAGCACACACAGTTGTATTTTGGTGTTTTAAAACTAAAATCAATCAAGGCATAAAGAACTAGTCCTTCTTTTCTTTTTCATTTTTATTGTTTTTAAAATTAATAATCATCTAAATCTAACCATTAATTCTAAAAATAGGTTTAAGAGAATCTAAAGAAATTTTAAATAAATATAATTTAATAGAAAAGGTGAGCTTTTTTATCGATTCGCCCTCTTGTAAGAATCTAATGAAATATAAAAGCTGCTAAAATTTATAGCTATAGCCTAAACGGATTATTTGTGTTTCGTTATAATTGTTGCTGGTATAATTAAATGTTTTTCCTTTAATAGTCTGCTTTATAACCATTGTATTTAATAAGTCTGTAGCATTTAAAAAGAGTTCTCCTTTACCTTTTTGGATTGATTTTTTAATACCTAAATCCAACGAAAACATTGATGCTCTTTTTCCTTGCGGAATAATATCAGCAGCTAAATAATTCGCGGTTAATTGCGCATCTACTGTTTTAGAAAAATGAAAGCTATTGTTTAATTTCAGTATTCCAGAAGTTGTTTTTTGTTGGTCTGCCGAGAAAACATTTTCCGTTGGATATAAATTAACTACAGAAAAAGCATCAATCTGATTTTGATACACATTTCCATTTAAGTTAAAGGAATAGCTGTCGGATACTTCTTCTTCATAAATTATTTCAAGTCCGCTATTAAAACTTTTACCAGCATTCTGAAAAACGGCATAAATCAACGGATCGTTTCCAATGGTGCTAGAGATTCTGGTAATGGTTCCATCTGCAAAACGATGATAGAGAGCGGAGTATAAACTACCAGATTTCCAACTCGTTTTATAGCCTAACTCCAATAAATTGGTAAACTGCGGACGTAAATTTGGGTTCCCTACTTTAATAATTTCGGCATCATCATATTTTGGGAAAATTCGAATATCAACTTCATTTGGTCTATCTACACGTCTATTATAAAAAAGAGAAATTTTATTTTTTTCATCAATTTTTTTAGCAAATCGCAGGTTGGGAAAAGGTTCGAAATAAGTATAACCACCTGTTTTATAGGTATTATGATTTGGGTTTACAAAGTAATTTAAATCAACATATTCTACCCGCAAACCAATTTCTGCTTCGTATTTTTCATTTTCATATATATAATTTCCGTAAACAGCAGGAATAAATTCTTTGTATTCTGCTTCCCCACCTGCTTCAATATCTAGTGGAGTGTTCGTTCCGGGAAAAAACTGCATGTTAATAGGTATGTTTCGTTGCCTAACTTTTATACCTGTTTCCATTTTACCAAATTTTAATGGCTTTACATAATCGATATTAAAATCATAAACCTGCTCATCCGAAAGGAGTTTAAAAGAATTTTTACTAATCGGTTCGTTGGGTAAGATATTATCGAAAAAGTATTTTTCATCCTCACGATGAAACGTATAATTAAATCCCAATGCTAGGTTATGGCCGGCTTCTTTAAATTTATGCAGATAGCTTGCCGTTGCCATTGCTGTTATTTTTACTTCATCTTCTAGAAATTGCCAAAGTCTTAAACGATTGTTTAAATCTTCATTAAAAAAAGGTTGATCTCCATTATCAATAATTACTTCTGTGCCGTATAAACCAGAAAATGTAAAGGTGTTTTTGTCATCTAAATTCCAATCTACACCCGATTTAAAAGTAGAAAAATGGGTGTCTCTATTTCGTTTCGACTGTTGATTTATAATGGTTCCGTCATCATAAGTTCTAGTTACAAATTCGTTTTTATTTAAAGTTTCGGTGTATAAATAATCACCTTGAAAAAAAATATTTACATTGTCTTTTCTGTAATTTAAAGAAATTGAAGGATTTATTTTAGGGGTAGTAGTATACTGCGGTCTAATAGTTGGCAAGTTTTCTTCACGAATCCATAAAGCACCTAAACCACCAGTAAAACCAACTTTACCATTAAAGCCTTCCGTTTTATTTTTCTTGTAGATGATATTGATAATTCCACCATTTCCGTTCGCATCATATTTAGAAGACGGATTATTAATTACTTCAATTCGGTCAATGGCAGAAGACGGGATGTTATCTAACCCAGCTTGATTTCCAAAACCGGTAAGTGCAGTTTGTTTGCCGTCAATCAATACTATCACTTTATCATTTCCCCGCAATTTCACTTTTCCATCCAAAACGCTTACACTTGGTAAATTTTGCATCGCTTGTAAAACAGAACCGCCACTTTGACTAATATTATCTTTTAAAGAATAGGTTTTTTTATCCATCTTGGCACTAATTTCATCTTTTTTAGTGTCAATAATTATTTCTTTTAAACTCGCAATATCCTCTATGAGTGCGATGGTTTTTAAATCTATAAATTTAGAAAGCGTTCCTATATAAATAGGTTCTTTATAGGTAATGTACCCAATGGTAGAAATTTCTAGAAAGTAGTTTCCAGATTTTAGAGCACCAATTGTAAAAAGACCCTCCTCGTTGGTTGCCGTTCCGATAACAAAGGTGTTATCTCGTTTAGATTTTAGAACTACACTTGCATACGCAATTGTATTTTGGCTATTCTTTTCTTTTACAGTTCCAGAAATAGTAATATTATTTTGAGCAAAGGCTGCTGTAGAAAATAAAATTACAACAGCAAATAGCAGTATTTTTTTAAGCATTATTTTAATTTTAAGGCAATATTACCAATTAAATCTTAATAAATTTTTAAGCTAGTTAAATTGTACAGAAAAAATATGTTTTTGCACTTTATAATGGTAAGATAAGGTAAACCCATAAAAATCGTATTCTTTTCGGGTAAGCCCTATTGCTTTGCCATTTATATATGCAGCTCTCGATTTGGTGTCAATTTTAATTTCCTTAAACTCTTTAACTTCGTCTCCACTATATTTTCCTCGGCGAAGCACTGCGTTTATTCTCGAATTCAATTCTGCTAAATGAAAAGGTTTTGTAATATAATCGTCCGCACCTAAATCTAAACCTTCTAACTTATTCGTTAAAGAATTATTAGCAGAAATAATAATTATGCCTGCTTTTTTCTTTTCTTTTTTTAGTGTTTTTAAGATGTCTAAACCATTTTCAGTATTCAAGTTGATATCTAAAATAATAATATCACACTCATAAATAGTCGCTTTTTCTGAAGCTTCTCTAAAATCGGATGCCACTTCACAAATATTTCCATCACGTTGCAAATAGGTAACGATAGCTTGTTGCAAATCAATCTCATCTTCGGCTATTAGATATTTCATATCTGTAATTTTAAAAATCATCGAGAATGGCTAAAACATATGAGGTAAGAAAATTATGAATAGGTTAATTAATTAAAATTATTTTTTAAAATAATAAGATTGGCATTCTCTAGGCTATACATAGAGTCGCTTTCTAGAAAAACTATAATTAAAATTAGTATAGTTGTCAAAACCAATATGTTAAATTTATATGTATAAATGTACTTTTTAAACCTAAAGCAAATATGAAGTGCCTTATTGCAAAGCACAGTAGAAATCAATAATTTTGATGAGCATTAATTGTCTCTAAAACTAAGTATTCAAGTTTCTTTAAGATCAAACTTTATTTTTGGGCATAAAGCAATTAATAATTTTATTGAATACCAGGGATTGAATCCATCAGAATATTTTTTACAGGAAGGGAAAGAATAGAATCTGATAATTTAGCACCGTTATCAAAAATGGAATCTTTAAACCTATGTTGCATAATATATGTGCTATCGGTTTTTGCAAATTCAGCAGCTTCGGAAGGGCTCATTTCTAAAAATGGCGGACAATCAAAGTAATCTTTTACATACACAAAATTAGTAAGGATAGAATTGTTCCAAGCGCTCATACTTTTAAACACAGATGCGACCATAGGTAAGGCAGTGTTAGCGCCAGAACCCATATTTGTGGTTTTAAACTGTACTCTTTTATCATAAGTACCTACCCAAGAACCTACAACAATCTCTGGTGAACAAGCAATAAACCAACCGTCTCCGTTATTTTGAGTAGTACCTGTTTTACCAATTAAATTATTAGGAATTCCGTACCCTTGTATGCGACCTGCGGTTCCTTCGGTAAGTACACCACCCATCATTTGTTGCAAACGTTTGGTATTTACTTCACTTGCAACGCGATCTCCATAAGGTGGCTTTGCTTGATATAAAACTTTACCGTTATCGTCTTCTATACGCTCAATTGCATAGGGTTGCATGCGTCTACCACCATTTGAAATACTAGCATAAGCAGTAACCATTTCGAAAAGGGATATATCTGCAGTGCCTAAAACAATAGAAGGCCAAGAAGGTAGGGTAGCGGTAATACCCATATTTTTGGCTAATGATTTTACAGGTTCAATACCTGTTTCTATCTGAATTCGAACAGATACTGTATTAATAGAATTTGCCAATGCACCATGCATACTATAGCTACCGCCATACTGACCATTTGAATTTCGAGGTTTCCAATCTTTATAATCTGCGTAAGAGACCAAATTATTATCATAATAATTACACGGATTTTTACCTTTTTCTAGTGCAGCAAGATAGGTAATCGGTTTAAAGGTAGAACCTACCTGATTTTTCTCTAAAATATTATCTCTTTGACTCATTCCGTAGTCCATACCTCCAACATAGCCCATAATTCTACCCGTTTGACTGCTAATTGTTAGCAAACCAGTATGTAATCTATTGATAGCACCCGCAATAGAGTCTTTTAAAGATTGAACTTTTAGTATATTTCCTGCATTTATAGTCCATTGAATTCTAGATTTTTTAACAGCAATCAATTTTTGAATTTCAAGATCGCTTTTTCCTTGCGCTTTCCATTGTTTTACTGCAGCAGTTTGATTCAATAACTTTTTAAGCAACGCTTCTTTACCACCTTCTGTACTTAGCGCAGCCCAATGTTGGTTCATTAGTTTTTGAAGGCTCTCCATTTGTCTAAGCATTGCTTTTTCGCTCGCTTTTTGAACAGAAGTATTAAGCGTAGAATATATTTTTAAACCATCACTTTCTAAATTATAAATATGTCCGTCTGGCGCCGGATTTTCTGCTGCCCAAGTAGTAAACTCTTTTTCTACATATTCTTTAAAATAGGTAGTTAAAGAAGATAATTTTTTAGGTTCTTGGTACTTCAATTTTAAAGGAATTTGAGCAGCTTTTTCTTGTTCAGGCGTTATGTAGTTGTACTTAACCATTTGTTGCAATACTACATCACGCCTTATAGTTGCTCTATCTGGGTGAACTCTTGGGCTGTAATATGTAGGCGCTTTCAGCAAGCCAACAAGCGTTGCCGCTTCAGAAACAGATAATCTTTTAGCTCGCTTATTGAAAAAGCGCAAAGCTGCCTTTTCTATTCCGTATATATTTTCTCCAAACGTAACGGTATTTAGGTACAAGAGTAATATCTCATCTTTTGTGTAGATTTCCTCTAGTCTTTTGGCAATAAAAACTTCCTTAATTTTATTAATAGGTGTCGTTAAGATAAAATGGCGCTCTCTACCAAAGGTGTTTTTTGCTACTTGCTGCGTAAGTGTGCTACCGCCACCTGCATTTTGTCTAAGAATTACAGATTTTATAAAAACACGACCATAACTTTTATAATCGATGCCGTTATGTTCATAAAAACGATTGTCTTCGGTAGCAATTAGTGCATTTTTTAAAGCCGAAGGTATTTCTACGCTATCTACATTTGTTCTGTTTTGAAGAAAGTACAACCCAATTTGTTCTTTATTACTTGCGTAAAGTGTGGAGGTAAGCGGAGTTCTTAATTGCAGTAAGAAATCTTTAGAAGGTAATTTGCCAAATGCACCTAAATAGGTTAGTAAAACTAATAATATTGTGAAACACAAACCTGTTAGCATGGTATAAAAGATACTTTTAAAAGGATGTTTTTTTACAAATGAAACAAGTGTTTTAAATTTGGTTTTTAATTCTTTTAAATAATTATCCCACATACAATTTTTTCTTTAATCGCTTTATTAATTTTATTAATCAGCAGTAAATGGTCTCTAGTTGAGATTTTACTTAATATTTTTTTTAATATATTTAGCCTCATTAGTAGGTGCCAAAATTAAAACTAAATTATAATAATTAAATATATTACCGCAGTATTTTATGAAATTTTCACTTTTTACATCACAATTATAGCTGCTTTCTGCTTTTAATTACAGCTCATTATCAAGCAGTTTAGGGGCTTTTTAATGGCGTATTATTCGAACGCAATATACACCAAACGGTTGATTATAATGCTTGATTTTTTAGCTACTATACTTTATTCTTGAAGTTGTAATATCTATATTTTTTTTTTATTTCTATCAACAAAGATTAAGATTTACTGTCTGCTTGTTTAATAATAATGGCGCTCCAATCTTTTACACTATGGTGCCCTTTGCAATTGTTAAAAGTTATTCAAGTCTTTGTATTATATCTTTATTAGTTTAGCTAACATGGTGTTTTTTGTAATTGACTCGAAAAAAGAATAGAAACAGTAAATATTATAAAACAAAAAAAACTTCAGATTTATTCTGAAGTTTTTTTTGGGTTCTAGGATTTTATAAAACTATGCAACTCTCTTTATTTCGATAGTTTAAAACACTTTTAACTTTATGTGTTCACCTAATTTTACACTAAAGTCAAATAGACCTATTTAAATTTTATTTATTATTTAAGGCCGCAAATATTCGATTTCTATTAAATATAAGTTAGATTTAAATTCAAATAAATTACAATCGATTATCAATAATATTTTGCACAACCTCAGGATTTAAAAGTGTGCTTGTATCGCCTAAATTGTCCATTTCATTGCACGCAATTTTACGTAAAATACGACGCATAATTTTACCCGATCTCGTTTTTGGCAATCCCTCCGAAAACTGAATTTTATCTAATTTTGCAATCGGACCAATATGTTCTGTAATTATTTGATTGATTTCTTTTCTTAAATTGTCATGATTTCTAGTCTCGCCAACATCTTTTAAAATTACATATCCGTACAAAGCACTTCCTTTTATATCATGAGGAAACCCAACAATGGCACTTTCTGCTACCGCAGGATGTTCGTTAATTGCATCTTCAATAGGTGCTGTTCCTAAATTATGACCAGACACTATAATTACATCATCTACTCTACCAGTAATTCTGTAATAGCCAACCTCATCTCTTAAAGCGCCATCACCCGTAAAATACATATTCTCATATGCTGAAAAATAGGTTTCTTTATACCGCTCGTGATTTCCCCATATGGTTCTTGCAATACTTGGCCAAGGAAATTTAATACACAATCTTCCTTCTACCTGATTTCCCTTTAACTCATTTCCGTTTTCATCCAATATTGCAGGTTGAATACCAATAAAAGGCAAGGTTGCATAGGTAGGTTTTGTTGGCGTAACATACGGAATTGGAGTAATCATCATTCCGCCTGTTTCTGTTTGCCACCAAGTATCTATAATCGGACTTTTCTTTTTACCAATATTGTCATTATACCAATGCCATGCTTCTTCATTAATAGGCTCACCCACAGAACCTAAAACTTTTAAAGAGGATAAATCGTAGGTATCTACCAATTCAGTTCCTTGTTTTGCTAAAGCTCTAATTGCAGTTGGCGCTGTATAAAACTGATTAACTTTGTGCTTTTCGATAATACTCCAAAAACGCCCAAAATCTGGATAACTTGGTACGCCTTCAAAAAGTACTGTGGTTGCTCCGTTTGCTAAAGGTCCGTATACAATATACGAATGACCCGTGATCCAACCAATATCTGCAGTACACCAATAGACATCATTTTCTTTATATTGAAACGCGTTTTTAAAAGTATAAGCTGTATACACCATATAACCGGCAGTTGTATGCACCATTCCTTTTGGCAATCCTGTAGAACCTGATGTATATAAAATAAATAATGGATCTTCTGCATCCATAATTTCTGCTTCACAGTCTTTAGAAGCATCGTCTAATAAGGGTTGTAACCATTTATCACGACCTTCTTTCATGTTGACGTCTGAATTGATTCTTTTAGCCACCAAAACAGTTTCTACACAAGTACATTTTTCTAAAGCTTCATCTACAATTCCTTTTAAATCGATTGTTTTTGCACCTCTATAAGAACCATCCGAAGTAATAACCATTTTACAATCTGAATCGTTTATTCTAGTTGATAATGCGGTAGCTGAAAACCCGGCAAAAACAACGGAATGGATTGCGCCAATTCGGGCACAGGCTAAAGTTGCAATTGCTAATTCTGGAATCATGGGCACATAAATACAAACTCTGTCGCCTTTTTTTATTCCGTGGTCTTTTAAAACGTTTGCAAATTGATTTACTCTTTCTGATAATTGTTTATAGCTAATATGTTCTGCTGCTTCATCAGGGTTATTAGGCTCAAATAAAATGGCTGTTTTAACTCCTCGAGTTGCCAAATGTCTATCAATACAATTTTCTGTAATATTTAATTTAGCACCTTGAAACCATTTTACTTCTGGCTTTTTAAAATCCCATTCTAAAACGTTATCCCATTTTTTTCTCCAAACAAAATGCTCTTCTGCTATTTCTTCCCAAAAATTTTCTGGTTCTCGAATCGATTTTCTATAAACTTGATAATATTCTTCTAAATGTTTGATGTGATAATTGCTCATAAAAATAATCTATTTTCTAACGTTGTATTATTTCTTTAAATACGAATTTTTAGATTTAAAAATACTAGTGTGCTGTTGCTTCTCCAACACCACTTGGTATTCTTATGTTTTCTACAATTTCTTGCACTTCTTCTGGTGTTTCTGGTGTAAATTTCATCACTACTATAGAGACTACAAAATTTAAAATCATGGCAATTGTACCAAACCCTTCTGGAGAAATGCCAAACCACCAATCTGCTTTTTCACCGCCACCAAACCAACCAAACTTAAATTTAGTCATGTAAAACAACATCACTAAAATACCAACTACCATTCCTGCAATGGCACCTTCTTTGTTCATTTTTTTATAAAAAATACCCAAAATAATTGCTGGAAAAAAGGAGGCTGCTGCCAAACCAAATGCCAAAGCTACTGTGGCGGCTACAAATCCTGGAGGATTAATTCCGAAATAGCCTGCAATACAAACTGCTACTGTTGCTGCTAAACGTGCTGCAATTAATTCGCCTTTCTCTGAAATATCTGGGTTGATTATTTTTTTGATTAAATCATGCGAAACAGAGGCAGAAATAACCAATAACAAACCGGCTGCTGTAGATAAAGCTGCTGCTAATGCACCTGCAGCCACTAAAGCAATTACCCAATCTGGTAAATTTGCGATTTCTGGATTTGCCAATACCATAATATCATTATCGATAACTAATTCGTTGGATTTTTCATCAGCCAAATACTGAATCAAACCATCATTGTTTTTATCTGTAAAGCTTAACAAACCCGTAGATTCCCATTTTTTAAACCATTCTGGCATAGATGCATATGGTTGATTAGAAACCGTTTCTATCATATTTGTTCTAGCAAATACTGCTACTGCTGGCGCCGTGGTGTATAAAATAGTAATTAGCAACAAAGCCAGTCCTGCCGATTTACGGGCGTCTTTCACTTTTTTAACTGTAAAAAACCGAACAATAACATGTGGTAAACCTGCTGTACCAACCATTAAAGCTAACGTTATGGCAAAAACATCTACCATAGATTTTGTTCCTTCTGTATATTCAGCAAAACCAAGATCGGTACTTAAACCGTCAAGTTTGTCTAACAAATAGGTTCCTGAACCATCAGAAAGTGTGCTTCCAAATCCCAATTGCGGAATTGGATTTCCTGTCATTTGAATAGAAATAAAAATTGCGGGCACCATAAATGCGAAGATTAAGACACAGTATTGTGCCACCTGTGTGTAGGTGATCCCTTTCATACCGCCTAAAACAGCATAAAATAAAACGATAACCATCCCTATAATTACACCTGTATTAATATCTACTTCTAAAAAACGAGAAAACACTAAACCAACACCTCTCATTTGACCTGCAACGTAAGTAAACGAAATTAAAAGAGCACAAACAACACCCACTAAACGTGCTGTATTTGAATAATAACGATCTCCAATAAAATCTGGTACCGTAAATTTTCCAAACTTCCGTAAATATGGCGCTAATAAAAGTGCCAGTAAAACGTAACCGCCAGTCCAACCCATTAAATAAACGGCACCATCATAACCTGCAAAAGAAATAATTCCTGCCATAGAAATAAAGGAAGCAGCACTCATCCAATCTGCAGCTGTTGCCATTCCGTTTGCTAAAGGTGAAACGCCCCCTCCAGCAACATAAAATTCTTTTGTAGAGCCAGCTCTTGTGTAAATGGCAATACCTATATATATGGCAAAAGTGCTTCCAACGATGATGTAGGTCCAATTTTGAACGCCTAATCCATCAACAAAAAGTAAATTATTCATCATAGCCATATTTCTTATCTAATTTATTCATAAGTCGAACATAGACGAATATGAGTATTACAAACACATACATGGCTCCTTGTTGGGCAAACCAAAAGCCTAATTTAAATCCTCCAATTTTTATTTCATTTAGAGCATCTTTCAATAAAATTCCAGCGCAAAAAGATACCACAAACCATATGAAAAGAAGGATAAGGACATACCTTATATTTTCTTTCCAATAGGCTTTAGCTTTTGTTTTGTTTGTCATAAGTTTAGTTTTTCCAAATATAATGTTTACAAAGCTAATGAATAAAGAGCTACTAAAAGTCCATAAAAAGTTATTAAATAGTTCTTAATTAGGATTAAAGCAATTTTAATCTCTAACTTATTTTCTTTAAATTGAAAAATCATTGTCCAATGAATGTATTAATAGAGCTATGAGTTTGAGTAAGAGAAAAAATCATAATTTTAATAAATGAGAACAGAAAAAAAAATTAGCACAATGCCTTTAAAGCAAAAACTGATAAAATAAGTTATGAAAGATCAGATATTACAGAACTAGAAAAAGAACAAGGCATACGAGTTTCTATACTCTATAAATGGTGCAAAGAATATGAGAAATTAGGTATAGGTACTTTTCAGTGGTATAGTAATTCTTCATGCTGCCAAATTTTAGTGCCTTAATCATATTATCATTATAGTATATAATGAGTTCTATTAGGGTTTTATCATTGACATATCTACCTAAATAGCTTTGTTTAGTGGTATTGGATGAGACTATTTTACCTTTAATTAATAGGCTGTTTTGGCAATCAAGCGATTGGTTGGGTACTTGGTTTAAATAGGTGTTTAAAATTCTTACCTTTTGGTTATTTCCTCGTTCCCTATTTTTCTGTATATCCCGATCGATCTTTAAATAAGACTCTTCTTTTAAGGCTGAATTATTAATGTTTTCCGTTTACAGTTACAACGAGTATAGATGTATAATTTATTCGTAATGTATTTGAATTTTGTGGCAAATAAAATGATTAAAAATGTCTTGTTTATCTACATTTTCAGAGGATTTAATTGAACAAAGGGTTTTTAAAAATAAAAATCAGATTACTCTTAACAGGGCTTTTAGACTATGATAATTCAGAGGAGAGGGTTTGCAGATAATTGCGCGCATTTTATTTGATATAAAATAAAAAAACACTGATATTAAAATAATTAACAGTGTTTTAGTTTAACTTATTTCTAGATTTGTCGGGGTGGCAGGATTCGAACCTGCGACCTCCTCGTCCCAAACGAGGCGCGATGACCGGGCTACGCTACACCCCGAAAATGGTGTATTAATAAAGGTTTGCAAAGATACATTCTTTTTGTACACATGCAATAAATTGTTTCAAATATTCATCAATAAAAAACATTAATTACATCTGCTTATGTTTTCATTATAAAAACTTATAAACATTCGCTCTTAGAAGTATCAAAAAATTCTATTTTTACGCTTCGAAATTGATACACAATAAATATGTCTGATACAATAGAAAAAATTAAATGTTTAATTATAGGATCTGGGCCTGCAGGCTACACTGCCGCTATATATGCAGCTAGAGCAGATATGAAACCAATAATGTATACAGGAATGCAAATGGGTGGGCAGTTGACAACGACAACAGAAGTTGATAACTTTCCGGGTTACGCAGAAGGTACAGATGGACCTGCAATGATGGAAGATTTAAAGAAACAAGCTGAACGTTTTGGTACAGAAGTTCGTTTTGGAATGGTTACTAAAGTTGATTTAAGTGACAAGGTTGGCGGAATTCATAAAGTAATTATTGATGAAACAAAACATATTGAGGCTGAAACTATAATAATAAGCACTGGAGCAACTGCCAAATATTTAGGAATAGAAAGTGAACAACGTTTAATTGGTGGCGGAGTTTCGGCTTGTGCTACATGTGATGGTTTTTTCTATAAAGGTCAAGATGTTGTTGTTGTTGGAGCAGGAGATACTGCAGCAGAAGAAGCTACGTATTTAGCTAATATTTGTAAAAAAGTGACCATTTTAGTTCGTAAAGATTTTATGCGTGCATCAAAAGCAATGCAACATAGAGTTAGTAGAACTAAAAATATTGAGGTTTTATACAACACAGAAATTGATGAGGTTATAGGTACTAATGTTGTAGAAGGTGTTAGAGCGATCAATAATCAAACGAAAGAAACAATTGATATACCTGTTACAGGCGTTTTTATTGCCATAGGTCACACACCAAATTCAGATTTATTCAAAGGTGTTTTAGATATGGATAAAACAGGGTATTTGATAACAAAAGGCAAAACTACAAAAACAAATTTACCAGGAGTTTTTGCTGCTGGAGATATTCAAGATAAAGAATATAGGCAAGCTGTAACAGCTGCAGGAACAGGTTGTATGGCTGCTTTGGATGCAGAGCGCTATTTAGGGGCTTTAGAATAACAATATACGTTTATAACAAAAAAGAGATTACTATTACAGTAATCTCTTTTTTGTTTGATCGCTATAATGTAAGCAATCTATATATTTTTATCTATGAATTTCTATCTTTTCAAAGAATTATAAAGATTATACCGCTACTGAAGCTTTCATAGATTTTCTATAGATAAAAGAATTAAAAATATTTCTTTTACCAAAATTATTCATAGATTTTGCATTTACAAATTTTCCAAAAAGTATTTTACTCACACCAAAGTATTCGTATTTATTACCATCTGTAAATGTAACTTCTAGTAACATACTTTTATGATGCCAATCTGCTACTTGAAATTCTGTAATAGTAGTTTTGTATTCCTCTAAATTAGCTTCTTTGGTTTCAGGAGCAATACTTACCAAAAAATGATAACCATCAATAATTTGAGTGCTTATAATGTCTGCTTCTTCTTTTTGAGCTTCTTCTTGAAATTTATCAGGATGCCATTCTTTAACTAAATTTCTGTAGGTTGTCTTTAATTCTTTTAAATCAATAGCACCTTCTATTTTAAATAGTTTTTTATATTCTTTAATACGCTTCATTTCGTTGTTTTCAAATTGCGTGCAAAAGTAGTCTTATTTATTTGAATAAATAAATATGCACACAGAAATAATTATTGTTTTTTTAATCTGATGTTCAGTCTTTTAAGAAATACTAAAAATGAACGGATGCTCAGGTTTGACTAGCAGCAAAAAAAATATTCTTTTGGTACTCTAATCGACTAAATACACATCAAAATTTTCTATTGCTTGGATAATTACCTATAGAGATTCTATGTAAAAACTCTTATTTATAGTCAAATATGTATCAGTACTTCTGTGATAATGATTATGATCTGGTACGCCAAAATAAATTAAAGGTATTTTCTCTCGATGAAAAATTTTTATAATCAGAAGAAAAAGTCCAATCAGAGTGTTCTTTGTTTTTAGGCGCATCATGACCAAATAATAACTTTAATTTATTTGACTTTATTTTTTGTAAAGGTTTTCTTAAATCATGATAATGATATAGACAGGAGGCAAAAAGTATTAGATCGAAATCGCTATGAGAAGTTATATCAAGATTACTGTTTAAAACAATATTTTCTTTCTCCTTAAAGTTATTTAAGAAATATTCAGCACCTAAAGAACCAATTTTTTCAGCATCAACTGCTGCAAAAATTAAGTTATGATGTGAAGCCTTATCTTTAAAACACTAAGCAATAGCAAATAATGCAACAGTACCAGAAGCGTTGTCATCTGCATCATTAAATTTTTTTCCATCTTTAATTCCTAAATAATCAAAACGCGCAGTAATAAAAATTTCTTTATTTATCCTTTTAAGATATCTATAATATTTCCGACAATAACAGTCGTACCTAGAATATTCGAGAAATCTTTTTTTTGTGTTGCTTATAGGATAAATATCTTGTCTTTTTTATCCTTTAAATGTATAAGAAAATTCTTGAAGATAGTTATTTTGATAGATCGTTCGTATACCAACTTCTTTAAGTTTAGAAATAATAAATTTTTGAGTTTTATAGTTTCCTTGTTTAGAAAAAGCCCTTCCTTCTAATGAGTCATCAGAAAATATTTGAACATTTTTTAATAGCTTTTTACTGTCAATATTGATTTCTTTTGTCTTGCTGCAGCCCATGTCATTAAAAGTAATGCTCCAAAAATTAAATAATAAATTTTCATAGTTATTTTTTTTGATTCTGAAATTTATAGAGCTCAGTATCGAATATAAAAAAAAGACCATTAATTAAAATGGTCTTTTTAAACAAACAACTAATCTTAAGCCTTTTAAGGTTTAAAAAAATCTTAAATATATTTAAAAACAGTATTTATTTTCTGCTTTTAATTTTTCTGCAATGAAGTTTCTTAATTCAATTACATTGGGGTAATTTGCATATTTGGTAAAACGTTTTAACCCCATTAATAACATTCTTTGTTCATCTCCTTCAGCAAAAGAAATAATCCCTTCTTTACCGTTTTTTGCAATAATTTCTACAGCATTATATAAATATAATTTAGCCATTGCAATTTGTCCATTTTGAGCTTCTTCACCAAAACGTTTTGCATTTTTCTCTGCACGTAAAAGTGTAGATTCGGCCATATAAATTTCATTTAAAATATTTGCAGCTGCCATTAATAATTGTTGATGAGCGTCTAATTCTGCACCATATTTTTGAATTGCAGAACCTGTTACCATTAAGAAAACTTTCTTTAATTTGGCAATCATTTCTTTTTCTTCTGCAAATAACTCTGAATAATCCGGAGTATCAAAAGAAGGAATTCCCATTAATTCATTAGCAACAGCAGTTGCAGGGCCTAATAAATCTAAATGACCTTTCATTGCTTTTTTGACTAACATACCAACAGAAAGCATTCTGTTAATTTCATTAGTCCCTTCGTAAATACGCGCAATACGAGCATCTCTCCAAGCAGCTTCCATCGGTGTTTCTTCAGAAAAGCCCATTCCTCCAAAAATTTGGATTCCTTCATCAGCACAAGCCTGTACATCTTCTGAAACCGTTACTTTTAAAATAGAACATTCAATAGCATATTCTTCTACACCTTTTAATTCTGCTTCTTGATGAGAGTTTCCTTCAGATACTCTCATTGCAATTCTATCTTCAATATTTTTTGCAGCTCTATAACTTGCAGATTCACCTGCATAGGTATTAGTTGCCATTTCTGCTAATTTTGCTTTTATTGCACCAAAATCTGCTATCGGAGTTTTAAATTGTTTACGCTCAGTTGCATATTTAAGTGCAATATCTAAAACCCTTCTTTGAGAGTCTAAACAAGCTGCCGCTAATTTAATACGTCCAACATTTAAAGCATTTACAGCAATTTTAAATCCACCACCTCTTATAGACAACATATTATCTGCAGGTACAATAGTGTCATTAAAAAAGACTTGACGCGTAGAACTTGCACGAATTCCTAATTTATGTTCTTCTTCACCTAGTGCAATTCCATTTGGGTTTGCAGCATCATATTCAACGATAAAACCAGTAATATTCTTATCATTTTCTATACGGGCAAAAACGATCATCAAATTACAGAAACCTGCATTTGAAATCCACATTTTTTGTCCGTTAATTTTATAAGATTTTCCATCCGCAGAAAGCTCTGCAATTGTTTTACCAGAATTTGCATCAGATCCTGCACCTGGTTCTGTTAAACAGTATGCGCCCATCCATTCTCCAGAAGCTAATTTAGGAACGTATTTTTGTTTTTGTTCTTCTGTTCCGTACAAAGTAATTGGCATTGTGCCAATTCCTGTATGCGCTCCAAAAGCAGTACTTAAAGAACCATTTCCACTAGAAATATACTCGCAAGTAATCATTGTAGACACAAAGCCCATTCCCATTCCTCCATATTCTTCAGGAACAGCAACACCTAAAAAACCAAGTTCCCCTGCTTTTTTCATCACTTCTTCTGTTAAGGCATAATCTTTTGCTTCAAAACGATCTCTATGTGCAATAATTTCACGCTCGTTAAATTCTTTAACGGCTTCTTTCATCATTATTTGTTCTTCCGAAAAATCTTCAGGAGTAAATATGTCTTCGCAAACAGTTTCTTTTACTAAAAACTGACCACCTCTTAATATCTCTTTATTTATTGTTTCCATTCTACTATTTTTTAATCTAGATTTTGTTAATTTAAAAATTCAAAAATACCTGCTGCACCTTGACCAGTTCCAACACACATTGTTACCATTCCGTATTTGTTTTGCATGTCACGTTTGCGCATTTCGTCAAATAATTGAACAGATAATTTTGCACCTGTACAACCTAACGGATGACCTAAAGCAATTGCACCACCATTTACATTTATGATATCAGGATTTAAACCTAACTCGCGAATTACAGCTAAAGATTGAGAAGCAAAAGCCTCATTTAGTTCAATTAAGCCAACATCATTTTGATGCAAACCTGCTTGTTTTAGAGCTTTTGGAATTGCAGCAACAGGTCCAATCCCCATAATTCTAGGAGGAACACCAGCAGCAGCATAACTAACCATTCTTGCAATAGGTTCAAGATTTAATTCTTTTACCATGTCTTCGCTCATCACCATAACAAAAGCTGCGCCATCACTCATTTGTGATGAATTACCAGCAGTTACACTTCCATTTGCAGCAAAAACAGGACTTAATCTTGCTAAACCTTCAATGTTAGAACCAAAACGTGGCCCTTCATCTTTGTTTACGATATATGATCTAGTTGCTTTTTTTCCATTTGCATCAACATAGGTTTGATTAACTGTAATAGGTACAATTTGAGAATCAAAACGACCTTCTGCTTGCGCTTTTAATGCTTTTAAATGAGAATTTAAAGCAAACTCATCTTGGTCTTTTCTAGAAATATTAAATTCATTAGCAACTGCTTCTGCTGTATTTCCCATTCCCCAATAATATTCTTCATGACCAGCAGCAACTGTATCGTAATTTAATTCTGGTTTAAACCCAGTCATAGGAACAGAACTCATGCTTTCTGCACCACCTGCAATAATACAATCTGCCATTCCTGATTGAATTTTAGCAACCGCCATACCGATGGTTTCTAATCCTGATGAACAAAAACGATTCACGGTAACTCCAGGAACTTCTTCAATTTTTAATCCCATTAAAGAGATTAATCTTGCCATATTTAATCCTTGAGCACCTTCTGGCATTGCATTTCCTACAATAACATCATCAATTCTTTTTTTATCAAAATCTGGCAATTCTTTCATCATATATTCGATGGTTTCTGCCGCTAATTCATCAGCTCTTTTGAATCTGAACAATCCTTTAGGTGCTTTTGCCACTGCTGTTCTGTATGCTTTTACTATGTATGCTGTTTTCATCTTTTAGTTTCTTAATGGTTTACCCGTTTTTAACATGTGCTGTATACGTTCTAAAGTTTTACGTTCTGTACATAAACTTAAGAAAGCTTCGCGTTCAAGATCTAATAAATACTGTTCTGAAACCTTGGTAGGTTCAGATAAATCTCCACCAGCCATAACATAAGCCAGTTTGTTTGCTATTTTTTGATCGTGAGCAGAAATATATCTGCTATCATGCATAGAATCTGTTCCTACTAAAAACATACCCAAAGCTTGTTTGCCAAGAACTAAAACATCATTGCGCCTAACAGGTTGAGTATAACCAGCTTCTGCCATTAACAAAGCATGTTTTTTAGCTTCTGCAATTTGACGATCTTTATTTACTACAACTACATCTTTTCCTTTTTGAAGCAAGCCTAAATCGAAAGCTTCGTATGCAGAAGTTGCTACTTTTGCCATACCAATTGTTAAGAAATGTTCTTGTAAAACGTTTAATTGTACATCGCCTTTGCTAAACAAGTCTGATGCTCTTAAAGCCATTTCTTTAGAACCACCACCACCAGGAATTACACCAACTCCAAATTCTACTAATCCCATATAGGTTTCTGCTGCTGCAACTACTTTATCTGCGTGTAATGATATTTCACATCCACCACCTAAAGCCATCCCGTGAGGAGCAGAAATTGTTGGTATTGATGAATATCGCATGCGCATCATGGTATCTTGAAAATACTTGATAGCCATGTTTAACTCATCATATTCTTGCTCTGCAGCCATCATAAATATCATACCAATGTTTGCACCTACAGAAAAGTTTGCTCCTTGATTACCGATTACTAAACCTTGATAGTTTTTTTCGGCTAAATCAATTGCTTTATTTACTGCAGCTAAAACATCGCCACCAATGGTATTCATTTTAGATTGAAACTCTAAGTTTAAAATTCCGTCTCCTAAATCTTCAATTACTGCGCCAGAATTTTTCCAAACTTCGTTTGATTCTCTAATATTATCTAAAATAATAAAAGAATCTTGACCCGGTTTTTTAACTTGAGATTTTGTTGGAATATCATAATAATGAGTTGCTCCTTCTTTAATTGAGTAGAAAGAAGTTTCTCCTTTTTCTAACATTTCTGTTACCCAAGAAGCAATTTCATGACCTTCTGCTTTCATTAACTCAACACCTTTGGCAACACCAATGGCATCCCAAATTTGAAAAGGTCCGTGTTCCCAACCAAAACCAGCTCTTAAACCATCATCAATTCTATAAACTTCATCAGAAATTTCTGGTATTCTATTTTGAACATATGCAAACATTGCTGCGAAGCTTTTTCTATAAAATTCTCCAGCTTTGTCTTTTCCTGCAACTAATACTTTAAAACGATCAAAAACATTATCAATCGTTTTCGTAAGTTCTAAAGTTGCGAATTTTGCAGATTTTTTTGATCTATATTCTAAGGTGTTTAAATCTAGTGATAAAATTTCTCGGCTACCATCCGCAGCTTTTGTCATTTTATAAAAACCTTGACCCGTTTTGCTTCCCAACCATTTGTTTTCCATCATTTTGTTTACAAAATCTGGAATTACAAATTGATTTTTCATTTCATCATTAGGGCAATTGTCTTTTACGCCATTTGCAGTGCGTACAAGAGTGTCTAAACCAACAACATCAATCGTTCTAAAAGTTGCAGATTTTGGGCGACCAATAACCGGACCAGTTAATTTATCTACTTCTTCAATAGTTAAATCCATTTCTTTTACAACATGAAATAAACTCATGATGCCAAAAATACCGATTCTGTTTCCAATAAATGCAGGCGTATCTTTTGCTAAAACGGATGTTTTACCTAAAAATTTATCACCATACATCATTAAAAAATCGGTAACTTCTTGTTTACAGTTTGGTCCTGGAACCACTTCAAAAAGTTTTAAATATCTTGGTGGATTAAAAAAGTGGGTAACTGCAAAATGCTTTTGGAAGTCTTCACTTCTGCCTTCATTCATGAACTTAATAGGAATTCCAGATGTATTAGAAGTAATTAAAGTTCCTGGAGTTCTGTATTTTTCTAATTTTTCGAAAACGACTTTTTTAATATCTAATCGTTCTACAACCACTTCCATAATCCAATCTACACCGGCAACTTTAGCAATATCATCTTCTAAATTACCCGTTGTAATTCTACTTGCAAATTCTTGCTTATAAATAGGAGAGGGTTTTGATTTTAAAGAAGTTGTTAAAGCATCATTTACTAAACGATTGCGAACTACTTTGTCTTTTAACGTAAGTCCCATTGCTGCTTCTTTGTCGTTTAATTCTCTTGGAACAATGTCCAATAAAAGAACTTCAACACCAATATTAGCAAAGTGACATGCAATACCAGAACCCATAATACCAGATCCTATAATTGCTACTTTTTTAATTCTTCTTGTCATTTGATTATTGTTTGTTATACTACTTCTTATTTATCTTGGTTGATAGATTCGTAAATTTTTTTGTCTGCTATTAACTTATTTATTGTAGAGGTTACTTTAAAAAAAGATTCTAACTCTTTTTCTGTAACATATTCTCTAACAACATTATTAAATTGGTAAACATGGGTTTTAGAAAATTTACGCATTTCTAATCCATATGTTGTTAATCTAATAATTACACTTCTACCGTCTTCAGGATTTTTTTCTCTAGAAATTGCACCTTTATCTTCCATAGATTTTAAAATTCTTGAAAGACTTGTAGGTTCCATTCCCATTAAAGGTCCTAAAGCTGTTGAAGGTGTGCCGTTTTCTTTATCAATTGTTAATAAAACAAAAGCCATAGCCATAGTGCTACCATAGTTTGCGGCTTGTTCATTATACATTTTTGCAACAGCTTGCCATGTTGCTCTTAATTGATGGTCTATAGATTTATCTTTCTCCATAGCTCCAAAGATATACAAATTTATTATGCACGCATAGTAAATTTCAAAAAAGTTATGCATGCATAGTAAATTTTAACATTTTTAAAGAGTAACCATTTATAACTTATAGCTACTAGTGTATAATAAATACTTAGATTTGTTGAGATTCAACTTTTACAAAAAATCAAAAACTGTTAATGAGAAATTTACTTGAAATAAATAATGTTGTAAAAAATTATGGAGATTTTAGAGCATTGAATGATGTTTCTATTCATATTCCTAAAGGAAGTGTTTATGGATTATTAGGTCCTAATGGTGCAGGAAAAACATCATTAATTAGAATTATCAACCAAATTACAATGCCAGATTCTGGTTCTATCATTCTAGATGGTGAACCTTTATCGCCCAAACACACTGCGTATATTGGTTATTTGCCAGAAGAACGTGGTTTGTATAAATCTATGAAAGTTGGTGAACAGGCTCTATATCTAGCACAATTAAAAGGTTTAAGTAAATCTGAAGCAAAAAAGCGTTTAAAATATTGGTTTGATAAGTTTGATATTTCTGCTTGGTGGGGAAAGAAAATTGAGGAACTATCTAAAGGAATGGCGCAAAAAGTACAATTTATTGTTACAGTGATGCACAACCCTAAATTATTGATTTTTGATGAACCTTTTTCTGGATTTGATCCAATAAATGCACAGCTAATTGCTAAAGAAATTCTTCAATTACGTGACGAGGGTGCAACGATTATTTTTTCAACGCATAGAATGGAATCTGTTGAAGAAATGTGTGATGAAATTGCATTGATTAATAAATCTAATAAAATTTTAGACGGGAAATTATCCGATATTAAGCGTCAGTTTAGAACAAACACTTTTCAGGTTGGTTTGCATACGGATCATCCAAAAGAAGTGGAAGCAAAATTGAAAGAAAATTTTGAGGTTTTTCCTGCGGATTTTAAACTGTTAGGAAATGAGTTAACGCTTAATGTTAAATTAAATGAAAATAACTCGGCAAATGAGTTGTTGTCATTTTTAACAAGTAGAGGGCAAGTGCAGCATTTTGTTGAATTGATACCAAGTGCAAACGATATTTTTATTCAAGCAGTAAATAAAAACAACTAAAATGAGCAAGTTAAAACTAATTATACACAGAGAGTTTATTGCTAAAGTGCGTAATAAATCGTTTATAATGATGACTTTTTTAAGTCCGTTGTTATTAGTAGCTATGGGAGCTTTGGTGTTTTTTCTGATGAAAAAAAATGACGAAAAAGTTAAAGAAATCGTTTATGTAGATAATTCGGAATTGTTTTCTAAAGATGATTTTGTAGATTCAGAATCCATACATTATCAAGATTACACTTCTTATGGAATTGAAGAAACTAAGAAAAAAGTACAACAGGGCGATTATTATGGAGCCCTAATTATTCCTAAACAAGATAGTTTAGAAGTTTTAGCAAAATCTATCGAATTTTATTCGAAAGATTCTCCAGGAATGTCTGTTATGAATTCTTTAGAATCTAAAATTGAAACAAAAATCAGAAATGAAAAATTAAATGATTTCGGAATTGACATTGCACAAATTAATGCTTCAAGAATTCCATCAAATATTAAGATGTATAATTTTTCAGGCGAAGAATCATCCAAATTAATAAATGGGTTAAAAATTGGAGTAGGCGCAATTGCTGGGTATTTATTAATGATGTTTGTGATTATTTATGGCACATCGGTAATGAGAAGTGTTATTGAAGAAAAAACAAGTAGAATTGTAGAAATTATAGTGTCGTCTGTAAAACCTTTTCAATTAATGTTGGGTAAAATTATAGGGAATGCATCTGCAGGATTATTACAGTTTTTAATTTGGGGAATCCTTATATTTATAATTAGTACAATTGCATCGGCTATTTTTGGTGTTAATATGGTAGAAATGCAAACTGCAAATATACCAGCAGATCAATTAGAAGTGGTAAAACAAGCAGTAGGAGGAGATAAAATGCAATTGATAATTCAAGAAATTTTAAGATTACCTATTTTAAAAATGTTTGTGTTATTTATTTTTTACTTTTTAGGTGGTTTTATGTTGTACAGCTCGCTTTTTGCAGCTGTTGGGGCTGCGGTAGATAATGAAACAGACACACAACAATTTATGTTACCAATTATGGCGCCTTTGGTTTTAGGCGTATACGTAGGTTTTGGAACGGTAATGAACGACCCGCATGGTTCTATAGCTGTGATGTTTTCATACATACCATTTACGAGTCCGATTGTAATGTTAATGAGAGTACCTTTTGGAGTTTCTTGGTATGAATTAGCAATTTCTATGACCTTACTATTAATAACATTTATTTTTATGGTTTGGTTAGCAGCTAAAATATATAGAGTTGGTATTTTAATGTATGGTAAAAAGGCAACCTATAAAGATTTATATAAATGGATAAAATACAAAGGATAAATGCAAGATAAAATAGAAAAAGTTACAGATAATATTGTTGACGAAGCAACCTCAATTTTAGAGTATACGTTTACGTTTAGTAAAGAAATAAGCATTTCAGTAAAAGGTTTAATTTTTGTTGTTTTTGCTTTAATTGTAAGTGCATTTTTTTTAAAACTAGTTAGAAGAGTTATTACTAGAAAAATGCCAAAAAACGATCAACTTAAATTTGTAAGTGTTTTTAGCTATTTAAAATGGTTTGTATATTTGGTAATTTTTTTAATTGCCATGCATACGTCTGGGGTAAATGTTACCGCTGTTTTTGCAGCATCAGCAGCTCTTTTAATTGGTGTTGGTTTAGCATTACAGACACTTTTTCAAGATATTATTTCTGGTATATTTATTTTGGTTGATCAATCTGTTCATGTTGGAGATATCATTGAGCTCGAAGGAAAAGTTGGTAGGGTTTTAGATATACGTTTAAGAACTACAAGAGCAGTTACAGTAGATAACAAAGTTTTGGTAATACCTAATCATTTGTATTTAACAAATATCTTGTTTAATTGGACAGAAAACGGAACTGAAACAAGAGAATTTGTTGATGTTGGTATCGCTTATGGATCTGATGTTGAGTTGGTAAAAAAAATATTATTAGATATTGCAAAAGCGCAACCTAAAGTGTTAAAAAGTCCCCAGCCAATTGTTTTGTTTAGCGATTTTGCAGATAGCTCTTTAAATTTTAGAATTGCATTTACTTTAAGCGATAGCTTTGATGTTCGATTTACACAAAGTAATATTCGTTTTGCTATATATAAAGCATTTAGAGAAAATAATATAACAATTCCATTTCCACAGAGAGATGTCCATATTTTTCAAACAAACGGATAGGAATTGATTTAAGAGAATGAGATATAAATAGTTTTACTAAACTAAAGCTTAAGTTAATTATTGATTTTTATCAATAGAATACTTTGAAATTTTGAAACGAAAAAATAATGAGTAGAATATTAGTTATAGAAGACGAAGCATCCATAAGAAGAGTGCTTAAAAAAATAATTTCTGAAGAAAATGAAACATACCATGTAGAAGAAGCAGAAGATGGTTTATTAGGTTTAGAAATGATTAAAAATAACGACTACGATTTGGTTTTATGTGATATTAAGATGCCAAAAATGGATGGTGTTGAAGTCTTAGAAAAAGCAAAAAAAATAAAACCCGAAATACCAATTGTTATGATTTCTGGTCATGGAGATTTGGATACGGCTGTAAACACAATGCGCTTGGGAGCTTTTGATTACATCTCAAAACCACCAGATTTAAATCGCCTTTTAAATACGGTTAGAAACGCATTAGAAACCAAAGTTTTGTTAGTCGAAAATAAGCGTTTAAAGAAAAAAGTTAGCAAAAATTACGAAATGGTTGGCGCTAGTATTGCCATTTCTCATATAAAAAATATTATTGAAAAAGTAGCTGCTACAGATGCACGAGTCTTAATTACTGGGCCAAACGGAACAGGTAAAGAATTAGTTGCGCATTGGTTACACGAAAAATCAGATCGTTCTAAGGCACCAATGATTGAGGTAAACTGTGCTGCCATTCCATCAGAATTAATAGAAAGCGAACTTTTTGGACACGTTAAAGGTTCTTTTACGGGCGCAAATAAAGACAGAGCGGGTAAGTTTGAAGCAGCAAATACAGGAACTATTTTCTTGGATGAAATTGGTGATATGAGCCTATCTGCACAAGCAAAAGTATTACGTGCTTTGCAAGAAAGTACCATTTCTAGAGTTGGTTCTGATAAAGATATTAAAGTAAATGTTAGAGTGGTAGCGGCAACAAATAAAAATTTAAAGGAAGAGATTACAGCGGGTAGATTTAGAGAAGATTTGTATCATAGATTGGCTGTTATTCTAATTAATGTTCCTGCGTTAAATGATCGGCGAGAAGACATCCCATTATTAGTTGATTTTTTTACGGCAAAAATATCTCAAGAACAAGGTACTCCTAAAAAAACGTTTTCATCAGAAGCAATTACTCTTTTACAAAAATATGATTGGACAGGAAATATTCGTGAATTAAGAAATGTTGTAGAGCGTTTAATAATTTTAGGTGAAAAAGAAGTGTCTGCAAACGATATAAAATTATTTGCAAGTAAATAGTTTTTATTAAAAAGGAGACAAGAAATAAGCGATTAGAAATAGGTAAAAACAGTTTGTTTTCTTCGGATGAATTAGGAATAAGTGAAAAATAAAAAAGGGAATCAACTTATGTTGATTCCCTTTTTTAGTTGTAAAAATAGGTTTAATTATTTTTTAAGATCATATCGATCAAGATTCATCACTTTTGCCCAAGCAATTACAAATTCGTTTACAAAACGTTCTTTTGCATCATCTGCAGCATATACTTCTGCAATGGCTCTTAGTTCTGTATTTGATCCAAAAATTAAATCAGCTCTTGTACCTCTATATTTAATTACACCTGTTTTTCTGTCTGTTCCCTCAAATAATGTATCATCTTCGGAAGTTGCTTTCCAAGTAGTGCTAAAATCTAAAATATTAACAAAGAAATCATTTGTAAGAGTACCAATATTATCTGTAAAGACACCGTATTTAGAACCATCGTAATTTGCGCCTAAAACTCTTAAACCTCCAACTAAAACAGTCATTTCTGGAATGCTAAGTGTTAATAATTGCGCTTTATCAATTAATAATTCTTCTGCTGCTAATTTTAGATCTTTTTTGATGAAGTTTCTAAATCCGTCAGCTTTTGGTTCTAAATAACCGAAAGAAAGGATGTCAGTTTGTTCTTGAGAAGCATCTCCTCTTCCAGAGGTAAAAGGAACAGAAATACTATAACCTGCATTTTTTACTGCTTTTTCAACACCAACAGAACCTCCCAAAACAATTAAATCTGCTATAGAAACGCTACCATTAAAGCCTTTTTGAATTTCTTCTAAAACAACAAGCACTTTATTTAATTCATATGGATTATTTACAGCCCAACTTTTTTGTGGTTGTAAACGAATTCTTCCGCCATTTGCACCACCACGCATATCTGAACCCCTAAATGTTGAAGCAGAAGCCCAAGCAGTAGTTACTAACTGCGAAATAGATAATTCTGAAGTTGAAATAGCTTCTTTTAATGTTGTAACTTCTACATCAGAAAGCGCTGTTCCTGCAGGAATTGGATCTTGCCAAAGCAATTCTTCTTTTGGAGTTTCTGGACCCAAATAACGAGAAATTGGTCCCATATCTCTGTGTGTTAATTTATACCATGCTCTTGCAAAAGCATCTTCAAAAGCTTTGTGATCTTTATGAAAACGTTTAGAAATTTCTAAATACAGAGGATCAACTTTTAAAGCGATATCTGCAGTGGTCATCATTAAATCTTGAGTATTATTTGCGTCACCAGCTTTGGGCGCTTTTTTAGCATTTGAAGCCGCTGTTGGTTTCCATTGATGAGCACCTGCGGGACTTTTAGTTAATTCCCAATCGTAATTTAATAAAACATCAAAATAATCGTGATCCCAAGTTGTTGGGTTAGGTGTCCAAGCTCCTTCTATACCACTTGTAATTGTATCATCTGCAAAACCAGATTTGTATGAGTTTTTCCAACCAGTACTCATTTCTTCTATAGGTGCACCATGTGGTGATGGTCCAACATATATATTAGGGTCTGCTGCACCATGCGCTTTACCAAATGTATGTCCTCCAGCAGTAAGAGCTACTGTTTCTTCGTCATTCATTGCCATTCTCCCAAACGTTTCTCTAATATCTTTTGCAGAACCCATTGGGTCTGGATTTCCGTTTGGTCCTTCTGGGTTTACATAAATCCAGCCCATCATTACAGCAGCTAATGGATCTTCTAATTCACCTTCAGCATAACGCTCTTTATTTTCTCCCCAAACAGTTTCAGAACCCCAATATATATCTTGTTCTGGTTCCCAAACATCTTCACGTCCGCCAGCAAAACCAAAAGTTTTAAATCCCATAGATTCCATTGCACAAGTTCCTGCAAGTATCATTAAATCTGCCCAAGAGATTTTGTTTCCATATTTCTTTTTAAGAGGCCAAAGTAATAAACGTGCTTTGTCTAAATTACCATTGTCTGGCCAACTATTTATTGGTGCAAAACGTTGTGAACCAGAACGTGCTCCACCACGTCCATCCCCAACTCTATAACTACCAGCACTATGCCATGCCATACGAACCATAAAAGGTCCATAATGCCCATAATCTGCTGGCCACCAATCTTGTGAATCAGTCATAAAGCTCATTACATCTTTTTTTAATTCTGCATAATCAATGCTTTTAAAAGCGGTTGCATAGTCAAAATCTTTAGTCATAGGACTAGATGCTTCTCCATTTTGACGTAGAATATTTAATTTTAACTCATTTGGCCACCAATCGCGGACTGATGTTCCATTACCAGCTGTTTGTTTTTGAGTACCTCCCATAAATGGGCATTTATTGATATCGCTATTATTTTCCATCATTAATTAATTTTAATTTCTGATTACAAATCTACAGAAATTACTTTAATAATTTTTATCTATAGTTTTTATTTTAGTATAACTAAAACTTATAACTAGTAGTTCTTTGTAGGTTTGTAAATTTTTATTTATCAATTGTACAAAATATAATTTAATTTATTGATTAAAAACCATCAATAAAGTTGATGATAACATAATAAGTTATCATCAACTTTTTTATGATCAATAAACTTTTGCAGAGTATTTTTGCAGCTTCAAAAACAAATAATAGTAAAAAAATCAAAAAAAAATATGGCAACAGCAGTTGGAAAGAAATTCCCAGATTTAAATGTAAATGCAATGAACGAAATGGGAGATACGTTTAAGTTAAATGTATTAGAAGAAGCAGTAAAGAATAATAAGAAAGTGTTATTATTTTGGTACCCAAAAGATTTTACGTTTGTGTGTCCTACAGAATTACACGCTTTTCAAGCAGCTTTGACTGAGTTTGAAAAAAGAAATACAATTGTAATAGGTGCTTCTTGTGATACAGCAGAAGTTCATTTTGCATGGTTAAGTACTTCTAAAGATAATGGTGGAATTGAAGGTATTACCTATCCTATTTTAGCTGATAGTAACAGAAACTTATCTTCGATTTTAGGTATATTAGATATCACTAATGAAACGTATGATGAAGCTACAGGAATTGTTCAGGTAGAAGGAGACAATGTAACTTATAGAGCAACGTATTTAATTGACGAAGAGGGAACTGTTTTTCATGAAGGAATTAATCATATGCCAGTTGGTAGAAATGTAAATGAGTTTTTGCGTTTAATTGATGCATACGCTCATGTACAAACTCATGGAGAAGTATGCCCTGCAAATTGGGAAGAAGGAAAAACAGCAATGGCGCCAAATGCCAAAGGAACTGCAGAATATTTAGCAGCTCACTTAAACTAGTTATAAAGAATGGTTCAAGAATTAAGTCAAGATAATTTATCAGTAATAATTTCTGATAACAAAAAAGTCGTAGTACAATATACTGCAACTTGGTGTGGAAACTGTAGAATTATGAAACCAAAATTTAAAAAATTGGCTTCAGAAAATGAAGAAATTGCTTTTATTATTGCTGATGCAGAGAAGTTTCCTGAAAGCAGGAAATTTGCAGATGTTAGTAATTTGCCAACTTTTGCAACTTTTGTGGATGGTAAATTAGTAAATCAAACACAAACCAATAAGTTTGATGTTTTAATCGATTTAGTAAACGAAGTTATTTAGTTATGAAATTACCAATTATAAAACATTTAACTTCTTTTATTGAAGAAAATGATCAAGATTACATTTTAGAGACGATAGAAACTTTAGAAGCATTAACAGAAGTTCCGTCTTTAAAGGATGAAGAATTAGATGTTATTGGAGAGTTAATTTCTAATATGTATGGTGCTTTAGAAGTAGATAAAATGATAAAAGAAGGTTCGCCTAAAAAAGAAGCACTAAATGCTTTTATGAAACGTGTATTAGGTTCTATTGATACATAGCCTTTTTTAGTGCATAGTATAATTAAATCCTAAGTGAAAGCTTAGGATTTTTTATTGAAACTTATTTTTAAGATGTTCTAAAACTTGGTTTCCTCTATAAATGGCGCCTTCCATATAACCACCATATTTTGGTGAAGTTTCTGAACCAGCAACTATTAATTTTCCGTTTAAAAATTCTTGCTGATAGATTTTATGCCCATTATTAAAATGTGGAGGTATAAAAGTGTCATTTTTAAAATTTAGGTTTTGATCGTTACTCCATACTTTTTCTTCATATGAAAGATATTTTTTCCCTTCTTCACCAAAGAACTTGAAAAGTTGTTCTCTTATTTTTTCTTCTCTATATTCTTTAGTTTCATTCGCTAAAACACCATTTAAAAATCCCATGAGCGCAAAATGAGTATTCTCAAAATTAGAATGATCGTATATTTCTGTAAACGGACCAACATTACTAAAACCAACTCCAGACAATCCTAGTTCTTTCCAAAAAGGAGTTTTATAAACGAGTGCAAATTTTATGGAATCCTTCATCCAAGTATGGGTGTTGTTTGCAATTTGTTTAAAAGCTGAATCTAAATCCGAAGAAAAATGAACACTATTTATTAAAACCTGAGGAGTTATAGTAGAAATAACAAGATTTGCGCTATAAGTTGAAGTTTTAGTAGTTATTTTAATACTAGTTTCTTTTTCATCAATTTGTATCACTTTTTGGTTCAGTTCAATTTCATTGGCATTTAAAGTTGCCTTTAATTTGTTTAAAATGTCAATTGTGCCGCCAACAATTCGATAGCTAACTTCTTGGTTCTTGGGAATTTGAAAACGCTGAGGTAAATTTGTGTTCACAGCCTCAAATAAAGCATCACCATGCATGTTTTGTTCGTATAAAGAAATGTTTAAATCGCTGCATACCTTTAATAATTCGGAATTATAGCTCCAAAGCCAAGTTGCGCCTAATTCAATGTTTGTATTGTGGCTGTTTTTAGTATAAATTCTTCCTCCAATTCTATCATTTGCTTCCAGTATTTTTATAGAAAAACCTTCTTTTTTAAGAAGATAACCTAAATATAAGCCAGAAATTCCTCCGCCAATAATCAGTATTTTGTGCTTCATTTTAGCAAAGTCTTATGATAAAAATTAATAGTTGTAAAAGGGAATTTCTATTTTAATGATGCGTTAATTGAGCAATTAATTTTGCGTGTTTTGGAAACTCTTTTGAAAGTTCTTTACAACTAGGAAGTACAAAATCTCTAAAATCAAAACCAGGAGAAACTGTGCATCCTGTAAAAGAAAAAGAATCTTTTTCTACAACTTCTGCCGCAAAATAATGATGAGCAGGAACTGTGAATTGTGGAATTTCGGCTCTACTAAAATCGTTTCCAATCAGTACAAAGCTGTAAACTCCTTCTGGTGAAATTATGTGCAATTTTAAAGCAGTTCCTTTGTAGAAATGCCAAATTTCATCTTGATTTATTTTATGAAAAGCAGAAAATTTATCAGCAGTTAGTAAAAAATAAATACTAGTGCAATAATTTCTATTTCCTTCAAATTCTGCTCCTAAATCTTCAGATAAAAGTTCATCTTTACTTCTGTAGGTTTCTTTGTAATAACCACCTTCGGGATGTGCTGTTAAGTTAAAATGATTTATAATTTCTGTAGCTTTCATTCTTTGATTTTTTTTGTGCTTACAATAAATTCTCCAATTTCTTTTCCCCAAATTTGATAGGTTAATAAAGATGGATGAACGCCATCGCTAAAATATATTTTAGGATTACTATCATTTTCAGAATGCTTTTTACTCCATTTTTTTAAGGTGATAATCTCATCATTATAGAATACATTTTCTTTGTTTTTGATGTTTTTATTTAGCTCTTTACCTAATATTTCTACTAAATTACCAATCACAAATTTTATAGTTTTTGTAAAAGCCGGAAACTCTTTTATTGGTGGCATATTTGTAAAAAAAATGGGTGTTTTGGGGTATTTATGCTGTAATAAATCAATGAGTTGATTAATATCGGAAATCCATTTTTTTGGAGAGTTTAATGTAAAAGCGTCATTTCCACCCATTCCGATTACAATAATATCTACAGAAGTTTCTTCTATTTTAGGAATAATTTTTGTGCAAACTTGTTTTACAGTGTAGCCACTTTTTGCATAAACGCGCCAATTTATATTGCTTTTTAATGCAGTGGAAAGCGTTGTTGCTAAAGTGCCTGTAAATCCGTTTTTATGAAAATCAGCACCAACACCAGCAATAGTACTTTCGCCAATTGAAAGGATGTTTATGATTTTATTAAAACCACCATTAACATAACCAATTTGGTTTTTAGCTTCGGGAAGCTGAGGTACGTTTTTTCTGATATTTTTTCCTTGAAAATACATTAAAGGTAAAAGTGGCAAGGATGCAATAACGCCCAAATAGTATTTAAAGTTCATCGCTGTTTTGGTCGTTTTTTTGTTCGTTTACTTTTTTAATAAGTGCTTTTAAACGGTCTTTAGTTCGCTGTTTTTCAAGCTTTACTCTGTTAATTTTTTGATTCATTAACTTTGAGTGTTTCGCTTTATTTAAGGTGTTTTTTGCTTTTCCTTTTTTAGGCATTTTCTATTTGTTATGCAGCAAAATTAAGGAATTTTATCTCAAATAAGTAAATAAGTAATTTTTAAAATTTTGATAATTTCTAATTTTAATTGATAAATGCCTTGCCAAAATCAACAAAAAACGTACTATTTTTTTTACCTTTAAACATTAATTCGATTGATAATGCGTTTAGAAAAATATAAAGTTGTTGATGCTATTTCTTTGAAGGATTTTTCGACGAAAGAAGTGATAGAAAACGCGAAAAAAGACCTTAAGAAAAGCAGAAAAAAACTAAGTAAATTGCAAGATTAAATGTACGCAGAAGGTAAATATGCGATGTTAATTTGCTTGCAAGGCATGGATACTTCTGGTAAAGATAGCTTAATTAGAGAGGTTTTTAAGGACGTAAATGCAAGTGGGGTGGTGGTTCGTAGTTTTAAAGTGCCAACAGAATTAGAACTAAAACACGATTTTTTGTGGAGGCATTACATTGCTTTGCCAGCAAAAGGAGAAATGGGAATTTTTAATAGAACGCATTATGAAAATGTGTTGGTTACAAGAGTGCATCCAGAATATGTTTTTGCCGAAAACATACCAGCAGTAAAAAGTTTAGAGGATTTAGATGCTGCATTTTATGAGAATAGAATGGATAGAATTAAGGATTTTGAAAATCATTTAGCTAAAAACGGAACTATTATTTTAAAGTTTTTTTTAAACATATCTAAAGAGGAGCAAAAAAACAGATTGTTAAGGAGATTAAATCTTCCAAATAAAAACTGGAAATTTTCTGTAGATGATTTAAAAGAACGTAAATTGTGGAATAGATATCAATTTTGTTACGAAGATTTATTGAACAGAACATCCAAAGAAAATGCAACTTGGTTTATAATTCCTGCGGATGATAAAGCTTCTGCAAGAATTATTTTAGCTAAAATTTTAGTAAATGAATTAGAAAAATATAATTTTAAAGCGCCAACATTGTCAGCTAAATTAGTAGCACAATTAGATGATTTTAAAATGCAATTAAATAAAAAATAAATACTATTGTTCAATTTTTTGATTTTAAATTCAATAATTGAACTCGAACCTTAAATTTTAAATTTTGAACTTAAAACTTAGTAAACCAATCGTATTTTTCGATTTAGAAACAACAGGAGTAAATATTGCAACCGATAAAATTGTAGAAATATCAATTTTAAAAGTGTTTCCAAACGGAAATAAAGAAAGTAAAACTTGGTTGGTAAATCCTGAAATGGAGATTCCAAAAGAATCATCAGAAATTCACGGAATTACAAACGAAAAAGTAGTTACAGAGCCCACTTTTAAGGAGCTTGCACAAAAAGTAAATGAAATGGTTGCTGGCTGTGATTTAGCAGGTTTTAACTCCAATAGATTTGATATTCCTTTATTAGCAGAAGAGTTAATGCGCGCAGGAATCGATTTTGACATGAAGAATCGAAAAGCCATTGATGTGCAAGTAATTTTTCATAAAAAAGAGCAACGAACATTGGGTGCAGGATATCAATTTTATTGCGGAAAAGAATTAGAAGGAGCTCACGGAGCAGAAGCAGACACAAATGCGACGTATGAAATTTTGTTAGCACAATTAGATAAATACCCAGATTTAGAGAATTCTGTAGATGCTTTAAGTGAATTTTCTACACACGGAGAAAGAGCAGATTTCGCTGGTTTTATTCTGATGAATGACGAAAAACAAGAAATTTTTTCATTCGGAAAATACAAAGGAAGAACGGTAGAAGAAGTGTTTATTGAAAACCCAGGCTATAATAATTGGATTCAGAATGCAGATTTTCCGCTCTACACTAAAAAGGTATTAAGAGAGATTAAGGAAAGAATGTCTGTGCCAAAAGACACGATGACCGATGCTGAAAAATTACAAGCTTTACAGCAGAAGTTTAATTTAAGGTAAAAGGTATTGTAACTTCAAGAGAATTTTTTTTTTCAAGAATTTTAAATCCAGAAGATCTAGTGTTAAAATCGTAATAATTAACAAACCGTTAAGTAAATAGTAATGAATAAGGATTTATTTTCGTTCAAAAATGAACTATGAAAAATATTATTTTTTTACTTTTTATTTGCTCACAAACCTATGGACAAACGATTAATTTTACCGGCAAACTTTTAGACAAGGAAACTAAAAAACCGGTTGTGTATGCAAATATTAGTTTTTTAAAAATGAATGTGGGGATTTCATCTTTAGAAGATGGTACTTTTAATTTAGAAATTGATAAAAAATTACTGCAAGAAAAAATACATATTTCGTGTTTAAATTATAAGGACACTATTGTGTTAGCAGAAAATTTACAGCAAAAAACCTTGTTTTTGCAGCCAAAAAGTTTTGAGCTAAATGAAATTGTAATTTCAAAAAAAGTTGACAGAGAATTAGAGGTAGATGCATACAAAAGAAGAGATATAAAAGCTACTTTTGGAGGTAATCAAAGTAATCCTTGGACAGTAGCGAAATTATTCAGATACAATGAAAAATATAAAGAAACTCCTTATTTAAAAGATTTGTCAGTTTATTTTGGGGCAATGATTGTTAGAGAGAAATCTAAATTTAGAGTTCGATTATTTAAAATAGACACAATAACTGGATTTCCTTCTGAAGATTTTATTTATAAAGAAATTATAGCATACTCAAATTTAATAGATGGAAAAGTTAAAATTGATATTTCTAAATATGATATTGAATTCCCGAAAGAAGGTTTTTTTGTGGGATTAGAAAGAATTCATATTCCATATAATTTTTATGAATATAAATATACCATGCAAGGAAGTAAAAAGAAATACATTGCAAAAGCCGTTGCTCCTAGTTTTGGTGCGGTTTATACAAAAGATTCTATATTCCATTTTTCTAGTGGCAAATGGAGAAAATTCTATTCACCAAAAGAATATTATAAAGGAAACCAAATTCAACCTGCAATTTCCTTAACTTTAACTAATTAAATTTGCTGTATTTCAATGAAAAAACTCATCTTTTTACTTTTTATTTGTTTGCAAACAGGTGCACAAACAATATCTTTTAAAGGCAAACTTTTAGACAAGGAAACCAACAAACCTGTTGTGTATGCAAATATTAGTTTTTTAAAAACCAATACTGGAATTTCATCGTTAGAAGATGGAACTTTTAATTTAGAAATTGATAAAAAACTATTACAAGAAAAAATACATATTTCTTGTTTAAATTATAAAGACACTATTGTTTTAGCAGATAATTTGCAGCAAAAAACCTTGTTTTTACAGCCAAAAAGTTTTGAGTTAAATGAAGTTGTAATTTCTAAAAAAGTTGATAGAGAACTTCAGGTTGATGCATACAAAAGAAGAGATATAAAAGCTACATTTGGCGGTAGTCAAAGTAATCCATGGACAGTAGCAAAGTTTTTTAAATACAGAAAAGAATATAAAGAAACGCCTTACATTAAAGATTTGTCTGTTTATTTTGGAGCAATGATTGTGAGGGAAAAATCTAAATTTAGAGTCAGATTATTTAAATTAGACACAATAACTGGATTTCCTTCTAAAGATATTGTTCACAAAGAAATTATAGCTTATTCAAAATTAATAAATGGTAAAGTTAAAATTGATATTTCTAAATATGATATTGAATTTCCAAAAGAAGGTTTTTTTGTGGGTTTAGAAAGGCTTCATATACCATATAATTTTTATGAATATAAATACACTAAGCAAGGAAGTAAAAAGAAATACATAGCAAAAGCTGTTGCTCCTAGTTTTGGGGCTGTTTATACAAAAGATACTAGATTTAATTTTTATAGTGGCAAATGGAGAAAGTTTTATGATCCACATAAAATTTATGAAGGAAACCAAATTCAACCTGCAATTTCCTTAACTTTATCTAATTAAACAGTTACACAATTAAACGAATAAACTATTACACAAAAACAAAAAAAAATGTTTACACCTTATACAAATTTACCAAACAATTCTCGTGTTTGGGTTTATCAATCAGAAAGAGAATTTAATCAAAAAGAAATAGCAGTTATTTCAGAAAAAGCAGTAGCATTTATAAATTCTTGGACGCGACATGGCGATGATTTAAAAGGCTCATTTACTATAAAATACAATCAGTTTTTAGTGTTGGCGGTAGATGAAAGTTTTAACAATGTTTCTGGTTGCTCAATTGACAGCTCTGTTCGTTTTATTCAAGGTTTAGAAAACGAGTTGCAATTAGATTTAATGAACAAAATGAATGTAACTTTTAAAGACGGCGAAAACATTAATTTATTAAAATTGCCCGATTTTGAGAAGTTTGCAAAAGAGCAAAAAATTACCGCAGAAACTATTGTTTTTAATAATATGGTAAATACCAAAGAAGATTTTGAAAATAGTTGGGAAATACCCGCAAAACATAGTTGGCACAAGAGGTTCTTGGTATAAAAATTGTTCTAAATTAAATTAGAAGTTAATAAATAAGCTGCGTTAAGGATTGAAATGGCATCCTTTTTTTGAGAAAAAAAAGATATAATGGAAAGCCTGTTAAAACGCCCAAAAAAATATTCAAAAATTAACATGAAGAAAGAGTTACTATTTGTCTTTTTAATAGGTTTTGTATTTAAGTTAGCTGCACAAGGAGTTGATCCTTTAATTACAAAAGATTTTGAAGCCCAAGAAATTTGGGTAAATACTATTTTAAATAAAATGACTATTGATGAAAAAATAGGACAGTTATTTATGGTGCAAGCCTATTCTAATCAAGATCAAAAACACGAAGATTTTATTACTGAATTGATTATAAAATATCATGTAGGTAATTTAATTTTTATGCAAGGAACTCCAGAAAAGCAAGCAGAACTAACAAATAAATACCAGGCGGTTTCTAAATTGCCTTTAATGATTGGTTTTGATGGCGAATGGGGTTTAGATATGCGATTACAAAACACGTATCGTTTTCCTTGGAATATGACTTTAGGCGCAATTCAAAATAATGCGTTGATAGAAGAATTTGGCGAGCATTTAGGAAAACATTGCAATCGATTAGGAATTCATATTAATTTTGCGCCCGTTGTAGATATTAATACAAATCCTGATAATCCTATTATTGGGAATCGTTCTTTTGGAGAAAGTAAAGAAAACGTTACCCAAAAAGCAATCGCTTTTACACAGGGAATGCAAAAATACGGAGTAATGGCAAATGCAAAACATTTTCCAGGTCATGGTGATACGGCAACAGATTCTCATCATACATTGCCTGTTTTAAATTTTGATAAGGCACGATTAGATTCCGTTGAATTATATCCATATAGAAAGATTTTTGATGCAGGAATTGGGAGTGTGATGACGGCGCATTTAAGCATACCAAGTTTAGAACCAAACCCAGCTTTACCAACTTCGTTATCTAAAAATGTAGTAACAAATTTATTGCAATACGAATTAGGTTTTAATGGTTTAATTATTACCGATGGCTTAAATATGAAGGGTGCTGCAAATTATGCAACATCCGCAGAAATTGATTTAGCTGCTATTCAAGCCGGAAACGACTTGTTGTTAATTCCGCAAAATGTACCCGCAACTTCAAATTTGATAAAAAAAGCGATAGAATTAAAAACATTGAGTTTAAAGCAACTAGATTTTTCTGTTCGTAAAATTTTAAAAGCTAAATATTGGATGGGTTTAAGTACTTACAAACCTGTTGTTTTAGCAAATTTACAAGAAGATTTAAACACGATTAGTGATGAATTGTTGCATAGAAAATTGGTTAAAAATTCTATCACAGTTTTAAAAGTTACCAAACAAAATATTCCTTTAGCTAATTTAGAAAACCAAAAGATTGCCTACGTAAATTTAGGAGATGATTCTGGAGATTATTTTTTAGAAATGCTTAAAAATTACACAAAAGTAGATGCCGTTTCTGATGAAAATTTAGATGGATTAATGCTAAAACTAAAACCATACAATCAAGTGATTATAGGTTTTCATAAATCGAATTTAAATCCTTGGAAAAGTTATAAATTTAAAGAAAAAGAGTTGGTTTGGTTGCAAGAAATAGCGCGCCAAAAGAATGTTATTTTAGATGTTTTTACAAGTCCGTATAGTTTATTACAGTTAAAAACGTTTACAAATATCAAAGGTATAATTGTCTCCTATCAGAATAGTAAATTAGCACAAGAATTATCTGCACAGCTAATTTTTGGAGCATTTGAAGCCAAAGGAAAATTACCAGTTTCTATTGGTAAAGAGTTTAAAGTAGGATTTGGTTTACAGACGTATAGTTTGGGTAGATTTGAATATACAATTCCGGAAGAAGCAGGTTTATCTTCAAAAAAATTAGCAAAAATAGATCGCTTTGCAGACACTATTTTAAAGGATAAAATGGCGCCCGGCTTCCAAGTTTTAGTAGCGAGAAATGGTAAAATTATTTTTCAAAAAAGTTATGGACATCATACAGATAAAAAATCACTGAAAGTAAAAAATTCTGATGTATATGATTTGGCATCCTTAACCAAAATCTTAGCTTCTTTACCTTTAATAATGAAAGCAGAAGAAGAAAAAGTAATCTCATTATCTGCAAGTGTAAAAGATATTTTACCTAGTTTTAATAATTCTAATAAATCTGGGGTTTCTGTAATGGAAATTCTTTCTCATTATGGTAAATTAAAAGCTTGGATTCCTTTTTATAAAGACACTCAAGACAGTTCTACGCACAAAAATTTACCCTTATTTTATGGTGACAGGCAATCTACAGTTTTTGATGTAAAAGTTGCTGATAATTTATACATCAAAAAATCTTATAAAGACAGTATCTACAAGGACATAAAAGAAGCTAAACAAAACAGTAAAAAGGTTTATGAATATAGCGATTTGGGATATTATATTTTTAAAGAAGTATTAGAAACGGCATACCATAAACCGTTAAATAAATTGGTTGATGAAGAATTTTATAAATCTTTAGGAGCAGATAGAATGACGTATTTGCCTCTTGAGAAGTTTAATAAAGCTGAAATTGTACCCACAGAAATAGACGATTATTATAGAAATCAGTTACTGCACGGTTATGTGCATGATATGGGCGCTGCTATGTTGGGCGGAGTTGGCGGTCATGCTGGTTTATTTGCCAATGCAAACGATGTTGCTAAAATTATGCAAATGTATTTGCAAAAAGGGTTTTACGGTGGCAGACGTTATTTAAAAGCAGAAACTGTAAATAAGTTTAACCATCGGTATTATTCTAATCAAAAAGTACGAAGGGGTTTAGGTTTTGATAAGCCAGAATTAAACCCAGACATAAAAGCAACTTGTGGGTGTGTTTCTGATGAGAGTTTTGGGCATTCTGGTTTTACAGGAACGTATACATGGGCAGATCCTAAAAGCGGAATTGTCTATGTCTTTTTATCAAACAGAGTCTATCCAAATGCCAATAATACAGGATTGATAAAAAGCAATATTCGTACAAAAATTCAGCAAACAATTCAAGATGCTATTTTAGAGTAGAAGCTTTTTCCCGGTTTTTATTATATCTTTTTTTGATTTGTCTTTGCGAAGTTTCCTTTTTTGTAAACTATGACAATATTAAAATTTAATAAGATACTTGTTTTTTTGAAATGACGTTTATTAATCAGCGCTAAACCTCTTAGCTAGCATTTGTATATACGAATCATTTTCTGAGTTTGTTGGTGATGCTTTAGAATATATTAAAATCAGTAAAAGTGAAATTAATAGATAGAAAACTGCAATTTTAAATCCAAAGAACAAACTGATTATCCAAGTTTGTAAACCATAAAAAACAGGAAAAGTAATCACATTTATTGCAAATCTAAAAGTGTCTACAAATTCAGCTTCGTCAATTTTTTTATCAACCTTTTTCCAAATCAACATTGGTAAAATACTGTTTAAAAGAATAATGTAATACAGAGCTTTTAAAAGGTTATTAACTCTTTTATTTTTACCCGTAAAATTATTTTCTAAAATCATTTTATTTACCAAATTTACATCAGTAAAATCTACATTTAAACTGTTTAATTTTGATAAAGTTGAGGTGTAATTTTCATCATCAGGAATATGAACACTCAGTTTTTTTAATTGATTACTAACCTCTTTTTTTAACTTATTGATTGAAATATTTAGCTCGTTACTATTATAATATTCTTTTGTAGCAATAGGTTTTCCATAATTTATGGACACTTTAGAAGGATAAAAAGAGGCGTTTTGGTAGGTTAAACCAACCGGAATTATAGTAATCTCTACATCAGGATATTTTTCTAAAGCGCCAAAAACAATTCTAGTAAACCCTTTGCTCAGCGTTCTAATTGTACGTTTTCTATTATGACTCGCTTCGGGGTAAATTAGCAAGGTTTCTCCTTTTTTAAATAGCTCAAAACAGTTTTCGAAAATTTCTTTATTTTTTCCAACTTCACTTACACCATCTTTCATTCTATAAATTGGCATTAAATTTAAACTTTCTAAAAATTTCTTTGCAAAGGGATTTTTAAAAGCGGCAGCTCGTACTAAATAATGACCTATTCTTGGGCAATTGGTTGTAATCATTAAAGGATCTATCAAACCATTTGGATGATTTGCGCAAAATAAAATAGCTCCTTTTTTAGGAATATTTTCAGTACCAGAAATCTTTATTTTTTTGCTATAAAAAAATAATCCTATTTTTATTAAACCTCTAATTAAGTTGTACCAATTTTTTTGTAACATACCGATTATGATTTTATTTTTCTTCCCCAAAAAGTAGCCAAAGCCATTCCCGAAAACACATCCCAGATTCCCCAAAAAGCAGCCAATAAAGCCATACCACCTAATCCGTCAAAAAAACCAAATATTAAAAGTAAGCCTAAACCACCATTTTGTATGCCGGTTTCCATAGAAATTGTTTTGCAATCTTGTTTGTTTAACCCGAAGCTTTTAGCAGTGTAATACCCAAGAATAAAAGCAAAAATATTATGAAAAATAACTAATAATAAAACATGGTGAATGTGATTTACAAATACCTCTAAGTTTTGTGAGAAAGCAACAAATATTAACACAATAAAAACCAACATTGACAATGGTTTTAAAACTTTTTCTATTTTATCTGCCATTTCTGAATGATAATGTTTGATAATCATTCCTAAAACTAACGGAATTCCTAAAATTAAAGAAACCAGTTTAAATAAATCAAAAGGATTTAAAGAAACCGTTTTTAAGATTTCGTTGGTTGGTTCGTATAAACTTCCCCAAAATTGTAAATTAAGAGGTGTTAAAAAAATACAAATCAGCGTAGCAAAAGCAGTTAAACTTACTGAAAGTGCTGCATTTCCACCAGCCATTTTACTGAAAAAGTTAGAAACATTTCCACCAGGACAAGCTGCAATCATAATCATTCCCAAAGCAAAACTTGGATGCGGTTTTAGAATTAAAATAATCAAAAATGTAAAAGCAGGCAATAAAATAAATTGCGATAAAACCCCAACCATTAATATTTTAGGATTTTTTAACAATCGCTTAAAATCGTCTATAGTAATTCCTAGTGCCACGCCAAACATAATTATGGCAATAGCAATGTTTAAAACCCATAAACCACTTTCATCAAAGTTTATTTTAATATCATCTATATTTATTTCGTTTGCTATTTGGTTCAAGGTTTCTGGTTTAAAGTTCAAAGTTCAAAGTTCAAAGTTCAATGTTTAATATTCAAGGTTCAAAGTTTAAAGTTAATATAGAATCAAAATTAATAATTATTAGTCACTTCCAACTTCCAACTTCCTACTTCCTACTTCCAACTTCCAACTTCCCATTTCTAACTTCTCTTTTCTCTTCTCTCCTGTCTCTTGTCTCAAAAATATCAATTAGAAAAAGCATATTCAATAATATTTGCACCCATTTTTAAGGCTTTTTCACGCACTTCTTTCGGATTATTATGAATGATTTCATCTTCCCAACCGTCACTTAAATCGGTTTCATAATCATAAAAGACGATTAATCTACCTTCAAAAAATAAACCAAAACCTTGTGCAGGTTTTTTATCATGTTCATGAATTTTAGGAATTCCGTTTGGGAATTTAAAAGTCTGATTATAAATTGGGTGATTACTTGGAATTTCTTGCAATTCTAATGTTGGAAACACTTTTTTAAGCGCGGGTCTTATAAATTTATCCAAACCATAATTATCAGAAATATGTAAAAATCCGCCAGAAATTAAATAGTTTTTTAGGTTTGTAGCTTCATCATCAGAAAATAAAACATTTCCGTGACCAGTTAAAAACAAGATTGGAAAGTTAAATATATCTTCGCTTTCTACGCTAACGGATTGTGGGTTTTTAGAAATATTGGTTTTAATAGTTGCATTTGTAAAAGCCACCAAATTAGGAATTGCAGTTGGATTTGCATACCAATCGCCACCACCATTGTATTTTAAAATGGCAACATCTTGTGCGTTTGTAAACAAAAAGAAAGAGAATATATATAAGGATAAAAATTGCTTCATAAATACATAGAAAAGAATTTGAAGCAAGATAGTAAATTCAATTTTATGTTTTAAAAGAAGACTTAAAAAGAAATAAAGTTTTATTTGGGGGTTTTTATTTAAAATTTTGGAGTGTTAAATGTTAATAAATTTTGTGTTTGTTATGTTTAATTTTTTGTTAAGCAGTTGTTCGTAGCAACTGCTTTTTTAATCTCCTATTGGTTCTGTACATATTAAATCAAAACGACCATTAGTAATTTCGATAATGTCATTTACATCGTTTTCATTTTTTAGTTTTACATAAAAACTTCCTGCACAAACTTGTTTAATAAAATCTACCACTTCGAAATTTATACTGACAGAATTTTCATAAGAAATATATTTTCTATCATTGATGTAACAATAAATATGGGCAAAATCTGGAGCATTTGAAGTGGAAGTAGTACCTGGGCTTAACTTGAAAAAATACTCTCCTTGTTGTGGTCTATCTTCAGGTATATATATATATATATATATAT
>Ga0209284_10000165_pt1 | contig 101192 bp, 99 predicted proteins | sample FRY03_FD_187211 | JGI IMG/M metagenome (GOLD analysis project Ga0209284, IMG submission 187211) | Freshwater microbial communities from Lake Fryxell liftoff mats and glacier meltwater in Antarctica - FRY-03 (SPAdes) (version 2) | ecosystem: Environmental > Aquatic > Freshwater > Ice > Glacier... | reverse complement strand
ATCGCTACGTCTCCGAGACCCTGGCCGACGCCTCCAGGGGTGGCCTCTCCAGGATCGCCTTCGTCAGCGAGCCGGCCCGTTGAGGCGCCGCGGGGACTGTCTGTTTGAACGCGCAATTCCCGAGTGAGGAATCATGTCTGACTATGTTGCGGGCGGGGCGAAGAACGTCGCTCCTGCCGGTCAACCGGCGGAGCAGCCGGCCGGCCGCCTGTACGCGCGGCTCTGGCGCTGGCACCTGCTGGCGGCGCTCCTCGTGATCCCGTTCGTGCTCTGGCAAAGCACGACCGGCACGATCTACCTCTGGTCCGAATCGTGGATGGACTAGGCCCACCCCGAGCTGCGCTTCGTCCAGCCGGCAACGACGACGGTGCCGCCCAGCGCACAGCTCGCCGCGGCCCTCGAGGCGGCGCCGAAGGAATTAGCGGCCAAGGTGACCGGCGGACACGGTCATGGCGGCGATGGTGCCGCTCACGACCATGGTGCGATGGCGGAGCGGGGCGGCCCGCCGGTACAGGAGATCATCCTGTCCGACGACCGCGCCGCAGCACCCAGGTCATGATGCTGGACGAGATCGGCCTGCCGTATCCGATCTTCGTCGATCCCTATAGCGGGCGGGTACTGGGCTCGCTGACCGGAAGCCAGTGGCTGCCCGGCCTGACCCGTGCCCTTCATGGCGGTTGGCCGCTGGGCAAGCCGGGCAGCTGGCTGCTCGAACTGGCCGATGGCAGGGCGATCTTCATGATCCTGTCGGGCCTCTATCTCTGGTGGCCTCGCCAACGCAGTTTTCTCGCTTCGCTGTGGCCTCGATTCGACAGGGGCCCCCGCATGGCGGTGCGCGACCTGCATGCCATCGTCCCGGCCCTCTTTTCTGCGGCGTTCCTTTTCTTTCTGATAAGCGCGCTGCCCTGGACGGCTTTCTGGGGCGGCGAGGTCCTGTCGCGGGTCCAGACGGCGTTGGGGCAGAAAAGCACCGCGGGCTTCTCCCCCGGGGGCGCCTCGGCGCGTCAGATGGCGGCCGTGCAGAAGCCGATCGACGACCTGGTGGCCGAGGCGCGTGCCCGCGGCATCAGCCAGGCGCTCAGCGTGCGACTGGCGCCGTGGCCGGGCGCGCCGCTCTACGTCAGCAACCGCAACCGGCCACCCTCTGCCGATCGGGTTCTCCTGGGCAACCCGAAGACCGGCGAGGTGACCCGCGATGCACTGCGCGCCACCAGCCCGTGATCCCGCGCACGGTCGGCTTCGGCATCCACGTGCACCGGGCGACTTTGGCCTGTGGAATCTGTGGATGAACACGGCCTTTGCGCTGTCGCTCGTCTGGCTCCCCGTCAGCGGCGTCGCCTCGTGGTGGATGCGCAGGCCCCGGGGCAGCACGGGTATTCCCCGCAAGGTCGAGCTGCGTTGCCCGCGGGCGTTGATCGCCACCGCGACCGCCCTGTGCTTCCTGCTGCCGATCTTCGGCGCCTCGGTCCTCCTGCTGCTCGGTTTCGAACGTCTGTTGGTGCATCGCGGGAAGATGAATCCTGCAGGATAACGCGCGTATCCGACATCGCTTCCGCTCCGGAGCCTTGGCATGATGTTCCGTCGCGACGTTTCGCGAACTCCGCCTGCGAGGATGGCAATTTTGCCGGGATGGGCGCCGTGTATCGATGCAGAAAACGCTGTCATCGCGGGCGTTGTAATCTCCGACCTGCAATGAAGTGAGGGACCTTTCGCTTGCTCGGAAAAGCGAAATATAAGGGGCGGCGCGAAGCGAGCGCTACGCCGCTTCCTTCCATGCCTTGTCGACCACCACGACCACGTCGCGCATGATCTGCGTGAGGTCGAAATCCTTGGGCGTGTAGACGCGCGCAACACCGGCTGCGATGAGCGCAGCGGCGTCGGCGGGCGGGATGATGCCGCCGACCACGACCGGCACGTCGCCGATGCCGGCCTCGCGCAGGCCCTTCAGCACCTCGCCGACCAGCGAGACGTGGCCGCCCGACAGGATCGACAGGCCCACGACATGCACGCTCTCCTCGAGGGCGGCGTTGACGATGCGCTGGGGCGTGAGGCGTATGCCCTCGTAGACGACTTCCATGCCGCAGTCGCGCGCCCGAACGGCGATCTGCTCGGCGCCGTTGGAATGGCCGTCGAGGCCGGGCTTGCCGACCAGCATCTTGATGCGCCGGCCCAGTCGCCGCGACACCGCGTCGACCTCGCGGCGCGTCACTTCCAGGCGGCCGTCGGTGACGCCCGCCGCGCGCGCCACGCCGGTGGGCGCGCGATATTCGCCGAACACGCCGCGCAGCGCCTCTGTCCATTCGCCAGTGGTGACACCGGCCTTGGCGCAGTCGATCGACGCCGGCATGACGTTGCGGTCTTCCTTGGTGGCGGCGACCAGCTCCGCGAGCGCCGCTTTTACCGCTGCGCCGTCGCGAGCGGCGCGCCACGCGTTCAGCCGCTCGACCTGTCCGCGCTCGACCGAATCGTCGACCGTCATGATAGAATCCTGGCCGCCGCCGGACAGCGGCGAGGGAGCGCCCTCGGTATAGGCATTGACGCCGACCACGGTCTGCTCACCGGACTCGATGGCGGCCAGGCGCTTCAGGTTCGATTCGACCAGACGCTGCTTCATGTAGGCCGACTCGATGGCGGCCACTGCGCCGCCCATGTCGGCGATGCGGCCCATCTCGGCCAGCGCCTCCTGCTTCAGCGCCTCGACCCGGGCCGCGATCTCCTTGCTGCCGTCGAAGATGTCGCCGTACTCGAGCAGGTCGGTCTCGAAGGCCACGATCTGCTGCAGGCGCAGCGACCATTGCTGGTCCCACGGCCGCGGCAGGCCCAGCGCCTCGTTCCAGGCGGGGAGCTGCACCGAGCGGGCGCGGGCGTTCTTGCTCATGACCACGGCAAGCATCTCGAGCAGGATGCGGTAGACGTTGTTCTCCGGCTGCTGCTCGGTGAGGCCGAGCGAGTTCACCTGCACGCCGTAGCGGAACAGGCGCTGCTTGGGATCGACGACGCCGTAGCGGTTGAGCGTGATGTCTTCCCACATCTCCGCGAACGCCCGCATCTTGCACATCTCGGTGATGAAGCGGATGCCGGCATTCACGAAGAACGAGATGCGTCCCACCACCTTGGGAAAGTCGGCGTCGGGGACCTGGCCGCGCGTCTTGACCGCGTCGAGCACGGCGATGGCGTTGACCAGCGCGAAGGACAGCTCCTGCACGGGCGTCGCACCCGCTTCCTGCAGGTGGTAGCTGCAGACGTTCATCGGGTTCCACTTGGGAACCTCGCGGTAGGTGAATCCGATCGTGTCGGCGGTCAGGCGCAGGGACGGCTCGGGCGGAAAGATGTACGTGCCGCGCGAGAGATATTCCTTGATGATGTCGTTCTGCGTCGTGCCCTGGAGTTTCGAGCGCTCGACGCCCTGGGCCTCCCCGGTCGCTATATAGAGTGAGAGCAGCCAGGCAGCCGGCGCGTTGATGGTCATCGACGTGTTCATCCGGTCGAGCGGGATGCCGTCGAACAACGCGCGCATGTCGCCGAGATGGGAAATGGGAACGCCCACCTTGCCGACTTCGCCCTTGGCCAGAATATGGTCGCTGTCGTAGCCGGTCTGCGTCGGCAGGTCGAACGCCACGCTGAGGCCGGTCTGACCGCGGGCCAGGTTGGTGCGATAGAGCTCATTCGACTTCTCGGCCGTGGAGTGGCCGGCATAGGTGCGAATGAGCCAGGGCTTGTCGCGATTTGAGTCGCGGCTTAGTGCGGTCATGGTGGCGGTTCACTGTCGGGTTGGCGTAAACTTGCCTATACCAGATGATGCTGCATCGCAGCATGGAAAATACCGCAGTGCTTTGGAGGGATCAGGGGAGTGAGCGACGCATCTTCCCCCTGGAGCCAGGCCGCGAATCCGATTCCGGCCGCAGCCGCTGCTCTCCCACAAGCTCCTGCGGCGGCTCCGGGCACGCCGTGGGCGCCCGATCTCACGCCGAGCCGGCCGGTCTATGACGGGCAACTGGGCGAGCTTTATGCCATCTACCTGCGCCATCTCGCACTGATGCTGGTGACGCTGGGCTGGTCGCGTTTCTGGGGCCGCACCCGGATCCGGCGTTATGTCTGGAACCACCTCTCCGTGCTGGGCGACCGCTTCGAATATCGTGGCCGCGGACGGGAGCTGATGATCGGCTTCCTGCTGGCGCTGCTGCTGGTCGCCGCGTGGGCCGGCCTCATGTACGGGGTATGGATCCACGTCTTCCACGAGAAGCCGTTCGCGAGCTTCGGCCTGTTCGACCTGTTCTCGCTGTCGGTCGTGCTGATCGGCTTTCCGCTGGCCTATGTCGGCCACTATGCCGGCCTGCGCTACAAGCTCTCGCGCACGCGGTGGCGCGGCATCCGCTGCGGGATGGCGGGCTCTGCCTGGGGCTACGGCGCCACCGCGACCTTCCTGCAGTTCGCCAATGCCATGACCGGCTACCTGCTGACGCCGGTCGTGTCGGTGAACCTGGCGCGCCCGCGCATCGCCAACACACGGGTCGGCACGATGCCCTTCGCCTTCGCCGGCCGTGCAGGCGACATCTACGGCCGCTATCTCGGCTACTACTTCCTGAACATCATGGCCTGGGTCGTCGCGGCCGTCGTCACTTTCATGGCGGTCGGCGGCACGCTCGAGAGCCTGGGCGTCTCCTCCGACGACTTCCTGAAGCTGCTGTCTCATCCCAGCCTGCACACCATCGCGGTGGTGCTGGCGATCGCGTTCGGCGCCTATCTCCTGTTCGGCCTGCTCATCCTGCCTCTGCGCTGCTGGTGGCAGGCCTATCTGCTGCGCTACCTCGTGACCCACAGCCGGGCCGACAACGTGTTGTTCGCCACCGCGATCTCGACCTGGCAGATGTGGGGCTTCCTGGTACTGAACTACCTGATCGTGCTGCTGACGCTGGGTCTCGGCTGGCCCTGGGTGATGCATCGCACGATGAAGCTGATCGCGGCTCAGCTCTGGATCTACGGCGCGCCCCAGGGCAGCGAGATCCGTCAGCCGGCCGATCGCGGCCCGGGCCACGGCGAGGGGCTGCTCGACATGTTCGACGTGAGCGGAGTCTGACGATGGCCGCGCGATACTATGACGGCGTGACCGCCGACGTGCAGGACGTGATGCTGAGGATTACCAGCCACGAGCTGGTGATCTACCGGCCGATAGATTCCGGTATCGTGGCGCGCTGGCCGGTCGCCGACCTGTCGGTGCTGGGCGATTCGCACCACGAGGCCGTGCCACCGCTGGCGCTCAACGGCAGCGACGCGCGTTTGGTCGTCGAGGATCCGGCCTGGCGGGCGCAGCTTGTCTCGCTGGTGCCGGCGCTCAAGCCGCTGGCCCTCGAGCCGGTGAAGGTCGCGCCGCGGCTCGGCGCCTATTCACTGGCGATCGTCGCGCTGGTCGGTCTGTTCTGGAGCGCGGTTGAGTACGGCACCGAATATGCCGTGCCGCTGCTGCCTTACACGCTGCAGGCCAGGCTGGGCGAGAGCGTCCTCGACGAGCTGCTGGCCGACAAGGAAACGTGCCAGGGCAGGGCGGGCGTCGCCGCGATAAACCGGCTGGCCAACGACCTCGCGAAGGAGGCGGGCTACAAGCATGAGGTCACGGTGCACATCGTCGAGGGCGGGCCGGTCAACGCCTTCACGCTGCCCGGCTCGATCCTGGTCTTCTATTCGGACCTGATCGACCAGGCGAAGGACTCCTCGCAGGTCGCGGGCGTGCTGGCGCACGAGATCGGCCATGTCGTGCACGATCATCCGATCAAGGGTGTGGTGCGCGCCTATGGCATCGACCTGCTGTTCAAGGTCTTGAGCGGCGGCTACTCCGACATCTTGAGCACGTTCGGCACCGGCGGCGGCGCGTTGCTCGCGATGCGCAACGGCCGCGCCTTCGAGCGCGAGGCCGACGCCACCGGCGTGCGCCTGCTCGAACAGCGCGGCTTGCGCGCCGACGGCGTCTCGACCTTCTTCGAGCAGATGCTCGAGAAGGAACCCTCGGACGCCGCTTCCGCCGCCGGCATCTGGTCGAGCCATCCGCCCACGCGGGAACGCATCGAGGCAACCAAGCGTCCGGCCACGGGCACGCCGGCCTTCAGCGCTGCCGAGTGGAAGGCGCTACGGACCGTGTGCAAGTGATCGGCGCTGAAAACCTTTCCGGATCAGTCGACGCGCCTCAGCCTGATCTCCACCTCACGCTCCACGTAGGTCCATTCGACGCTGGCCCGCAGCTCGGCCAATAACGCGTCGAACGCGGCCTCGTGCGCGGGCGCGAACTCGAACCAGGTGAGGAAGTCGAACGGTTCGCCGAGGTCACGGGCGTGGTGGAGGCGGCGCGCGACCGCCGGCAGGTATTTCATCGAAAGGGCGATGTGCCGCGACCTGTCCTCGAAGATCGCCCGGCGCTCGCCCTGCGCCATCGACCACCAGGAATCCGACTTGCGGATTGGGATCATCGCCGCGCACGTGGCCTCGGTGCGGCCGAGCCCGGCCTGCACGCCGGCCAGTTCCTTCAGTTCGGCCGCCGTCGAATAGCGCGGATGGCTGACGACGCCGCGCAGGCGCCACGTCGCCTCGGGAATGTCCGTCATCGCGAGATGGGTCGCTGCGGCAAGGCCAGGACCGGAAACGGCAGACAGACGCTCGATGCGCCAGGGACCGGCATCGCCGGCGGAGAAGGTGACGGTGAAGGGCGGCGGCATGGACCCATCCTAGCAAGACGCGCGCCGGGTTCCTGGCTATGAAAACGGCATGAGCCTGCATATCGTTCTCGCCACATCCGCCGCCGATCCCGCGATCACCGCGTCGGACCGGCTCTACGCCGATGCGGTGGAGCGGCGCGGGTGCCGTGTCACGGGCGCACCGTGGGACGGACCGCGCGAGGCGTTCGCCGGTGCCGATGCCGTCGTGCTGCGCTCGACCTGGGGCTACTACCGCGCGCTCGATGCCTTCACGGCATGGACGGAAGCGATGGCGGGTGCGACGCGGCTGTTCAATTCCAACGATCTGGTGCGCTGGAACATCCGCAAGGACTATGTCGGCAAACTCGCAGCGGCGGGCGTGCGCGTGCCGCGAAGTTTCGTCGTGCCGTGCGAGGTGTCGGCGATCGGCCGGGTCTTCGACGAGGCCGGCTGGGCGCGTGCGGTCGTGAAGCCGGCCGCCGGCGCATCGGGCCATTCGGTCGAGCTTCTGCAGCGCGCGACGCTGGCCGGACAGGTCGCGGGCCTTGCCGACGAGGCGCGCCAGGCGGGCGTCGTGGTGCAGGAGTTCCTGCCCGAGATCGCCGACGGCGAGCTGTCGCTGGCCTATTTCGACGGTGCTTTCAGTGACGCCATTCGCAAGCGCCCGCCGCCCGGCGAATTCCGCTCGAACTCGCGCTACGGGCCGACGCGAACCGCCGAAGTGCCGCCGCTCGAAGTTGCGCACCAGGGCGCCTCCTGCCTCGCAACCCTCCCTGAGGTGCCGCTCTACGCCCGCGTCGATGGCGTGGTGCCCGACGGCGTGCTGATCGTCATCGAGGTCGAGGTGCTGGAGCCGGCTCTGGCCATGGACTTTGCCCCGCAGTCGGCCGAACGCTTCGCAGAGGCAACGATGAAGCGTCTCGTCGAAACGCGTCCCTAGCAGTCCCTGAACAGCGCGGTCACCTCGACGGGATCCGGCCGCGACCTTCCACGAAGCCTGGATGGCCTGCAGCTGGAGGCCATAGGACCCGATCACCTGCCGGTGTTCGACGACATGCGCCTCCAGGCGCTCGAGCGCGGCCTGCGATACGCACATGATCTGTCGCCGCATGGTCGACGCGTTGCAGGCATCGCTTTCCGACGGGCTGCATCTCGCTTTTTTTGCTGGCGGCATCGTCCTGCTTTGTCTGGCGCGCGATGCTGAGCACCGATTGCTGCGCGCGGGATTCCTCCTGATCGCGTAGATGGGCCGTCTCGTCGGGCGATGGATTGGCCTTGGAGCCGCTTCGGCGAACGCGCGGTACGGTGGCTGACGGCGGGCATGAAGGCCGGCCGAACTGCCGGACCTCCATCGCCTCGTCAGTCTCCATCGCGCACGATCCCCAGACTGAGCTCTGTCAGGTATCGCACGCCACCGCGTCGAGACGACGCGGAACCACATTGTTGCCAACTTTCCGACCGAGTCTGCGGGATCACGGACGCGTTACCTGCGTCCTCCATCCCCCGCACCCTTGTCCACGAGGACCTCCACGAATGCCCAATCCGCAGGCTTTCCTGGCACCGCCCGCCTTAAAGCAGATTCGCCCCGCCGCTTCCGCGGGGCGCCCCTGGAAAAACGTCGGAATGTGCGTCGTCAGCCTCGCGGTCCTGGCGGTGGTCAGCCTGATGGCCCTGCCGGCGAAGAAGGCTCCCCCACGTCTCGCCAGCGAGCTAGACCTCTTTCCCGAATCAGGAGCGCCGATAGCATTGATGGCATTGCCGGAACCGCCGGTGACCGACATCGCGACGGTCCTTCCCGATCCGGATTTGGCGGATCTCGCGCCGCCAGATTTCGGACCGCCGCACGTCGAAGCGGCAATCGAATTGCAGAAAGGCGATACGGTCGCCCGTGCTCTCGACCGGCTCGGCATCGCGGCCGCCGACGTTGCCGAGATCGTAGCGGTTCTCGCCGATCGCGTGCGCCTGGATCGCCTGCCGATCGGCCAGGCATTGATCGTGAAGCTGCAGCGGTTGCACGACGAAAAGAAGGGGACGGTCCTGGTCGGCCTTTCGATCCGTCCCGAGCCGCAACGGGCGTTCACGCTCGAGCGCGACGATGACGGCGGCTACAGTGTGGAGGAGGAAATCTTCGCGGCCACACCCAAGCTGCAGCGCGCATCCGGCGAGGTCGACGGATCGGTGATCGCCAGCGCCGAGGCAGTAGGTGTGCCGCACGGGCCGCTGGCGGAAATGCTGCGAGCGTTCTCGTGGGACGTGAATTTCCAGCACGATATCAAGCCCGGCGACCGCTTCGACGTGCTGGTCGAGCGTGCGTGGACGAGCGATGGCCGGCCGGTGGATGACGGACGTGTGCTGTGGGCCGAGATCACCACGGGCGGCGGCGCCGAGACCTACAGCATCTACCGGTTCAAGCCGCGCGACGGCGAGGAGTTCTTCTACAACAGCGAAGGCGAGAGCGTGGTCAAGGCGCTGCTGCGCACGCCCCTGAACATGAGCCGGATCTCCTCGCACTTCGGCCTTCGCCGCCATCCAGTCCTGCGGTTCACGCGGCTGCATGCCGGGATCGACTTCGCGGCACCGCCGGGCACGCCGATCCTCGCCGCCGGAGCGGGGCACGTGATCGAGGCCGGGCGTTTCGGCGGCTACGGCAATTGGGTCAAGATCGGCCATGAAGGGGGCCTCGCCACCGGCTACGCGCACATGTCGCGGATCGCGCCCGGCGTGAAGCGCAGCGCGCGTGTGCGGCAGGGCCAAGTGATCGGCTATGTCGGCAGCACCGGCCTCTCGACGGGCCCGCATCTGCATTTCGAGCTGCATCGTGGCGGAAGCCCTATCGATCCGCTCACCATGGCCCGCACCGCGCAGCGCACGCGCCTCGCCGGCAAGGATCTCGAACGCTTCAAGGTCCAGACCGCCGAGACCGATCGCGCGCGCGAGAGCGCGGCCACCCTCCAGGACGACGAGGGTGACTGAAGGGAGTCCATGACGAAGACGGCTGCCTTCTGCGTGGTCCTGTTCGTCATATCCGCGGCGACCGCAGGCGGTCGCCCGGCGGTTGCTTCCGCCTGCGAGAGCGGTGTCCTCGACGACGGCGATGGCGGCATGAACATACTGGTCTTCCAGCTTTGCACCGATCGTCTCACCGTGGGATTCCGCAGCAGCGAGGTGATCGAGGAGATCACCTGTGGACCGGCCGGCGGCGTCCATCTCTGGATGTCGACCGATCACGCAATCTGCGCCTCCCCGCCAGACCCCGACACTCCGCGGGTCCATGATCTCCTGGAGCCGCTGCGGGGCGTGGGCGGGACGTCGTCGTCGCCGGTCGCCAAGCGGCTGACCTGCGGCGCCGCCGCGAGCCGCGCGACCATCGTCGTGCCCGACGCACGAGGCGCGCTTCTTGCGACACGAACCGGCGACACGATCTACGAGCGGGTGACCCGGCGGTTCATCTCGCAGTGTATCGGGCCGTCGGTATAGGACCGCCCTTCAGCAGTTCCTACCCGTTCGTCATCTGGCGCGGCAGGACCGTGACGATGTCAGGAAAGAGGGTGATGAGGACCACTCCGAGACAGAGCAGCAGGAAGAACGGGGCAGAGGCCTTCGTCACCGTCCAGATGTCGCGGCCGGTCAGGCTTTGAAGCACATAGAGATTGAAGCCGACGGGCGGCGTGATCTGCGCCATTTCGACCACCAGGACGATGTAGATGCCGAACCACAATGGATCGATCTGTTGGGCGATGACCATCGGCAGTACGACGGGCGCCGTCAGCACGATCATGGAAACGCCGTCCAGAAAGCAGCCGAGGACGATGTAGAGCAGGGTCAGCAGGAAGATCAGACCATAAGGACTGAGACCCAGCCCATTGACCCAGGCGGCCATCGTCCCCGGCAGGCCCGTGAAGGCCATCGCCATGGTCACGAACGCAGCGCCGACCAGGATCAGCCCGATCATGCAACTGGTTCGGACCGCGCCCAACAGGCTCTCCTGGAACGTCGCCCAGGAGAGCGAACCGGTGACCGCCGCAAGAATGAGGGCGCCCATCACGCCCATGACAGCGGCCTCCGTGGGCGTCGCGATACCGCCATAGATCGAGCCCAGCACGGCAACGATCAGCAGGATGACCGGGATCAGGCGTCGCGCGTTCCAAATCTTCTGGCCGAAGGACATCGGCAGATCCGCAGGCGGCACCTTCGTCGGGTTGAGCAGCGACCAGCCTGCGGTGTAGGCCATGAACAGGCCGATCATCATGAAGCCGGGCAGGAAGCCGGCGATGAACAGCCGGCCGATCGAGACCTGGGCGGTGATTCCGTACACGATCATCATGATCGACGGCGGAATCAGCAGCCCGAGCGTTCCCGACCCGGCCAGCGTTCCGATCGCCATGCCCTCATGGTAGCCACGCTTAAGCAGCTCCGGCATGCTCATGCGGCCGATCGTGGCGCAGGTGACGGCCGACGAGCCGGATACCGCCGCCATGACACCGCAGCCCAGGATGTTGACGTGCAGCAGCCGGCCCGGAAGCCAGCCGAGCCAGGGGGCCAGTCCCTTGAACATGTCCTCCGATAGCCGGGATCGGAACAGGATCTCGCCCATCCAGATGAAAAGCGGCAAGGCGGTCAGCGCCCACCCCCAGCTCGAGTCCCAGATCGTGCTGGCGAGGAGCGATCCGGCGGGAGCTGGCGTGAAGAAGAAAAGGGCGACGAACCCGACGACGATGAGGCTGATGCCGATCCACACACCGCTTGCGAGCAGCAGGAAGAGGGTGCCCAGAACGGTCACGGCGAGAATGGCTTCGCCGCTCATCTTGTGGTCGCCTTTGCGGTGCCGACGGCCTCGGCGGTCATGTTCATTGAAGCAGCTTCGAGCTCGTCGCCGATGGCCTGCGCCTCCGCATCGGCAAAATCCGGGATCTTGCCGGCCACGGTCTGAACCAGCTCGTCGACCAGCCCGATCGTCATGATCGAAGCGCCGAGAGCCATGCCGATTTGCGGGACCCAGAAAGGGACTGCCATGAGGCCTGGGCTGGTATCGCCGAAGAGAAAGGATTCGTAAGCCATCAGCCACGCGTTTGCGGAGAAGTAAGCGAAGGCGGCCGCTCCAAGCGTACAGCACCAGATCTCGACAAGCCGTCGATGGGGGCCCGCGAGCTTGCCGACCAACAGATTTACCCGGATGTGGGCACCGGCGCGCAACGTGTAAGCCAGGCCGAGGAAGGTCGATGCCGCCATGCAAAATCCGGAGATTTCCGTCGCATCGAACGCGAAATTCAAAAATCGCCCGGCAATCTGGAGCAGGATCGTGACGCCGATCATCATCAGGAAGAAGGCTGAGAGCAGACCGCTAGAGCTATAGAGAATATCCAAGGCGCGCCGCATCACATCTCCATCCGCGAAAGCAAACGCCGGGCTGCCACGGGCGGCCCGGCGTCCGTGGGCATCAGTTCGTCTTCTGACCGGCCATATACGCGGTGAGAACCGCAACGGCCGCAGGGCTTGCCGTCGCCTTCCACTCGTCGGCCATCTGAACGCCGACCTTCTTCATGGCGGTGAGAACCGCCGGCGGCCCACCGGTGACCGTCATGCCGTTCTTCTTGAGGACGGCCGCCTTCTCGTCACCGGCCGCCTTGCTCAGCTCCCACGACCGTTTCGTGTAGGCCGCGGCCGCATCCGTCACCACCTTCTGCTCGGCCGGCGACAAGGCGGCGAAGGACCTCTTGCTGAAGATCAGGGCATTCTTCGACAGGATCGCGCCCACGTCCGTGAAGTACTTCGTGTTGTCCCATGCCTGAATGTCGACGCCCGTCTGGGCGCTGGTAAAGAGCGCTTCGATCAGGCCCGTGGAAAAGGCTTGGGGAATCTCGGCGAACGGCAGGATCGTGGCGTTGAATCCCAGCAGGGTTGCCATCTTCTGGGTCGCCGTCGAATAGATGCGGATCTTCTTGCCCTTGAAATCCTCCACCGAGTTGACCGGCGTCTTGGTGTAGAAGCCCTGGCTCGGCCACACCTGATAGCCGGCGATCACCATGCCGGCCTTGTCGAACAGGCCCTTGAAATAAGGGTCTTGGAGTTCCATCAGCTTCCACGCTTCCTCGTAGGTCGAGGCGACGAACGGAACGCCGTCGAGGATGAACATCGGATCCTCGTTGCCGTAGACGCCGAGACGGATTTCACCGCCCTGGACCTGTCCGCGCTGGACGGCCGATTTGATGCTGTCGAGTTTGATCAGGCTGTCGTTCGTGTGCAGCGTGATCTTGAGCTTGCCGGCGGTGCCTTTCTCCACGTCCTCGACCCATTTGCGCAGGTTCTGGGTCAGAAAGTTGTTCTCGGGATAGCCACTGGCCATGATCCACTGGGTCTGGGCACTGGCCGTCCCTGCCAGCGCGAGGCTCGCGCCCGCGGCGATCGCGGCTAACTTCAACGCGCCAAACCTTGATATCAAGCTCATCTCAGCCCCCTGTTCAGTGTATCTCGTCGAATTCCGCAATATGGGAAGCAACATCCATGCCATCGGAGGAAACAGGTGCCGATCTGTTCAAGCTTCGGCCCCGGGAAGGATGGCTTGTCTCGATGTTGCATGACGGAAGTCATGGACCGGGATTCCCGGTCGCAAAGCCACCGGGCGTCGCGGTCACGTGGAAATCCACTTCGGTGCGGGGTCATCTCAGGTGACGAGGCTGCATAGACGGGCGCTGTTCTTGTCGCGATCGAGCAGAGGTTTGCAACGGTCCTGCTGTTGCGGCCATCGGATCTGGCGAGTACGACCCTCCCCCGGCGCGGGCGGGCGGCCGCAGCCATGGCCGGCCCGCGCATCGGGGGAGGGTCGACCCCCCGCCCACACCTCCTATTTCTTGCGGGCCGCCGCGGCGGCGGCGAGGCCGGGCGGCATCTTGTGCCACTCGCGGTTCTCGCGGGCCTGCCGGTAGCCGTACTCATAGAGGGCGTTCATGTAAGCCTTGTCGAACTCGCCGGTCTTGGGCGAACTGAAGTCGGTGCCGATATAGGCAAGGTTGTATTCGACGCCGTCGCGCTGGGTGACGAAGTAGGTGCGCAGCACGTCGTTCTTGCCGCTCGACACCAGCATGGTTTCGATTGCGCGGCCGGCGATCGAGACGGTCCGGCGATCGCTGGCGGAGTAATTCGGCGAAAGCGGGCTGTTGCGAACGATGTAGGCGCGGCGCTCGCGCTTCACGCCGTCGACCTTCAAGTCGATGGTTGGCGGATAGAGAAAGAGCTGGGCAACGGCGCCGCCGTCGACATGCATCTCCTGGTATTTCTTGCCGTCGATCTCGACATCCATCATGACCGGCTGGAACACGCCGGGGATCGCCGCAGACGCACGCAGGATCTTGCGGAACAGGTCGAGCGCCTGCGGATGGCGGCTGGCCGCCAGCGCGCCGATGTTCCAGATCACCGGCCGCTGGGCGTCGAGGTCGGTGGTGCCTATCAGCAGAAGCCGTCCCTTGTCGTATTCGCGCGCGATGGCATCGAACATCTTCTGATCGGCGTAGCCCGCGATCACCTCGGCGAGTGGGCCAGTGTCGGCCATGGCGTCGTCGTAGAGCGCCGCCATCAGGCCGCGCGCGCGATAGACCTTCTCCGGCGTCATGGTCGTGTAGACCTCGTGCAGGCTGGCATCGTAGTCGGGGCCGAGGAAGGCGAACGGCGCGATAAGCGCACCGGTGCTGACGCCCGTCACCATCTTGAATTCGGGCCGGGTGCCGCTCTCGGTCCAGCCCTTCATAAGGCCCGCGCCGAACGCGCCATTGTCGCCGCCGCCGGACATCGCGAGATAACTGGCGGGCGGCAGGCGCGTCGTCGACTTGCCGGCGGCCTTCAGCGCAGCCTGCTCACGCTCGAACGAGCGCTGGCCTTCCTGCACCATCGCACTGGCGTCGCCGTCTGCGTAGAAACGCGCATTGGGGATGCCCAGCGGCAGCGCCTCGGCCGTGTAGGCGGCGGGCACGGCGGTGCCACGCTCGGGAAACGAGCAGGCGCCGGCCGCCAGCACGAAGGACAGCGTCGCGGCGGACGCAAGGCGATGAAGGTTCAAGTGGCTCTCCCGGAGATCATGAATTGAAGGTGTATGGACACAAGGTCGGTGTCGGGAGGGACTTCGACGCGCGGTCGATGCGATAGAGGTCGGCGCGACGGGTCGCGCGTTCGCACGGCGCAGACCGCTGCCCAACCCCACGCTCTCGATCGGCGCACGCGCCATCTTGCCGATAATCTCGGGGGGCGCGTCGTTGTTCACCGGCGGCGCTCAGGGGCTTCGTCCGCACTTCGTGGAGCAAGCGCTTACTTGGTGGTGGCGTCCCAGCGGCAGCCGCGGTTCTTTTCCGTGACAACCAGCGTCCTGGGCGACTTGGAGGCGTCGGCAATGACGTCGAGGCGTGCGCCTGAAAGCATGAAGACGGAGGTGTAGATTCCCGGGCGCGTCTGCGTCAGCGTTTCCGAGATGCCGCCGGCCAGCTTGAGCGAGGCCTTGTCGCCCTGAAGTGTGACCGAGTGGACGCGGGAAAGCTGGGCGTCGAGGCCGCGGCAGCCCGCCAGGTTCGCGTCGGCGGCGGCCATACGGAATTCGATCGGCGTATTCTGGGCATTTGCGAACGTGGCGGTCATGCCGACGAACAGCGCCACAGCGAACACTGATTTCATGGTGGCTCCGGTCCGACGGGCTGATGGGGCGGGAGCGCCTTCGCGGACGCTTGCACTCATTAGGCAAAATTCGATGCACAACAAGCGCTCGCACGATACGCTATCCGCATGGATATCGATCTGAAGTTGCTGCAGCACGCCGTCGTCCTTTCCCGGCACCGTCATTTCGGCCGCGCCGCCTCGGCGCTGCGGATCAGCCAGCCGACGCTCAGCCGCAACATCGCCGCGCTGGAGAAGAAGCTGGGGATGCGCGTCTTCGAACGCTCGCGCCGCGATGTCGTGGCGACGCCGGCCGGCGACGACGTGCTCAAGATGGCCGATGAGCTGGTGGCGCGCGCCGAGGCGATCTCCAACCAGCTCCAGGTCGTGCGCGACGGGCGCGGCGGACGGCTGCGCGTGGCGGCGGGCTCCTACATCCACGACATCGCGGTACAGCCGGCGGCCATCGACCTGATCAATGCCAACCCCTCGATTCGGCTGGAGCTGCTGGAACGCGAATGGACCGCGGTGCTGGCGATGCTGATGACCGATCGAGTCGATTTCGTCGTGTTCGACATCGCGGCGCTGAAGAACATGCCGGCGCTGCGCGTCGAACCCCTCGGCACCCTGAAGGGCAGCTATTTCTGCCGCGCCGGGCATCCTCTGCTGAAGAAGAAGACACCGCTGCTGCCGGAGGATCTCCGCAAGTATCCGTTCGTCATGTCGAGCATGCCGCACAACAATCTCTGGCTGATCGAAGGCATCGACGATGGCCTGTCGATCGAGCCCGTCACGGGCGACCTGCTGCCGTCGATCGCCGTGTCCTCCTTTCGCGTGGTGCGCGACCTCGTGGCCGGCACCGATGCCTTCAGCATCGGCCATATGAGCCAGATCGGCGACGGCATGACGGCGAAGCATTTCGCCGTGCTCGACCTGCCATGGCGCAGCAAGCCGCCGACCGCGCAGATGGGAATCGCCTACAAACGCGAGCGCACGCTGTCGCCCGCGGCGCGCGCCTTCATCGGTCTGATCCGCAAGCGTATCCGCGCGGCCGCCGGATCCTGATCAGCCCTTGAGGCGCTGACCGCCGATGCGGTGGTCCTTCAGGATTTCCGGGCGGAAGACGACGCCGTGGCCCGGACGTTCCGGCGGCGACATGGTGCCGTCCTTGGCCGGCAGCACCGGCTCGATCCAGAGGTCGTCGTTCCAGTCCATGTATTCGAGGTAGCTGGCATTGGGGATCGAGGCCAGCACATGGACCATCTGCTCGTGGAAGAGATGTGGCGCGAGGCGGATGCCGTGCGGCTCGGCCGCCGCCGCGATCTTGCGCAGCTCGGAGTAGCCGCCGCGCATCGGGTCGGGCTGCAGGATCGGCGTGCCGGGATGCTCGAAGAAGGGCCTGAGATCGTTCCTCATGAAGTGGCTCTCGCCGCCGACCACGCGCGTCTTGAGTGCCGCGGCGATGCGGCGATAGCCTGCGAAGTCCTCGGCGATGACCGGCTCTTCCAGCCAGTAGGGATCGAACTCGTCGATGCGGTGGCCGGCCTGGATGGCGGTGTCGGCGTCCCATCCCATGTTGACGTCGATCATGATCTCGATGCCGTCGCCCATCGCCTCGCGCATGGCCTTGACGTTCTGGACGTCCTCGCGCCACGGCCGGATATGCGCCACCTGCATCTTGATGGCCTTGAGACCCTGGGCGGTGAACTCCTGGGCGCGCGCGATCATGCCGTCGCGGCCGAGCCCGCGGAAACATCCCGAGCCGTAGGCGGGGATCGAGGTACGCGCGGCGCCCCACAGGCGAAACAGCGGCAGGCTGGCGCGCTTGCCCACGATGTCCCACAGCGCCATGTCGACGGCGCTCTGGGCGCAAAGGGTGATGCCCATGCGGCCCAGCCAGAAATTGTTCTTGTAGAGGGTCTGCCAGATGCCCTCGATCTCGGTGGCGTCACGGCCGATCACATAGGGCGCCACCAGCTCCTTCATGCAGGCGTCGAGCGTGTGCAGGCCGCCGTGCAATGGCATTAGATAGCTCATGCCGACCAGCCCGCCCTGGGTCTCGATCTCCAGCACGAAGATCTCGCGCGGGCCGGGCGCCAGGATGCCCGCCGCCGGCGGCGACGACCGCCACGGTACCTGCAGGAGCGTGGTGCGAAGTTCGGTGATGGTGGTGACGGTGCTCATCGGGTCGTTCCTTCCAGATTCAATCGTCTTTTTGCCGAGCCGATCGTTGCGGCGTACGCTCATTTCCGCAGAGCCTAGCCCGTCCTTTCGCGGGTGTCGCGGCGGTCTGGTTAGGCGTATGGTCCCGGCCCTTCGAGAAGGCCGAGCCATGTCGTCATCCAACCGAGTCTATCTCTTCGACACCACCCTGCGAGACGGAGCCCAGACGCAGGGCGTCGACTTCACCGTGGCCGACAAGGCCGCGATCGCGCGCGAGCTCGACCTGCTGGGCGTCGACTATATCGAGGGCGGATGGCCGGGCGCCAATCCGACCGACGATCGATTCTTCGCCGATCCACCCGAGTTCCAGAACGCCAAGTTCGTGGCCTTCGGCATGACGCGCCGCGCCGGCCGCAGCGCCGCCAACGATCCCGGCCTCGCGGCCATCCTGCAGACCAAGGCGCGCAACGTCTGCATGGTGGGCAAGACCTGGGACTTCCATGTCGATGTCGCGCTGGAAGTCGACAGGGCGGAGTATCTCGAGATGATCGCCGACTCGCTGGCCTACGCGAAGACTCGCATGGACGAGACGATGTTCGACGCCGAGCATTTCTTCGACGGCTACAAGGCCAATCCCGATTATGCGATGGCCTGCCTGGCCGCCGCCGAGAAGTCGGGGGCACGCTGGCTGGTCCTCTGCGACACCAATGGCGGGACGCTGCCGCACGAGATCGAGCGCATCGTGGGCGAGGTCGCCAAGAAGATCCCGGGCGAGCGGCTGGGCATCCACACGCACAACGACACCGAGAACGCCGTGGCCAATACGCTGGCCGCGGTGCGCGCCGGCGTGCGCCAGGTCCAGGGCACGATCAACGGCTTGGGCGAGCGTTGCGGCAATGCCAACATGATCGCGCTGATCCCCAACCTCGTGCTGAAGATGGGATTCGACACCGGCCTCAAGGACGGCGCGATGCAGCGGCTCACCCATCTTTCGCGCCTGCTCGACGACCGGCTCAACATGCCGGCCAACCGCAGCGCGGCCTACGTCGGCACGCGCGCCTTCGCGCACAAGGGCGGCTTGCACGTCTCGGCGGTCGAGAAGGACCCCAAAACCTACGAGCATGTCGATCCGGAAGTCGTCGGCAACCAGCGCATCATCGTGGTCAGCGATCAGGCTGGTCGCTCCAACATCATGGCGCGCTTCCGCCAGATCGGCCTCGAGGTCGATCCCAAACATCCCGGCGTCGCGCGTTTGCTCGAGATCGTGAAGGAGCGCGAGGCGGAGGGCTATGCCTATGACGGCGCCGATGCGAGCTTCGAACTCCTGGCGCGGCATGAGCTGCAGACCGTGCCCGATTACTTTGCGCTTCAGAGCTTCCGCGTGCTGGCCGAGCGGCGGGTCAACGCGCGCGGCCAGACTGTGGCTCTGTCGGAGGCGACGGTGAAACTCGACATCGCCGGACGCCGGGCGATGGAAGTGGGCGAGGGCAACGGTCCGGTCAACGCGCTCGATGCTGCGCTGCGAAAGGCGCTTGGCCCGGTTTATCCGGAGTTGGAGGACATGCGGCTGGTCGACTTCAAGGTCCGTATTCTCGACTCGGCAGGCGGTACGGCGGCGACCACGCGCGTCATGATCGAGAGTGCGGATGCAAAGGGCCGGCGCTGGAGCACAATCGGCGTCTCGCCCAACATCGTCGACGCCTCCTACAACGCGCTCTACGACGCCCTCACGTACAAGCTGTTCCGCGACGGCGCGAAGCCGGCAGGGCGGGGCGATGCGTAGCAGCCATGCCGGTACTGCCAGTTGACCTGATGGAGGTCGCGGCAGACCATATGAAGCGTGCGAGACGGAGAGCATCTGGACACCCAGACACCGCCCATCGCGGCGGCCTCGATACGCCGTCCGCGGCTGGGCGTGCGCGTGCTTGCGCGTGCCTTCATGTGGGCGCTGCCGGCCCTCGTACTGGCGATCACCCTCGTCGTCTGGCTATCGTCGGGCGGTTCGGTCACCACCGACAATGCCTATGTTAAAGGCGATCGCGCGCAGATCGCCACCGAACTCAGCGGTATCATCGTCGAGGTGCCGGTACAGGAGAATCAGCGCGTGTCGCGCGGCCAGCTGCTGTTCCGGCTCGACGACCAGTCCTATCGCCACGCGCTGACCCGTATCGAGGCCGAGACCGAGACGGTGCGCGCCGAGATCCGCGGCCTGCGCGCGCAATGGCGCACCAAGCGCGAGGAGATCAAGGCGGCGCTCAGCCAGCAGACCTTCGCGCAGGCGGAATTCGACCGTCAGGCCGACCTTGCCGAGAAAAAGGTTGCGTCCACGGCCAAGCTCGAGGAGGCGCGCATGGGCCTTGAGGTCGCGCGCCAACGCATCTCGGCCGCCCAAGAGGACCTGCAGCGCATTGAAGCATCGCTGGCGGGCGATCCCAAGATTCGTGCCGACGACCATCCGCGCGTGCGCCAGATGATGGCGATGCGCGAGGAGGCGCTGCTGCAGCTTCGCCGCGCGACGATCGAGTCGCCGCTCGACGGCGTCGTCACCAAGCGGCCGGTGCCGGGCAGTTACGCCTCCGCCGGCGTGCCGGTCATGGTGGTGGTGGCCGACACGGACCTGTGGATCGAGGCCAACTTCAAGGAGACCGAACTCACGCGCGTGCGGGCCGGGCAGAAGGTGCTGATTCATGTCGACACCTATCCCGAATCGGAATGCCACGGCACGGTGTCGAGCATCTCGCAGTCGACCGGCGCGGAGTTCGCCGTGCTGCCGCCGCAGAACGCCAGCGGCAACTGGGTCAAGGTGGTGCAGCGCATACCGGTGCGCCTCTCGGTCGCCTGCCGCGAAGTCGACCCGCCGTTGCGGGTCGGCATGAGCACCACCGTCGAGGTGGTGACCGGCCATACGCGTTCGCTCGCCAGCCTGTGGGCCGGGATCGCCAAGTCGCTCGGCCTCTCGAGCGCATCGGCGGGCGCTTCGGCCGCCGCAAAGCCCTAGACACGGTGGCGCCGTCCGTCGATCCGGCGGTCCTGCGCCGCCGCCGCCTCATCACCTTCACGGTGATGGCCGCCACCATCATGCACGCGCTCGACGGCACCATCGCCAACGTGGCGCTGCCGTCGATCCAGGGCTCGCTGTCGGCGACCCAGGAGCAGGTCTCATGGGTCGTCACGTCCTACATCGTGGCCTCGGCCATCCTGACACCGCTCGCCGGGTTCTGCGCCATGCGCTTCGGGCTGCGCCGGACGCTGGCGACCTGCGTGATCGGCTTCACCATCGTGTCGATGATGTGCGGCGCGGCGCAGTCGCTGGAGCAGCTCGTCCTGTTCCGCGCGCTGCAGGGCGGATTTGGCGCGGCATTGGTGCCCGTTTCGCAGGCCATCATGATGGACACCTATCCGCGCGAGGAGCAGGGCAAGGCGATGGCGATGTGGGGCGTCGGCACGATGCTCGGCCCGATCGCCGGTCCGTCGCTGGGCGGCTGGCTCACCGACGAGTTCACCTGGCGCTGGGTGTTCTACGTCAACCTGCCGGTCGGCATCCTGTGCGCCGTCGGCATCCTCGCTCTGGTGCGCGACAACGTGCAGGGAGCGCCGCGGCGCTTCGACCTGCTGGGCTTCACCCTGCTGGCCGTCGCCATCGGCTCGTTCCAGCTCATGCTCGACCGCGGCCACATGCTCGACTGGTTCGACTCGGTCGAGATCATCGGCGAGACGCTGGTGGCGGGCGTGGCCTTCGCCATGTTCCTGATCCACATGCTGACCGACCGCCAGCCGTTCCTGTCGCGCGACCTGTTCCGCGACCGCAACCTCACGGTCGGGCTCTGCTTCACGGCATTGGCCGGCCTCCTGCTGATCGTGACGGCGACCCTGATGCCGCCGTTCCTGCAGCAGCTCATGGGCTATCCGGTGTTCACCACCGGCGTCGTGCTGGCGCCGCGCGGCGCCGGCATGATGGTGGCGATGATGCTGGTCTCGCGCCTGATCGGCCGCATGGATGCGCGCATCCTGATCGGCCTGGGCTTCGCGCTGGCGGCCGCTTCGCTCTACGACATGACGCTGTTCAATCTCAACGTCAGCGAGAGCCGCATCGTCTGGAACGGCATCCTGCTGGGCTTCGGCCTCGGCCTCGTCTTTCCGCCGCTCACCGTGCTTACCTTCGCCACGCTGCCCCAGCGCCTGCGCACCGAGGGCGCGGCGGTGAACGCGCTGCTGCGAAATCTGGGAGCCAGCATCGGCATTGCCGTGCTGATCTCCATGCTGGCCAGCAACACCCAGCAGAACCGGGCCGACATGGTCGAGAAGTTCACGCCGTTCCATCCCGGTTGGCCGATGGGGCACAAGGCACTGAGCCTCGATCCGACCCAGCTCGCGATCTGGGATGGCGAGATCACGCGGCAGGCCTCGCTGATCGGCTACCTCAACGATTTCCGCATCATGATGATCTGCTCCCTGGTATTGATCCCGCTGCTGTTCCTGATGCGGCGACCGGCCCTTATCGGCGGCCGCTGAGCACGCTATAGGGCGGCATGGGACGCGCATCGAAGGGCCGCGACGTCGCCGCCGTCACGCCGGCGGTCATCCTCGTGCGCCCGCAGCTCGGCGAGAATATCGGCATGGCCGCGCGGGCCATGCTGAATTGCGGACTGTCGACCTTGCGACTGGTCGCCCCGCGCGACGGCTGGCCCAACGAGCGGGCGCAGCGTGCCGCCTCGGGCGCCGACATCGTGCTGGAGAAGGCCGAGCTGTTCGACAGCGTGGGCGAGGCGGTGGCCGACCTCGAACGGGTGGTCGCCACCACAGCGCGCAACCGCGAGCTGACGCAACGCATCCTGACGCCGCGCAAGGCGGCGGCGGAGATGCGCGGCTGGATCGGGCAGGGCGCCGGGGTCGGCATCCTGTTCGGGCCCGAGCGCACCGGCCTCGAGAACGACGACATGGTTCATGCCGACACCGCGCTCTCGATTCCGCTCAATCCGCAATTCTCCTCCCTGAACATGGCCCAGGCGGTGCTGCTGGTGGCCTACGAATGGTCCGCCGCCGGCGACACGACGCCGCCCACGCGCGTGGCGGAGCACGCGACCCGGCTCGCCACAAAGGAAGAACTGCAGAACCTGTTCGACCATTTCGAGCGCGCGCTCGACCAGTCGGGTTTCCTGCGCAACAAGGAGATGCGGCCTTCGATGGTGCTTAATCTTCGAGCGCTGCTGCAGCGCGCCGAGATGACGGAGCAGGAGGCCCGCACCTTCCATGGCGTCATCAAGTTCCTGTCCAAGAAACAGCACGAGGAATAGCCATGTCCAACACGGCCAAGATCACCTGGGTCGAGGGCGCGCTGCTGGTCGCCGAGGGCGGCAGCGGCCACACCATCACCATGGACGGCGCCGCCGACATCGGGGGCCGCGACCTCGCCTCCCGGCCCATGGAAGTCCTGCTGATGGGAATGGGCGGCTGCACCGCCATCGACGTCGTGTCGATGCTCAAGAAGCAGCGTCAGGACATCGACGGCGTCGAGGTCTCGCTGGTCGCGGAGCGGGCCGACGACCATCCCAAGGTCTACACCTCGGTGAAGCTGGTCTACACCGTACGTGGCCGGAAACTGAACAAGGCGCTGGTCGAACGGGCGGTCAGCCTGTCGGACGAAAAGTACTGTTCGGCCACCGCCATGGTGAAGAAATCCGCCGCCGTGACCCACGAAGTCGTGCTGGTCGAGATTTAAGTCATTGATCTTGCAGGATTAACGCCTGCTTGACTGGCCCGCGTCCGCCAGTATGTTCCGCGCTTCTTCCGGAGAACGTGGTTGAGGGCCGTTCGGGCTCTCCTCCCGCCCCAGCAAATGCGCTGGAATCAGGCCTATCCGGACAACAGGGCGTACCTGCAAAGCAGGGCGCATAACGACGGAGTGCTGCGTGAGCAAGCGCCAGAATTCTAAGTACAAGATCGACCGCCGCCTCAGGGTCAACCTGTGGGGCCGTCCCAAGAGCCCGCTGAACAAGCGTGAATACGGTCCCGGCCAGCACGGCCAGGGCCGCACCAAGCCGACCGACTATCGCCTTCAGCTGATGGCCAAGCAGCGCCTCAAGGGCTACTACGGCTCGGTCGGCGAGCGTCAGCTCCGCCGCTATTATACGGAAGCCGTGCGCCGCAAGGGCGATACCGGCGAGAACCTGGTCGAGCTGCTCGAGCGCCGGCTGGACGCGGTGATCTACCGCATGAAATTCGCCATCACCGTCTTCGCCTCGCGCCAGCTGGTCAGCCATGGCCACGTCAAGGTCAACGGCCGCCGGGTGAACATCGCGTCCTACATGGTGAAGGACAACGACGTCATCGAGCTGACCCCCAAGGCCAAGGAAATGGAGCGCGTTCTCGAGGCGACGCAGACCGCCGAGCGCGACGTGCCGGAGTACGTGACGGTCGACCACAAGGAGATGAAGGGCACTTACGTGCGCGGGCCGAAGCTCGCCGACGTGCCGTACCCTGTCCAGATGGAGCCCTCGCTGGTCGTCGAGTATTACAGCCGCTAAGCAGCCGGCCCCTGAAAATGACGAAAAACCCGCCCGCTTGTGGCGGGTTTTTTGCTTTATGGTTCCACGCCGAGCTGATCCTTTCCGGCTATCGCCGGGTGTTGGGAGGACTATAATCATATCGGGGATTGGGGCGTTGGGAGTCTAGGCAATGGGATTCGTCCGTGCGGCGGTCTTCACCTTGGTCGCGGTTGCGATCGGTGGGACCGCCTACGTCTATCGCGATGATGTCGTCAGGCTGGTGGGTCCGCATCTGGGCCTGGGAATGAACTCGACTGCCAAGGCGGCCGAAAGTCAGGCGAGCCCTGCCGCCGGCGCGCAGCCGCAGGGGCGTCGCGGCAGGCTCAATCCCGGCGGCGCGGTCCCGGTCGTCGTCATGCCGGTCACGCGCCAGCCCATGCCGGTGGTGGTCTATGCCGTGGGCACGGTGCAATCCATCGCCTCCGTCCAGATCAAGCCGCGCATGGACAGCCAGATCATGAAGGTGAACGTCGACGAGGGCGCCCTCGTGAAGGAGGGCGATATTCTCTTCGAACTCGATGGACGGGCGCTCAGGGCGCAGCTCGGCCAGATCGAAGCGCAGATCCGCAAGGACCAGGCTCAGGTCATGCAGGCCAGGCGCGACCTGCAGCGCAATGAGGAACTCCTGTCCAAGAACGCCGGCACCGTGGTGCAGCGTGACAATGCCAGTACCTCCTTGAAGGCCGCGGAAGCGCAGCTCGAGGCCGACGAGGCGGCCAAGGCCAGCGTACAGACATCGCTCACCTTCACCGAGATTCGCGCGCCGGTTTCGGGTCGCATCGGCTCGATCTCCAGCAAGACCGGCGCGGTCGTGCGCACCGGCGACAACTCCGCCACGAGCACTCTGGCCACGATCAACCAGATCGACCCGATCTACGTCAGCTTCGCCATCCCGCAGATCATCCTGCCGAATCTACGCGCCGCGATGGCCAAGGGTCCGGTCACGGTCACGGCGGTCGTCGACGACTCGAAGAAGCAATCCGGTGTGATGGCGTTCATCGAGAACACCGTCGATCCCAACACCGGTACGGTGACCGCCAAGGCGCGCATCGGCAACGCCAACGAGCTTCTGTGGCCCGGGCAGTTCGTCAGGGTGGAGATCGTGCTCGGCATCGAGTCCGACGCCCTCTCCGTTCCGGCGAGCGCCGTCCAGCTCGGTTCGCAGGGACCGCTCGTGTTCGTCATCAAGGACGGCGTGGCCGAACTCAGGCTGGTCGTCGTCAAACGTACGCAGGACGGCCAGGCCGTGATCGGCAAGGGCGTGGAGAGCGGCGAGCAGGTGGTCGTCGATGGCCAGCTCCGGCTGGTCGACGGGGCATCGGTCACCGTCCGGCCACCGACGGCGGGCCCGGCGCGGCCCTCGGCGCCACCACGCGGTTAGTCGGAACGATCGGAGGCGGGACGTGAATATTTCGGAAATGTGTATCCGCCGGCCGGTGATGACCATCCTGGTCATGGCGTCATTCGTCCTCGCCGGCCTCTTTGCCTACAAGCAGCTTCCGGTCGCCGCCGTACCGCGCGTCGAGTTCCCGACCATCCAGGTCACCGCGCAGTTGCCGGGCGCCAGCCCCGAGACGATGGCCGCGTCGGTGGCTTCGATCCTGGAGCGCCAGTTCTCGACCATTGCCGGCGTGACCACGATGACCTCCACGTCGTCGCTCGGGAACACCTCGATCGTCCTGCAGTTCGACCTCAATCGGAGCATCGACGGCGCCGCGCTCGACGTGCAGTCGGCGATCTCCTCGGCCATGCGACGGCTGCCGCCCGAGATGACCACGCCGCCCAGCTTCCGCAAGGTCAATCCGGCGGACTGGGCGGTGATGTTCCTGGCGCTCAAGTCGTCGCAGGTCCGGCTCTCGGACGTCGATGCCTTCATCAATCGCGCGATCCTTCCGCGCGTCTCGACGTTGCCGGGCGTGGCTCAGGTCCTGATCTTCGGTTCGCAGAAGTTCGCGGTGCGCGTTCGTGCCGACCTCGACCAGCTCGCCGTGCGCGGGCTGACCATGCAGGAGCTGCAAACCGCGGTCGTCAACGCCAATTCGAGCAAGCCGGTCGGGTCCATCGCCGACCAGAAGCAGAACGCGATTCTCGAGGCCACCGGGCCGATCAACAAGGCCGCGGACTATATGCCGGTGATCGTCACCTGGCAGAACGGCGCGCCGGTCCGGATTTCTGATGTCGCGACGGCCATCGACAGTGTCGAGAACGATAAGGTTGCGAGCTGGCTCGATGGAACGCGCGCCATCGTGATGGGCGTCTATCGCCAGCCCGATGCCAACACCGTCGAGGTGGTCGACCGGGTCAAGGCGATCATTCCGCAGATCCAGGCCGAGCTGCCGCCGGGCGTCGAGATCCATCTGCTCGCAGACCGCTCCAAGCCGATCCGCGAGGCCATCGCCGACGTGGAGTTCACGCTGGCGCTGGCGGCACTCCTGGTCATTATCGCGATCTACTTCTTTCTGCGCAGCTTCCGCGCGACGATGATCCCGGCGATCGCGCTGCCGATTTCGGTCATCGGCACCTTCGCCGGCATGTATCTCTGCGGCCATTCGATCGACAACATCTCGCTGCTGGCGCTGACGCTCGCGGTCGGCTTTGTGGTCGACGATGCCATCGTCATGCTCGAGAACATCGTCCGCCACATCGAGGCGGGCGAGAAGCCGATGGAGGCTGCGCTCAAGGGCTCCAAGGAAGTCGGCTTCACGATCGTCTCGATGACGCTGTCGCTGGTCGCGGTGTTCATCCCCGTGCTGTTCATGGGGGGTGTCGTCGGCCGCATGTTCAACGAGTTCGGCCTGGTCATCGCCTTCGCCATCCTGATATCGGGCGTCGTGTCGCTGACCCTGACGCCGATGCTCTGCTCGCGCTGGCTGAAGCCGATCGACCATCACGAGAAGCACAATGCACTTCTCCGTCTCTTCGAGTGGGCCTTCACGAAGCTTACCAACGGCTATGCCTGGGCGCTGCGGCGGACGGTGCGGCTGCCGCGGCTCGTGCTGGCAATCACCGTCGGCACCTTCGTGGTGACGGCGATACTCTTCCAGGCCATTCCGAAGGGCTTTTTCCCATCGGAAGACATCGGGCAGATCCAGGGCTCAACGGTAGGTCCGGACGATGCGTCGTTCGACGCCATGGTGGCGCGGCAGTCGGCGCTGGCCGAGATCATCAGGCGCGATCCGGACGTTGTGTCGGTCATGTCCACGGTCGGCGGCGGCAACGCCGCGGCCACGGTGAATTCCGGTCGCATCTTCATAATGCTGCGCGACAAGCCGGAGCGTAAGGACAGCGCGCAGCAGGTCATCGCGCGACTGCGCCGGACGACGTCCGCCGTGCCGGGCATCAACGTGTTCTTCCAGGCGGCCCAGTCGATCAACATCTCCACGACGCAGAGCCGCGCCCAGTATCAGTTCGGCATGCGTTCGAGCGATCTCCAGCTGCTGCGCGAGTACGGCCCGCTGATGGAAGCGAGGATGCGCCGCATCCCCTCGCTCCTCGATGTGAACTCCGATCTGCAGGTGCGGGCCCGCTCGGCGATGATCGACATCGACCGCGACATCGCCTCGCGTCTCGGCGTTTCGGTCGACCAGATCCGGCTTCTCCTCTACTCCGCCTTCGGTTCGCGTCAGGTGTCGACCATCTACGCATCGGACGACACCTACCAGGTGATCCTGGAAGCGGATCCGAAGTACGGCGACGCCGGCGACATCCTGCGGCGTCTGCAGGTGCGGACGCCGAGCGGAGGCCTCGTGCCGCTCGATACGCTGGCCAAACGCACCGACAAACCGACGTCGCTCACCGTCAACCACATCGCGCAGCTTCCTTCCGTCATGATCTCGTTCAACCTCGCGCCGGGGGTGGCGCTGGGCGAGGCGGTACGTGACATCGAGACGGCGGCGGTCGAGGTCGGCCTGCCGGCCACCATCACGACCAGCTTCGAGGGCAGCGCCCAGGTCTTCCAGCAGGCGGTTGCCAACCAGGGCATGTTGCTGTTTGCCGCCGTCCTGGTGATCTACATCATCCTGGGAATCCTCTACGAAAACTTCATCCATCCGCTGACGATCCTGTCGGGCCTGCCATCGGCCGGCATCGGCGCGCTGGCTACCCTGATGCTGTTCGGGATGGACCTTTCGGTGATCGCCCTGATCGGCGTGGTGATGCTGATCGGCATCGTGAAGAAGAACGCCATCATGATGGTCGACTTCGCGGTCGAGCGACGCGGGCAGGGGGCCGATGCCGAGACGGCGATCGTCGAGGCCGCGCTGCTCCGCTTCCGTCCGATCATGATGACCACGGTGTGCGCGCTGCTCGGCGCGTTGCCGATTGCGGTGGGTCATGGCGCCGGCGCAGAGCTCCGTCAGCCACTCGGAATCACCGTCGTCGGCGGCCTGATGGTGTCTCAGGTGCTCACATTGTTCATCACGCCGGTCGTCTACATGTGGTTCGATCGGCTGACCGGCATGAAGTTCAGCCCCGGCTGGGCGCGTCGCTGGCGTACCAAAGGCCGTACGCCGCCGGCGCAGCCTGCTGAATAGTGTTTGTCGTCCTGAACGAAGCGAAGGACTTCACATGGCGGCCAAAGGATTGCATAGCGGGCGGGAGAACCTTCGCTCCGCCCCGGATGAAATGAGAGAGTAGCGTTCCATGACTGACGAGATCGGCGCTTTCGTTCCCGGCCCCCGTGTGCGTATCGAGGGCCGTGCTGGTGGCCCCCTTTCGGGTCTCACCTTCGCGGCCAAGGATCTGTTCGCGGTAGCGGGCGTCCCGACCGGGGGGGGCAATCATGATTGGCCCACGGGGCGGGCGATCCCGGAGAAGCATTGCTGGGCGGTGCAGACGCTGCTCGATGCCGGCGCGACCCTGATCGGCAAGACGATCACCGACGAGGTTTCGCTCGGTATCCTGGGCGAGAACGCCTTCGACGGCACGCCGAAGAACGTCCGTGCGCCAGGCCGTGTGCCGGGTGGCTCGTCCTCGGGCTCCGCCGCCGCCGTCGCTGCCGGAATCTGCGACACCGCGCTGGGCACCGATACCGGCGGCTCGGTGCGCGTGCCCTCGAGCTTCTGCGGGCTCTACGGGATCCGCCCGACGCACGGGCGCGTCGACGTGACCGGCATGCTGCCGCAGGCGCCGACCTCGGACACGACCGGCTGGTTCGCGCGCGACGCCGAGACTTTCGCCAAGGTCTCTTCGGTCATGCTGCAGGAGGAAATCCCGACGGCGCTGCCCTCGAAACTCATCGTCGCGGTAGACGCCTTCGGTTTCGCCGACGCCGATGTATCCGAGGCGCTGCAGCCGATGGTGAAGCGGCTTGCCGCACTCGTCGGCTCCAGTCGCGAGGAGATCATGGCGCCACAGGGCCTGTCGGTATGGGCGCGTGCGCAGCGCAGCCTGCAGCCCGTCGAGGCCTATGCGACGTTCAGAAGCTGGCTCGACGAGCGCAACCCGCGCTTCGCCTTTTCGGTCGCCAAGGCGCTGGTCACTGGTTCGATGATCGCCGAGGGCGACAAGGTCTGGGCCAGCCTGATGCGCCAGGAAGTGCGCGGCCGCATGAAGTACCTGCTGCCGCAGGGCACGATCCTCTGCCTGCCGACCACGCCGTTTCCGGCACCCAAAGTAGGCCTGCCGCTCTCGGTGCTGGACCCGCTGCGCGACCGCATCACCTGCCTGTGCGCGCAGGGCGGGCTGGCGGGATTTCCGCAGGTCAATCTGCCCGGCGCCACGACGGTTGACGGTCTGCCCGTCGGCCTGTCCATCATCGGTCCGCGCGGCAGCGACGCAACCCTGGTCGCCGTGGCGCGCGCGATGGAGAAGGCATAACCCGCGACGTGCCGGCGGGTGCTGCTGTCGTGGGAATCCCAGCAAGAGCGAGGTGTGCGTGACTGATCTGACGCCGAACATTCCCGAAGCCGTGGCCGAGGTGCGCGAGCTGTTCGAACGCTACGAGCAGGCGCTGATCGACAAGAACGTGGAGGTGCTCGACGCCACCTTCTGGAACAGCCCGCACACGATCCGTCTCGCCAACAACGAACACGGCTACGGTTTCGACCGCATCCACGCCTTTCGCGTCGCCCGCCTGCCGGGACCCGGCACCAAGGAAAAGCGGCTGCGGCTCGACATCGTCACCCTGGGCCGCGATATCGCGACGGTCTCTCTGGTCTACAAGGTGCGCGGCAGGGAGATGACCGGCCGGCAGACGCAGACCTGGGTGCGCCTGCCCGAGGTCGGCTGGAAGGTCGTGCACGCTCACGTCTCGATGATCGCCGAAGAGCCGATCCACTAAGGAAAAGTCCACGACGGAGGAGACGATGGCCCAACCCGCCGAAAGGCTTGGCAACGTGATGAATCCCGATCCTGCCTGGGTGGCCAAGGTCAACGAGCCCGCGCTCGAACCCGACCTGCCGATCATCGATCCGCATCACCATCTCTGGCAGCGCAGCGGCAACGATTATCTGTTCCACGACCTGCTGGCCGATACGCGGACCGGCCACAACATCGTGGGCACGGTGTTCGTCGACTGCCATTCGATGTACCGCAAGGACGGTCCTGCCGAGCTGCGCTGTATCGGCGAGACCGAGTTCGCCAACGGCGTCGCGGCGATGAGCGCGTCGGGCCTCTACGGGAACTTGCGCGCCTGTGCCGGCATCGTCGGCCATGTCGACCTGCGCCTCGGCGAAAAGGCGGGGGACGTGTTCGACGCCCAGATCGCCGCCGGCAACGGCCGCTTCAAGGGGATCCGCCATCAGACCGGGTGGGATCCCGATCCGGGAATCCGCAACTCGCGCAACGATCCGCCGCCCGAGCAGACCCGAGATCTGACCTGGCGCGAAGGCTTCCGCGAGTTGGCGAAGCGCGACCTGACGTTCGACGCCTGGCTCTACCATCCGCAGCTTCCCGAGATCGCTGAACTGGCCGACGCCTTCCCGGGCACGCATATCGTGCTCGACCATGTCGGCGGGCCGCTCGGCTATGCCGGGTACGCCAGTCGCCACGACGAGGTGCGTGCGGCCTGGAAGAAGTCGATGGCCGAGCTGGCCCGTCGTCCGAACATCGTGGTGAAGCTGGGCGGCCTCGGCATGGCCATGGGCTGGTTCGACTTCTATCGGCGCCCGACGCCGCCCGGTTCGCAGGAACTCGCCGAGGCCTTCAGGCCGTGGGTCGAGACCTGTATCGAGTTGTTCGGCGTCGATCGCTGCATGTACGAAAGCAACTTCCCGGTCGACAAGATCACCTCGGGCTACGGCGTGCTGTGGAACGCCTTCAAGCGCCTCTCGTCCGGGGCGTCCGCCGCGGAGAAGTCGGCCTTGTTCTCCGGCACTGCTGCCCGCGTCTATCGCCTCGCCTGAACCTTCGTTCGCCTTCCGAAACGCTGTTTGACATTTCGACATGCTACCGGCAGTTTTATTGCCAGAAAATTCTGTTGCATCCGAAGCGGAGCAGCAGGCGACAGGCCGGTGAACGGTCGTCGCTTCAGGGAGCGAAGGACAAAGCACAACCGGACGACCAACGTCCTTCGCGTGTCTTTGACCAATGGGAGGGAAATATGCGCGTACTCGGTGCGTTTTTTGGAATCGCGGCCGCCGCGGCGATAGCCTTGGGTGCGGGCGCGGCGACAGCCCAGGACAAGAAGGTCCGCATGCAGATGCAGTCGAACTTCGCGTCGACGCTGGCACTGCTCGGGCCGAACGCGAACTATACGGTCGAACAGATCAGGAAGCTGTCGGCCGGCAGCATCGACATCAAGTTCTTCGAGCCCGGCGCGCTCGTCCCGGCGGGCCAGGCCTTCGACTCGGTTGCGTCGGGCGCGCTGGACGCGGCCTGGGCGACGCCCGGGTTCTGGACCGGCAAGGACATTGCCTTCGCTGTTTTCTCGACGGTGCCGTTCGGCCCCGGCCTCGGCGAATACCTCGCCTGGATGAAGCACGGCGGCGGCGAGCAGCTCATGCAGCAGCTCTACGCCAAGTACAACATCCACGCGGTGATGTGCCATCTGATCCCGCCGGAGGCATCGGGCTGGTTCCGCAAGGAGATCAAGACGCTGGACGACCTGAAGGGCCTCAAGATGCGCTTCTTCGGTCTCGGCGCCAACGTGATGCAGAAGCTCGGGGTCTCGACACAGCTCCTGCAGGCCGGCGAAATCTTCCAGGCGCTGCAACTCGGCACGATCGACGCCACCGAGTTCTCCATGCCGGTGATGGATCTCAGCCTCGGATTCCACCAGGTGGCGAAGTACTACTACTTCCCTGGCTGGCACCAGCAGGCCACCGTCGGCGACCTGATCATCAACAAGGCCAAGTGGGACTCGCTGTCGGCACATCAGAAGCTGATCGTCGAGGCGTCGTGCGACCAGACCGTGCTGCGCGGCATGAGCCTCGGTGAATCGCTGCAGCCCAAGGCGCTGGCCGAGATCGAGACCAAGGGCGTCAAGCTCGTAACCTGGGGGCCGGAGTTCATTGCCGCCTTCCAGAAGGCCTGGGACGAGGTCGCGGTCGAGCAGTCCGGGAAAAGCCCGGAATTCAAGAAAGCCTGGGATTCACTCAGCAAGTTCCGCAAGGAATACGCGATCTGGAGGGAGCGCGGCTACCTCAAGTAGCCGTTGGATCCGATGCACGCGGCCGCTCCAGACGGGGCGGCCGCTTCTCTCCGGGGGAGTCCGCTTCAATGCAGGCACTGCTGAATGCGAGCGATATGATTAACGGCATTCTGGCGCGGATCGCGCGCGTGTTCGGTTGGCTGTTTATCGCTCTGGTCGTTGTCATCTGCTGGGATGTGCTGACGCGCAAGCTGGGCTTCCAGATTCCCGGGTTCGGTTCGACCCCCATCCAGGAACTCGAGTGGCACCTGCATGGCGCCTTGTTCCTGTTCTGGCTGGGCTATGCCTATGTCAGGAACTCCCATGTCCGCATCGACGTGTTTACCGCCAGCAAGACGGAACGGCAGAAGGCAAAGCTCGAAATTTTCGGCATTCTCGTCTTCGCCATTCCCTACTGCATCGTCGCAACCTACTACTCTTTCCTGTTCGCGCAGGTGTCGTTCCTCCAGAACGAGCGATCGGACGCCCCGAACGGACTCGAGTACCGCTGGATCCTGAAGGGATGCCTGTTCCTCGGTCTGGTGCTGGTCGATGCGGCGGTTGCCTCGGTCCTGATGCGAAAGCTCGTCATTCTGTTCGGTCCCCCGGACCTCGCGGCGCGCGCTACCTCGCCCGCGGCCAGTCACTGAAGGGGCCGGGCCATGGAATGGATCGCAGACCATCTCTCCGTCCTCATGTTTCTCGTGCTCACGTTCATCATGTTCGTGGGCTATCCGGTGGCGTTCGTGCTGGGGGGCGTTGCGCTTGCCTTCGGTGCGCTGGGCATCGCGTTCGACGTGTTCCGCCCGGCTCAGTTCGGAAGCCTGATCCCCCGAATCTGGGGGCAGGCCGTCCAAAACCAGGTCCTCATCGCCGTCCCGATGTTCGTCTTCATGGGCACTATCCTGGAGAAATCGGGTGTTGCCGATGAGCTGCTGAAGGCCCTTCAGGTCATAACGCGGCGGATTCCTGGCGGACTTGCGATCTCGGTCACTGTCATGGGGACCATCATGGCGGCGACCACGGGCATCGTCGGCGCCTCGGTGATCATGCTCACCCTGATTGCCCTGCCGACCATGCTGGAGCGCGGCTACTCGAAGGAACTTTCGGTCGGGACCATCGCCTCGGCGGGCACACTCGGTATCCTGATCCCGCCCAGCATCATGCTGGTCATCATGGGCGACCTCATGACGCTATCGGTCGGAACCCTGTTCACGGCAGCCATCCTGCCGGGGCTGCTGCTGGCGGGCGTTTATCTCGTCTACATCTGCATCTATGCCGCGCTCAATCCCAAGATGGCGCCGCCCCTCTCGGCGGCCGAAGGGCCGCAGAACGCGAGCGAACTCCTGCGCCTCGTGCTGCGCAGTTTTCTGCCACCGGCCTTCCTGATCTTCGTCGTCCTGGGCTCGATCTTCGGCGGCTGGGCAACGCCGACGGAGGCCGGCGGAACAGGCTGCGCCGGCGCGCTGTTGCTGGCGTGGTGGAACAAGCGCCTCAACCTGAAGATGTTGAACGAGGTGATCGAGAGTTCGGCCCTCACCAACGCCCTCGTGTTCTTCATCATCTTCGGGGCGACGCTGTTCTCGTTCGTGTTCCGCGCGCTGGGCGGCGACGATCTGGTGATCGAACTGCTCAAGGCCGCCGGTATCGACTCGGGCTGGGAGATCCTGGTCTTCGTGATGGTGCTGGTCTTCATCATGGGGTTCTTCTTCGACTTCCTCGAGATCTGCCTGATCGTCCTGCCGATCTTCGCGCCCATCCTGCTGAAGGTCGACTTCACGCCGCACATCGCCGAGAACAAGGACTTCATGGTCTGGTTCGTGATCCTGGTGGCCGTGAACCTGCAGTCGGCGTTCCTGACGCCGCCCTTCGGCTTTGCGCTCTTCTACATGAAGGCGACCGTGCCGCCCTCGGTGACGATGGGCCACATCTACCGCGGCATCATTCCGTTCGTGGCCTTGCAGGTCCTCACCGTCGCCATCTGCATGATCTGGCCGGAGATCATCCTGTACCTGCCGCGCGAGTTTGGATTCCTCGACTGATTGGAGCGTCGGTGGACGTACGGCATTTCCCTCTCTCTCGCTGTAATTGCCGAGGGCTGCGTGGCTCCTCGATTGGCGCGGCGCGACCGATTCTCATGACAGCGGCGGTCGGCACCGCCTAGACTTCCGGCTCCATCTCCGGAGGTCGTTCCATGCGTAGTTTCGTGCTTGCTTCGGCGGTCGCCCTTGCGACCGCGCTTTCGTCCATCGCGCTGCCATCCGTCGTATCCGCCCAGACCCTCAAGGTCGTCATGCACTCCGACGTGAAGGTGCTCGATCCGATCTGGAGCGGCGCCTACATCACGCGCAATCACGGCTACATGCTCTATGACGTGCTGTTCGCCATGGACGAGAAATTCCAGGTGAAGCCGCAGATGGTCGACACCTGGACCACGAGCGACGACGGGCTCGTCTGGACCTTCAAGTTGCGCGCCGGACTGGAATGGCACGACGGCCAGCCGGTCACGGCCGAGGATTGCATCGCCTCGCTGAAGCGCTGGGCGGCGCGCGACGCGATGGGCCAGAAGCTGGCCCAGGCCCTGCAGGAGTACAAGGTCGTCGATCCCAGGACCTTCCAGATCGTGCTGAAGCAGAAGTTCGGTGCGGTGATCGAGTCGCTGGGCAAGCCCTCGGTGGTCGTGCCCTTCATGATGCCCAAGCGCATCGCCGAGACCGATCCGTTCAAGCAGATCGAGGAATACATCGGCTCCGGTCCGTTCGTGTTCAAAAAGGATGAGTGGAAACCCGGCGAAAAGCTCGTCTACACCAAGTTCGCCAAGTACAAGCCGAGGTCGGAGCCCATGTCCGGCCTGTCCGGCGGCAAGGTCGTGAACGTCGATCGCGTCGAGTGGATGGCAATCCCCGACGCCGAAACCCAGGTCAACGCGCTGTTGAACGGCGAGATCGACTATCTCGAAGGCGTTTCGTCCGATCACCTGTCGCTGATCGAGAAAGACAAGGGCATCCGCGTCATCAAGGGACGCGTGTCCAACTAGTACGCCTTCCGGCCGAACTGGCTGCTGCCGCCCTTCAACAACGAGAAGGTCCGTCAGGCCGCCGCGCTGGCGCTGAACCAGGAGGATTTCCTGCAGGCCAATATCGGCGACAAGCGCTTCTGGCAGACCTGCAAGGCGATGTTCACCTGCGGCTCGCCGCTGGCGACGGATGCCGGCATGGCCGGTCTGGTCGAGGGCAATGCCGCCAAGGCCAAGGCGCTGCTGGCCGAGGCCGGCTACAACGGCACACCCGTGACCTTGCTGGCGCCGACCGACCTTGGCGTGATCAAGCAGCTCGGTCCGGTCGCCAAGTCGCTGCTGGAGAAGGCCGGCTTCAAGGTCGACATGGTGTCGATGGATTGGCAGAGCGTGATCGTGCGGCTGGCCAAGAAGGGGCCGGTCTCGGAGGGCGGTTGGAATGCCTTCTCGACGAGCTGGTCGCAGGTCGACATCCTCGATCCGCTGATGACGCCGTTCCTGATCGCCAGCTGCGACAAGGCCCGCGCAGGCTGGCCGTGCGACGAGGAACTTGAGAAGCTGCGCGACAAATACGTGCAGGCGAGCACGGAGGCCGAGAAGAAGGCTGCCGCTACCGCGGTCCAGGAACGCGCCATCAAGGTCGTGACCCACGTGCCGCTCGGCGAATGGTTCGGCGTCAGTGCCGTGCGTTCGAACATCGGAACGATCACCCCGCCACCGCCCGTGACGGTCTTCTGGGGCGTCACGAAGAAGTAGGGCTCACGCTCTCAGCTTTGGGATAGGGAAGGAACAATGGCCCCGGACTGCATTCGGATCACATCTGTGCCGAGGTCGAGGCAATGCGCCCGGAAAGAGCTACGGGCGTCATCCCGCACGTAGTGAGGAACCTTTGATATGTCTGCATAAGAGTGTCCCCTTCTAACGTCTTTGGTGAGCATTGGGGCGGGGCGAGCAGTCTGAGGTGTCACCTTAACTTACGATCCTAGTGGCTTGGTCGGTGCGCTGAGTTAAGGGGGTCGCCTAATGTGTTTTGTTAGGAACTTCGAGCGGTATTTGAACTTCTCTCAGATTGCTGATTTAAAACAAAGACTTGCCACGGATAATTAATGCACCGAAAGCTGGCGGATGCTTGAACCGTCTTTCCTCGGCGGACGGTTTCCGCCTCATCGGATCTTATCGGGCTGGCTCGGCGCGGCGGGCTCGGCTCGTCTCCTGGCCTACGCACTGACGTCCGAGGCCCGGTTCACGCCGACACGGCTGGCCCATGAGGGGGCAAGCCGCCTCGAAACGCTCACCCGTCAATCCTCCGTCCTGAAGGACCTCGGCATGTTGGCTGCGCCGCTGCGGCGCCGGGCGCTGGCTCTGCAGGCCGGTCTCGAGGGGGAGTTCGGGATGGCTCATACGCCGCCCAACAGCACGCAGATAGAGTTGGTGGCGCATGCCGATGGCGCTTTCTACCGGCCGCATACCGACACGTTCACCGGCGACCAGTACACGCCGGGCGGACGGCGACGGCTCACGATGGTCTATTATTTCCATCGCGAACCGCGCCGGTTCACCGGTGGGCGTCTCAAGCTATTCGATCTGGGCGGCGGCCAGTCGATCGATGTCGAGCCGGTGCACGACAGCCTGCTGGTGTTTCCCTCGACGGCGCGTCACGAGGTCGAGCCTGTATCCTGTCCCACCGGCGCGTTTGCCGATGCCCGGTTTGCGGTGAACATCTGGCTGTGCGGCTGACGGCTACTCCGCCGCGCGCAGCTCGGTCAGCTTTTCAGACGCCTTCGCCTCGACCGCGCGGCCCGCGCGCTTGGCGGCATCCTCGGCTTCCCAGCGGATGGCGATCTCGGCCAGCCGGTCCATGACGCCGTCCAGCTCCCCGCCACGCTTGGTGAGGGAGTAGGTGACCTTGGGCGGAATGGTCGGCTCATAGTCGCGCTTCACCAGCGCCGCACCTTCCAGCGTGCGCAGGCGCTCGGTCAGCATCTTGGCCGAGATGCCCGAGACGCGCCGCTTCAGCTCGCCGAAGCGCTGCGGGCCGTGGGTTCGCAGATTGTAGAGAATATACGTCGTCCACGGCCCCATCAGCATGCGCAGGATGAAATCCATGGGACAGGTGACGCTCTCCTTGGCCTGGGCGGTGGTGGCGTCGGTCGGAGTGGCAGCCGAGGCAGCGACCGATGGGGGGGCGAGCGTAGTCATCAGAAACCCTCAGGTTACAATTCGGTACTTACTAGCGAATATATAGGAAGCGTATCCGATGTTTCCAGTCACTTGGCGAAAGCTTGAGCCTGACGAGCCAAGGTTTCTTTCGGCAAACAAGTCAGGAGATGAAAGGTCGTCACGATCAGGGGAGCATCGGCGCACTCAAACCTTCCCACACACCGCCGTCGGGGGAGTCCGACCTGTCCCGGGGCCCCAAGGTCAGCCCGACGGTCGTCGAGGCGGAGCCGCGAGCGGCCGATCTCGATGCCGCCGGCGACATCGTTTTTGCTCGCCAGGCCAATGTCGACCAGGAAGGTTGGAGAAAATCGGGGCGAACGACTTCAAGGCCTTCGAGGCCCTCGGGCGCCGCGTTGGCGAAGACAGGCAGCGCTGGTTCGCGGTGCCGGTCGCGCAGGCGGCCTGAGCCGCGGGTATCCTGCACAAACGAGAAGGGGGACCTTCGCCTGTCTGGCAAGGGTCCCCCGATCCGTCGGTGACGGACGCTATGTGGTCATTTCTTGGTAATGTTCCACATCACCGGCACGGGGCCGGGCAGCCAGCCGCTGATCCGGTCCTTGCGGTAGGCGCCGAACGCCTTGTACTGGCCGAGCACGATGTACGTGGCCTGATCCATCACTCGGTCGGAGACGGCCATGGCGATCTCCTTCCGCTTGGCCGGGTCGATTTCCCTGGCGTAGGACGAGCGGAGCTTCTCCATGTCGGGGTCGCACGGCCAGCCGAACCAGGCCTTGTCGCAGCCTCCGCTGGTGAAGGAATTGCCGGCCGGGCTCTCGGTACCGACCGTGACGGTGGTCGTGTAGAAGATGTTCCAGCCGCCCTGCGCCGGCGGATCCTTCTTGGCGCGGCGTGTCACGACCGTCTGCCAGTCCATCGACTGCAGGTCGACCTTGAAGCCGACCTTCTCCAGCGCCTGCTTGCCGACCGGCGGCAGCTGGTTCGAGGAGAGCAGGTCGGTCGCATGCATCATGACGATCGGCGTGCCGTCATAGCCGCTCTCCTTCAGGAGCTGGCGCGCCTTCTCGAGATCGGGCTTGATCAGCAGGTTGCCGTAGCTCTTCTCGTAGGGCGAGCCGCACACCAGCGGCGCGTTGCAGACCCGGTAGATCTCGGGATCGCCCAGCTGGGCGCGCAGGAAGTCCTCCTGGGCGATCGCATACATCGCCGCCTGCCGGGCCTTCAGGTTGTTGAACGGCGGGTGGAGGTGGTTGAAGCGCATGATGATCTGGCTGCCCTGCGCGTTCCAGCCGTAAAGCTCGACGTTCTTGTCGGCCTTCAGCAGCGGGAAGAGATCGGGCACCGGAATCTCGATCAGGTCGATCTCGCCCTGGAGCAGGGCATTGACCGCCGTACTCGGGTCGGAGATCGCGAGCCATTCGAGGCGATCGATCTTCACCACCTTGCCGCCCGCCAGCATCGAGGGCGGCTCGGCGCGCGGCTTGTACTTGGTGTTCTTGACGTAGACGACCTTCTCGCCGGGCTTCCACTCGTCCTTCTTGAAAATGAACGGGCCGGAGCCTGTGTAGTCGTCGATCTGCTTGAACGGGTCGGTCTCGGCGACCTTCTTGGGCATCATGAAGGGCACGGTGGAGGACGGCTTGCCCAGTGCGTCGAGGACGAGGCCGAACGGCTCCTTGAGGACGATCTGGAAGGTCTTGGCATCGATGACCTTCATCGTGCCGACCGAGGCCATCATCTGCTGGCCGAGGGAGTCGCGGGCGCCCCAGCGCTTGATCGAGGCGACGCAGTCCTCGGCAGTGACGGGCTGGCCGTCATGCCATTCCAGGCCGTCGCGCAGCGTGAAGGTCCAGGTCAGCTTGTCGGCCGAGACCTCGTACTTGTCGACCATTTGGGGCTGGATGCGCGCATCGGCATCCTGGGCGAACAGCGTGTCGTAGATCATGTAGCCGTGGTTTCGGGTAATGAAGGCAGTCGTCCAGATCGGATCGAGTACCTTCAGATCGGAATGGGCGACCATCTTCAGGGTCTGCGCCGACGCCGGAGCAGCGGTCACCGCCGCTGCCGTCGACAAGGCCAGACAGGCCGCGACCTGTCGCAATCTCCGCATAACGTGCATGATTTATCTGTTCCCTTCTCCACTGCCCAACTGCACACAAGCTGCCACGAGCCGGACGAGGAATAAAGCGATGTCGATGCCCACGATTTTCGTGTCCCATGGAGCGCCGACGCTCATCCTGAGCGACGCGCCCGCGCGGACCTTCCTCGCCGGCCTCGGCCAGGAAATCCCCCGTCCGACCGGCATCGTGGCTGTGTCGGCTCACTGGGACACCGACATTCCGGCCGTATCGATCGTGCGCCGGCCCGACACGATCCACGATTTCTACGGATTTCCCGAAGAGCTCTACAAACTGCGCTATGCCGCTCCGGGCGCGCCGCAACTCGCCGAGAAGGTCGCCAAGCTCACCGGCGCCGCACACGATCATCATCGTGGCCTCGACCACGGCGCCTGGGTGCCGGCGATGCTGGCCTGGCCCGAGGCCGACATCCCGATCTTCCAGCTCTCGGTGCAGCCGGCCCTTGGCCCGGCGCATCACATCGCGCTCGGACGAAAGCTCGCCACGCTGCGCGAGGAGGGTGTGCTGGTGATGGGCAGCGGCAGCGCCATCCACAATCTGCGCGCGCTGGTTCGCAGCGGGGACGCCTCGGAGCCCGAGCCCTGGGCGCAGGCCTTCGACGACTGGCTGGCCGATACGCTGAGGAAGGGTGACGAGGCTGCGCTTGCCGACTACCGCGCCCGCGCACCCTATGCCCGCGAAGCCCATCCGACCGACGAGCATTTCCTGCCGCTGCACGTGGCGTATGGTGCGGCCGGCGAGGGCGCGCAGGGGCGTGCTTTGCATCGAAGCTTCACCCTCGGAAACCTGTCCATGGCCTCCTACGCGTTCGGGTAAGCTTCAAGCGGCCCGGCGGCCCGGGGGCACGTTCCAGCGGCTCCAGTTTCAAATCATGAGGTCGTAGTCGTTCGCCGCGTGCGCGGTGTTCAGTGCTGCAGCCCATTCCGAGAGGGCGCTGGCATCCTTGGCGGCGATCTTGGCCAAGGAGAGCTCCGCGAGCGAGACGTCGGTGAGCGTGTAAGTCTGGCTGTTGCCCTCGATGGTGATGACGGTCGAGCCGTTCGCTTCGGCGATGGAGAAATGGTCGTTAGCCATCCAGCTGAAGTCGAGCGTATCCAGGGCGGTGTCGAAAGCGATCGTCTTGTTGGTGCCCCAGGCCCATGTGATCGCGAAGCTATCGGCCTTGCCATTGCCCACATGGCCCTGGTCCGGCTGGCGATCGTCATTGACGATGGTGCCGACGGCGGTTGCGTCGGCGATGGAGGCGCCGCTGGCATTGGAGAGCGTGACCGCGAAGGTCTCGTTCCCCTCGAACGCCGTGTCACCGCTGATATCGACATGCACCGTCTTCGAGGTTTCGCCCGCCGCGAAGGTGAGGGTTCCGTTGGTGGCCCCATAGTCCGAGCCGGCGGTAGCCGTGCCATTTGCGGTGGAGTAGGCCACCGTCACGGGGCCCGCGGCGGCCTTGTCGAGCGTCACGGTGAACACGAAGTGGGCATGCTCGCCATTGCCTTCGGCGACCGCGAGATCGGCGATGGAGAGGGCCGGCAGGACCGGGGCGTCGTCGTCGATGATCGTGCCCATGGCGGTGCCGTCGCCTATCGTGGCGCCGGCCGGGCTGGAGAGGTTGACCGTGAAGGTCTCGTTGCCCTCGGCAAGCGCGTCGCCCTTGATGTCCACATGGACCATCTTTGAGGTCTCGCCGGTCGCGAAGGTGACGGTGCCGCTGGAGGCGACATAGTCTGCACCAGCCGTTGCCGTGCCGTTTGCGGTGGAATAGGCCACCGTCACGGGCCCGTCGGCGGCCTTGTCGAGCGTCACCACGAACATGAAATGGGCATGGTCGCCATTGCCTTCCGCCACCGAAAGGTCGGCGATCGAGAGCGCGGGAAGCGCACCGCCATGGTTCCCGGTCACGCCGTCGGTCGCCCCGGACGCTCCCGCCACCGTGCCTCCGCCGGCAATCGGCAGGTTGAAGTCGACGATCTGGGCGTTCGATGCCTGCCCCATGCCGATCTTGGCGGACAGGTCGTCCTCGCGGACCTGGGTGAAGGTGAACTCGAAATTGGCCGGGGAGAGGTCGGCGGCACGGGTGACGCCGAGCAGAATGAGCTTCTGGCCCGTGCTGAGATCCGCGATGACCACGCCTTCGCTGCTGTCGGTCATCGAGAGGTTCTCGCGGCTGCCGTAGAATTTGAAGCTCACCACGTCGGTGGCGGGATCGAAGGCGACCCGGTCCACCCGGCCTAATTCATGGGAGCGCATATAGACCGTGTCGGCGGCAAGCACCGGTCCGTTCTCCCAGGCGAGCGCGCCGCTCAGCGCCTCGCGCAGGTGATCGTTGTCGATAAACCCGAAATTCTCCACCGAGAGGTCGGCGAGGCGGACGCCCTGCACGATCACCGTCTCGCCGCTCCAGGGGCTCATGAAGCCGAAGCCCTGGGGCGTGTCGATGAGAATGAAGGAATGGATGTTGGCGTTGCCGAGGTCGATCTTGTCCACTGCCGGATCGAAGCCTACGACATCGGCGCCGCTCACGGAGCTTACGAGATAGACTTTGCCGGACCCGTTGCCCGGATCCTGCTCCGTGTCATCGTCGGTGATCTGCCCGACTGCGGTGGCGTCGGCGATGGTTGCGCCGGTGGGGCCTGAGAGGGTGAGCGAGAAGGTTTCATTCGCCTCCACCGCGGTGTCGCCGTTGACGACCACGTGCACCATCTTCGAGGTCTCGCCGGCCACGAAGGTCAGTGTTCCGGTGAGCGCGGCATAGTCGGACCCCGCGGTCGCGGTGCCGTTGGCGGTGGCGTAGTTCACCGTCACGGGGCCGGTCGCAGCATTGTCGAGCGTGACGACGAACATCAGTTCGGCAGTGCCTGAATCCCCTTCGCGCATCGAGACATCGCCCACCGAGAGCGCGGGCAACGTGGCCATCGCATCGTCGTTGGTGAGGGTGCCGGTTGCCGAGCCGCCGGCAATGGTCGCGCCGGCGGCATTGACGAGGCGGACGGTGAACGCCTCATTGCCCTCCACCGCCGTATCACCATTGATCGTCACATGGATGGTCTTCGACGTCTCCCCCGCCGCGAAGGTGAGGGTGCCGTTCGCGGCAACATAGTCGCTTCCGGACATGGCGGTGCCGTCAGCCGAGGAATAGGCGACCGTGACCGGGCTCGCTGCCGCCGCGGACAGGGTCACGGTGAAGGTCATGAGCCTGGTGCCGGAGTTGCCCTCCTGCACCGTCACGTCGGCGATCGACAGGCTGGGCATCGCCGGCTCCGCCGTGTCGAAGGCCGAGTCCCATTTCTGGATCGCGCTCGCGTCCTTGGCGCGGACATTGTCCATGCTCAGCTCGGCGAGCGTCACGCCGTCGAGCTTGTAGGTCTGGTTGTTGCCGGTGATGGTGATGACGACCGAGCCGCCGACCTCGGCGATGGAGAAATTGTCCTTCTGGAACCAGCCGAAATCGAGCACGTCGAGGTCGGGGTCGAAGGCGAGGACGGTATTGGTGCCCCACATCCAGGTGATGGTGGTCACGGTGGCCGCGCGGTCGCCCCCGGTCTGGCCATCTCCCCCTGTCTCGCCGCCCGTGGAGCCGCCGTCGGCCTGGGTGCCGTCCCAGCCTGAATAGTCGGAGACGGTGCCGTCATTGTTGAAGTCGTCCTGCCAGAGTTCCTCGGCGAGGGAGAGTGTCTTGCCGGCCTGCTGGGCGGCGATGAGGGTCGAATAGCTCGGCGTGTCATAGGCACCGAACTGCTGGATGTATTTGAGGATGGAGGTGCCGTATTCGTCGGCCGAGGCGCTGCCATTGTTGAGAAGGTCCAGCGTGCCCCAGGCCCCGCGCAGATGGGCGGCGGCAAGGATGCCGGTGAGGGTGAGCGTGACGGTGACGCTCTGCCCGTTGGTGTCCATGTAGGTGCGCTGGGTACCGATCAGCGCGTCGAGGCTGGTGCCTTTGGCTTCGAGCCCGCTCTCGATGACGCCGAGGTTGTAGCCGAAGGCATCGAGGATGATGGCTTCCTGGATGTCGGTCTTGAGCGTGGCGAAGCTGTCGACGCCGTTCTTGCCGGTGAAATCGCCGGTCCACAGGTTGCCGGTATTGTCCAGATAGTAGCCGAGGTCGATGAGCAGCGGCTCGCCGAACTGATAACCGACGAAGCCCAGGGCATTCACGGAGGTGTACTGCATGTCACGCCACGAGAGCTCGCCGGCCTGATAGGCGTTCCAGTTGGCATCTCCCACCCAGCTCCGGATCTGGGCCTCGGTGATCTGTCCCGAGAGATAGCGATCGTAGTCGACACCCGATTCGAACGCCCGCAGCGCGTCCAGAAACTTCGTGAAAGTTCCGTTCGACATGACTCGCCCCCTCCGACTTCAACTCGGGTACCGGCTTCGCGGTGCCGCCGATACCGATAGGCCCTACCGCAAAACCATAACCGTTCGATGTCGCACCTGTCGAAGGCCGTAGTGTCGATGACGAACTGGCTTGTGACTCATCCCGCCGCATGTCGGGACGCGCGCCAACGAAAAACGGGAGCGCTTTCGCGCTCCCGTTTGGGTCGGAAACCAAGAAGCCTGGGCGGACTACGCCGCTTCGGCCGGCACCACGCCCTTTTCCTTGAACACCTGCTCCAGTTCACCGGCCTCGAACATCTCGCGGATGATGTCGCAGCCGCCGATGAACTCGCCCTTCACGTAGAGCTGGGGGATGGTCGGCCACTGGCTGAATTCCTTGATGCCCTCCCGCAGTTCCGGGTCGACGAGGATATTGATGCCGTGGAACTTCACGCCGAGCTGGCTCAGCACATCGACCACCGCGGCCGAGAAGCCGCACTGGGGAAACACGGGCGTGCCCTTCATGAACAGCAGAACGTCGTTCTTGCCGATCTCGTCGCGGATACGCTCGAACACCTGGGGTTCGCTCATGATCGATCTCCATGGAGCGCCACCGGGGCGCGGGATTGCCTGAATATAGGGCGTTCAGGGCCTTTGCGCCATGGTGGTCAGCTTTAATGCGTGGAGAACGCCCCCCATGCGGCCGCCCAGGGCGCCATAGACCATCTGGTGCTGCTGGATCTTGGATTTACCCTCAAAAGCGGCCGAAATGACCGTGGCGGCATAGTGGTCACCGTCGCCGGCGAGATCCTGGATCTCGACCTCGGCGTCCGGGATGCCTTCCCGGATCAGGCGAACGATGTCATCGGCGTGCATCGGCATGAGAAGATCCTTCAGGCGGCGCTGTTCATATAATTGGGCAGCCAGTCTTCGTGGGCGTCGCGCAACTCCTGGAGCGGGAGAGAGAGCAGCCCGTCGACCACCAGGTCCGGCCCGCCGGAATAACCCAGCTGGACGGCCGGGACGCCGGCCTTTTTCGCCGCCTCGATGAGGGCGCCGCCATCGTCGGTGGCAATCAGATAACGGGCCTGGTCCTCGCCGTAGAGATAGGCGTGGGGCGCCGTGTCGCTCGCCGGCAGCTTGATCGAGGCGCCGGTACCGCCCGCCAGGCACATCTCCGCCAGCGCCACCAGGAGCCCGCCGTCGGAGAGGTCGTGGCAGGCATGGACGCGACGGCCGACGATCTCGCCGCGCACGAAGTCGCCGTTGCGGCGCTCGACGGCGAGATCGACCGGCGGCGGGGCGCCTTCCTCCCGGCCGTGCAGCTCGCGGAGATAGATCGACTGGCCGAGCCAGCCCTTGGTGTCGCCGATCAGCACCAGCGCAAGGCCGGACTGGGAGAGCCTCGAGCCCGCGGAGGTCGCGATGTCGTCGATCACCCCCACCGCGCCGATCGTCGGCGTCGGCAGGATCGGCCGGCCCTCGGTCTCGTTGTAGAGCGAGACGTTACCCGACACGACGGGGAAGTCGAGCGCCGTGCAGGCTTCGGCCATGCCCATGATGGCACCGGCAAATTGCCCCATGATCTCGGGTTTCTGCGGATTGCCGAAGTTCATGTTGTCGGTCACCGCAAGCGGCCTGGCGCCGACCGCGGTGATGTTGCGCCAGGCTTCGGCCACGGCCTGGCGGCCGCCGGTCTCGGGATGGGCCTGCACGTAGCGCGGGGTGCAGTCCGACGTCATGGCGAGGCCCTTGTGGCTTGCTGCCTTGGGCGCCCCCGGCACGCGCACGAGCGCCGCGTCGCCGCCCTGCGGGCGGATCGCGGTGTTGCCCATGATGAGATGGTCGTACTGGTGCCAGATCCACGCCTTGCTGGCCAGATCGGGGCAGCTCATCAGGGTGAGCAGCGAGGCCTTCCAGTCCCCAGGAGAGTTACCCGGCGCAGGTACCTTCGAAGCCTCCAGCTCCGGTGGCAGTGGCGTCAGGGTCCACGGCCGCTCGTACATCGGCGCTTCGGTGACCAGCGGCGGGATCGGGATGTTGCCCACCACGTCGCCGTGCCAGGTCAGCACCATGCGCTCGGTGTCGGTCAGGTGGCCGATCACGGCGAAGTCGAGTTCCCACTTCTCGAAGATCGCACGCGCCTGGTCCTCGCGTCCGGGCTTGAGCACGATCAGCATGCGCTCCTGGCTCTCCGACAGCATGAGCTCGTAGGGATTCATGCCGGTCTCGCGCATCGGCACCTTGTCGAGTTCCATGACGAGGCCCAACCCGCCCTTGGCCGCCATTTCGAACGAGGAGGAGGTGAGGCCGGCCGCGCCCATGTCCTGGATGGCGATGATCGCGTCGGTCGCCATGAGCTCGAGACAGGCTTCCAGCAGCAGCTTCTCGACGAACGGATCGCCGACCTGGACGGTGGGCCGCTTGCTCTCGCTGTCCTCGTTGAACTCGGTCGACGACATGGTGGCGCCGTGGATGCCGTCACGGCCCGTCTTGGAGCCGACATAGACCATCGGATTGCCGATGCCGGCGGCGGCCGCATAGAAGATCTTGTCGGTGGCGGCGACGCCCACGGTCATGGCGTTGACCAGGATGTTGCCGTTATAGGCGGCATGGAAGTTGGTCTCGCCGCCCACCGTGGGAATGCCCATGCAGTTGCCGTAGCCGGCGATGCCGGCCACCACGCCCGACACGAGGTGGCGTGTCTTCGCGTTCTTCGGGTCGCCGAAGCGCAGCGCGTTGAGGTTGGCCACCGGCCGCGCGCCCATCGTGAAGACGTCGCGCAGGATGCCGCCCACGCCGGTCGCCGCGCCCTGGTAGGGCTCGATGTAGGAGGGGTGGTTGTGGCTTTCCATCTTGAAGATGGCGGCCTGACCGTCGCCGATGTCGATGACGCCGGCATTCTCGCCCGGCCCCTGGATGACCCAGGGCGCCTTGGTCGGCAGCTTCTTCAGCCACACTTTCGAGGACTTGTAGGAGCAGTGCTCGCTCCACATGGCCGAGAAGATGCCCAGCTCGACCATCGTGGGATCGCGGCCCATGATGTTGAGCAGGCGTTCGTATTCGTCCGGCGCCAGCCCATGCTCGGCCACGACCTGCGCGGTGATCGCGGGCTCGTTCGGCAGCTTGACCGGCGGGTTCTTTTCCTGGGCAACGGTCACGACACGTCCTTCATCAAAGCGGGCCTCACGAAAGCGCCTCGACCATGCCCTCGAACAGGGCCTTGCCGTCGGTGCCGCCGAACATCGGCTCCACGGCGTTCTCGGGATGGGGCATCAGGCCCAGAACAGTCTTGGTCTCGTTGAAGATGCCGGCGATGTTGCTGCTCGAGCCGTTGGGATTGCCGCGTCCGTCGACCGTGCCGTCGGGGGCGCAGTAGCGGAAGGCGATCTGGCCGCGATCCTCGAGCCGCTTCATCGTGTCGGGATCGGCGAAATAGTTGCCCTCGGCATGGGCCACCGGGACCTTGATCACCTGGCCCGCCTGGTAGCGGTTGGTGAACAGGCTCTGGCTGGTCTCGACCTTGAGGTGGACGTCGGCGCAGACGAACTTGAGGTGCGAGTTGCGCATCAGCGTTCCCGGCAGCAGGCCCGCCTCGGTCACGATCTGGAAGCCGTTGCAGATGCCCAGCACCGGCACGCCCTGGGCCGCGCGCTTCTTGACCTCGGCCATCACCGGCGACTGCGCCGCCATCGCCCCGCAGCGCAGATAGTCGCCATAGGAGAAGCCGCCCGGCACCACGATCAGGTCGACCTTCTCGAAGTCACCGTCGCCGTGCCACACCATCTGCGGCCGCCGACCGGTGACCAGCTCGATCGCCTGCGCCACATCGCCTTCGCGATTGGAGCCGGGAAAGACCAGTACTGCTGCTTTCATCTCCGTCCGTCCCTACCTGCAAGGCCCTCATCCTGAGGAGCGCGCGCGGCGCGCGTCTCGAAGGATGGGCGACAAAGGCGGTGTTCGTTCCCATCCTTCGAGACGCCGTCCTGCGGACCGCTCCTCAGGATGAGGTTGATCGGTGTCATCAACCCACCAGTTCGATCGAATAGTTCTCGATCACCGTGTTGGCGAGCAGCTTCTTGCACATCTCCTCAAGGCGGGCCCTGGCCTTTTCCTTGTCGGTCTCGGAGAGCTCGAGCTCGATGAACTTGCCCTGGCGCACGTCGCCGACCTCGGGGAAGCCGAGCCGGTTCAGCGAATGTCCGATGGCCTTGCCCTGGGGGTCGAGCACGCCGTTCTTGAGGGTCACGTGGACTCTGGCTTTCATGTCGCCTCTTTACTGCAGCGTGGTGGGGCCGCGCACGTCGCCCGGGCCCTGGTCGATGAGGATGCCGAGGCGCCGCGCCACTTCCTGATAGGCCTCCTCGACCTTGCCGAGGTCGCGACGGAACCGGTCCTTGTCCATCTTCTCGTTGGTCCTGAGGTCCCACAGCCGGCACGAATCGGGGCTGATCTCGTCGGCGAGCACGATGCGGACCATGTCGTCCTCGTAGAGGCGGCCGAACTCGATCTTGAAATCGATCAGCTTGATGCCGCAGCCGAGGAACAGACCGAACAGGAAATCGTTCACGCGCAAGGTCAGCGCCACGATGTCGTCGAGGTCCTGCGGCGTCGCCCAGCCAAACGCGGTGATGTGCTCCTCGGTGACCATCGGATCACCGAGCGCATCGTTCTTGTAAAAGAACTCCATGATCGAGCGCGGCAGCTGCGTGCCTTCCTCGACCCCGAAGCGCTTGGCGAAGGAGCCGGCCGCGACGTTGCGCACGACGATCTCGAGCGGGATGATCTCAAGCTGCCTGATGAGCTGCTCGCGCATGTTCAGGCGGCGGATGAAGTGGGTGGGCACACCGATTTCGCCGAGCTTGGTCATCAGGAACTCGGAGATGCGGTTGTTGATCACCCCCTTGCCGGTGATCGTGCCCTTCTTCTGGTTGTTGAACGCGGTCGCGTCGTCCTTGAAGTACTGGACGATCGTCCCGGGCTCGGGCCCCTCGAACAAGGTCTTGGCCTTGCCCTCGTAGATGCGGCGACGGCGGGACATTTCTTACTCCTGCGCGGGCGATGCGGTTCGCCCGCCGTTCGGGCGGAATATGGCTGAAACGCCATGCTCCGGTACTGGGGAAAAATCCATTGAAAAAGGTGACGGGATCGTCATATTAAGCGCGAAATAGGAGGCCTCACATGGCCCAGCAAATCACTTACGACAAGGCCTATGACACGGTCGGACGCGACGATTTTCCGGCGATGCTGGAAGTTCCGCGCTATGGCCGGCGGACGGACGCCTTCGACGGCATCATTTCGGCCACCCACGACCACTTCTGGGACCCGTTCGACAAGACTTACATCGACTTCGACCAGCCCTTCGACATGACCCGGACGCCGATCATGCCGCTGGATACGGTGGTCGAGCTGAAGAGCGCGGTGGCCGACCGGCTGGACGAGGGCCAGAAGATCGGGCTGGGCAACGACGTCATGCACTGGTCGATCTCCAACCTGCTCCATGGCGAGCAGGGCGCCCTGTCGCTGTCGGCCAGCCTCTGCCACATCCTGCTCGACCCCGGCGCCCAGGAATACGCCGCCAACCAGGCGCGCGAGGAAGCACGACATGTTGCAGGCTTCACGCGCTATATCGGCAGCCGCTGGGGCGCGCCGCTTCCCGTCGGCAAGACGATCTCCGGTGTTCTCACGGATCTGGTGACGACCGAGGAGGTCTACAAGAAGATCGTCGGCATGCAGATGCTGATCGAAGGCATCGCCATGGGCTCCTTCGCGACGCTCAACGCAAAGACCAACGATCCGGTGCTGCGCCGGCTGGTCCAGCTGGTGATGAGCGACGAGGCGTTTCACCATCGCTTCGGTCGCATCTGGGCCTCGCGCACGATCAGCCACCTCAGCGGGGACGAACACAAGAAGGTCGAGGATTGGGCGGCGCAGATCTTCCAGACCCTGCTGTTCAACCTGATCAACGCCGAGCAGAAGCAGGTCATCTACGCCAAGTACGGGCTCGACTGGCAGTGGGTCCGCGACGCCATGAAGGAGGTCTTCACCGACGAGGATCGCCGCGCTAACCTGAAGGAAAGCACCAACATCTTCCGCGTCCTGATCAAGACGCTCCTGCACGCCGGCATCATCACCTCGCGCACCGCGCCGCTCTACGGCGTCTGGGTCGACATGAAGGAACTCGAAGCCGAGGGCGACGGCATCCCCGGCGACATCGTTGCAGAGGAAATGATGGTCACCCTGCGCGAGATCAACGCGAAGAGAAAGCGCATCGTCTCGAAGGACGTGGTAGCCGCGGGGTGATTCTCTCATTGGAGCGCGCCACTCCCGTGGCGCTCAAGATCATGACTGCGCCACTGGAGTGGCGCGTTCCTTAAGGCTTCCGCGCCAGCACGAAGCAGGAGAGGCCGGCGAGCCGGTTCCAGGGGAACAGCGGAAGTTCGGCGGCGCAGATGGTGGTGAGCATGGCGTTCGTCAGCGCGCCCTGCTTCTTCAGGCTGCTGCGCGGCTCGGTGGTGTTGCGGTCGGCGAGGCGCACGGCCGCGGCCAGCGGAAAGACCAGGCCGAAATAGTAGCTGCCGCGCACGATCTCCAACCCCGCGTCGCGCAACGCGGCCTCGATCTCGGGCAGACGGTAGCGGCGCTTGTGCTCGAGGAAGACGTCGTGGCCGCTCCACAGGAAGGCGAAGGCGGGCACCGTCACCAGGAAATGCGCGCCGCGCGGCACCTTGTCGGCGTAGTGACGGACCAGCCAGCGATCGTCGTCGACATGCTCCAGCACGTCCATCATCAGCACGAGGTCGCAGTCGGTCGGACCGGTATCGTGGCGGTAGCGGACCGGCTTGCCGGCGACGCTGTCGTCGCGGTCCGCCGGATAGCCGATGTCGACGCAGAGCGCGCTTTCGGCCGGCGTTTGCTCGAGCAGATGGCGCGAGAAGAAACCCGAGCCCGCGCCGACATCGAGCAGGCGCTTCGGGGCCAGCGAGCCGACGGCGCGGCGCAGCGCAGCGGCCTTGGAGCGGTAGTACCAGTGGCGGCCGATACCGGCGCCGAGAATGTCTTCTTCCTTGAGGTCCATCGAGGTCAGGTGCCCGGCGGTTCCGGCGCCACGTCCTCATAGACGCCCTCGACGACATAGATCGGGCGGCCTTTCACCTCGACGAACAGGCGGCCGAGATACTCGCCGATGATTCCCAGCGACAGGAGCTGGATGGCGCCCATCAGCAGCACCGCGATCAGTAGCGAGGCGTAGCCCGGTGTGTCGACGCCGAAGATCAACACGCGGGTGATGATGAACAGCGCGTAGAACACGGCAACCGTGGCGATCGCGAGACCGACATAGAACCAGGCGCGCAGCGGCGCGGTCGAGAAGCTCACCACCCCGTCGATGGCGAAGTTCCACAGCCGCCAGAAGTTGAACTTGGTGGTGCCGGCAGCGCGCTCGGGCCGCTCGTAGGGGACGCCGACCGAGTTGAAGCCGACCCAGGCGAACAGGCCCTTCATGAAGCGGTTGCGTTCAGGCAACTGGCGCAGGACGTCGACGGCGCGGCGGTCGACCAGGCGGTAGTCGCCGACATTGGGCGGAATGCGCACCGGCGACATGGAATTGAACACCCGGTAGAACCAGCCCGCCGAGATGCGCTTGGCCGTGGTGTCGGCGTGCCGCGCGGTGCGGATGCCGTAGACGATGTCGTAGCCCTCGCGCCAGCGCGCGATGAAGGCGCTGATCAACTCGGGCGGATCCTGCAGGTCGATGTCCATCGGGATCAGGATGTCGCCGCCTGCATGGTCGATGCCGGCGGTCAAGGCGGCTTCCTTGCCGAAGTTGCGCGACAGGTTGACGATGCGGATACGCTGGTCGGCGCGGCTGCGGTGGAACAGCCGCGCGAAGCTGTTGTCGCGCGAGCCGTCGTTCACGAACACGATCTCGAACCGGACGCCGTCACGCTCCAGTAGCGGCACAACCGTGGCGAGGAAGAGGTCGATCGTCTCGTCTTCGTTGAACACCGGCACGACCAGCGACAACAGCGGCTGGGCAGGCCGCCGCGCGCGCTGGGCGGCCAGCTGGTGTTGCAGCGCGGCGTCCTTGTTGATGCTGCCGTCAGGGGAGACAGGGAGGGAATCGGGCACGACGGAGGAATCCCGGGGAGGACTAGGCCACGGTCTCGACGGTGCCGTTGAGGTCCATGATCCCCAGTTCGACCATGAGTTGGGGCTGGCGCTTGTTGGCCTGGTCGCGGAAGGCGCGCAGCCCCTGGCTGAGCATCTCGGTCTCGAACGCGCGGTCTGTCTTGATGCGGCTGCCGTAGGCGAGGGCAGCGGCGCCGCAATCGCGATGGGCCATGCCGATCAGGCGCTTCACGTTGTGAAGCTGGACCGAAATGTCGAGATTGGCTTCCCAGGCGGCGCGCCATTCCTGGAAGATCGGGGCCACCGCGGCGATGGGGCCGCCCGCGATGTTGAACTGGCTGTACTTGTTCTGCCAGCCGCGCGAGGTCATGTACTTCCAGGCGTCCGTGGTGAAGCGCGGGTCGATGCACTTCATCAGCATCGCTTCGTAGCCGTCATCGACGGCCAGCGCCGGACCGGCGGCTGCGACAGCGGCGGCACCGAGACCGAAGCCGATCAGGTGGCGGCGCGAGAGAGCGGCGAGACAGCCGCAGCCGGCATGATGCATATGGGTCATCGGAAGGTGGCCTTGCCCTGTTGTGCGAGACCGCCGTTGGGATCGGCGATCCATGTTGTGATCGAGCCGTCGCTTTCTCGGCGGCCGTGAACGCCAAGCGCGGCCCCGCCGAACACCGGCGACAAGGCGCGGAACTCGAAACTGCGCACTACCTTACCCGCGTTGGAGCGGCGCGCCAGTTCGATCTGCAGCATGCCCATCAACGGCCCGTGGACGATCAGGCCGGGATAGCCTTCGACGCCCGTCACGTAGGGCTGGTCGTAGTGGATGCGGTGCCCGTTGAAGGTGAGGGCGGAGAAGCGGAACAGCAGCACCGGATCGGCCAGGATCGAGCGCGTCCAGGTGGCATCCACAGGCGCCGGCCGGGGCGGCTTCGGCGCCTCGCCCGGCTTGGCCGCCTCGCGATAGACGATGTCGTGCTGCTCGACGAAGGAGACGCCGCGGGGCCCTGAAATCGTGTGCTGCACCGTCACGAACACCATCGATCCGGTCGAGCCGGACTTGGGTTCGACCGACTTGATCTCGGAGAGGCGCTCGATCGTCTCGCCGACGCGGATCGGCTCGCCCTCGAAGGAGAAGCGGCTGCCGGCCCACATGCGCCGCGGCAGCGGCACCGGTGGCAGGAAGTCGCCGCGCTCGGCGTGGCCGTCGGAGCCGATCTTCGATTGCGGCGCGACCTCGAGGAAGTAGAGCCAGTGCCACAGTGGCGGCAGCGGGTCGCCGTTCTGCGGCTCGGGATCCTCCTTCTCGTCGAAGGTCGCGGAGAGGGCGCGGACCGGGAACGGGGCGGCGAGGTCCTCCATGGACTGCGTCCTGCCGATCCAGTCCTTCAGCTTTTCCAGCGGCATGATGGGGTTCCTTCCTGCGGGCGTGACATTGCCACTGCGAACGCAGGGTGGAAAGGTGGTGTTGTGATCGCTATATACCGGTCCGACATGCCCAAAAGGAGAGGCCGATGACCACCTTCGACAATCGCGAAAAGGCCTTCGAAGCGAAGTACGAGCACGATCAGGAATTGCAATTCAAGGTCAATGCGCGCCGCAACAAGCTGCTCGGCCTGTGGGCTGCCGCTCTGATGGGCAAGGCCGGCGCCGATGCCGAAGCCTATGGCAAGGAAGTCGTCATGGCGGATTTCGAGAAGCCGGGCGATTCCGACGTCATGCACAAGCTGATGACCGACCTCGCCGCCGCCGGCAAGCCGATGGACGAACACGCCGTCCGCAAGGAGTCGGACCGTTTGGCCGATGAGGCCAAGAAGCAGGTCATGACGGAACTCCGCTAACGGGCTTCCTGTTTGCTGCGTTCTTTCGGAGCGGAGCGCCCCTCGGAAGACCTCCGGGGGGCAGGCGAAGTCTAACCAAACACCCGCTCGAAGATCGTGTCGACGTTCTTGGTGTGATGGCGCATGTCGAACAGCGCCGTGAGTTCGTCGTCGGCCAGAAACTCGCCGATCTCCTTGTCGGCGCGGCACAGCGCCAGCAGGGAGGCATTGCCGCGCCAGGCTTCCATGGCGTTGCGCTGGACCGCCGCATAGGAGGCCTCGCGGCTCATGCCCTTCTGCGTGAGCGCCAGCAGGATGCGCTGCGAGAACACGAGCCCGCCCAGCGAATCGAGGTTGGCCTGCATGCGCTCCTTGTAGACCACGAGGTTTTCGACCACGCCGGCCATGCGGTTCAGCGCGAAGTCGAGCGTGCCGGTCGCATCGGGCGCGATGTAACGCTCGGTCGAGGAATGCGAGATGTCGCGCTCGTGCCACAGGGTCACGTTCTCGAGCGCCGGCACAACCGCCGAGCGCACCACGCGGGCGAGGCCGGTCACGTTCTCGGTCAGCACCGGGTTGCGCTTGTGCGGCATCGAAGATGAGCCCTTCTGTCCGGCCGAGAAGAATTCCTCGGCCTCGCGCACCTCGGTGCGCTGCAGGTGGCGGATCTCGGTGGCAAGATTTTCGATCGAGGAGGCGACGATGGCCAGAGCTGCGAAGAACGCCGCATGGCGGTCGCGCGGAATCACCTGGGTCGACACGGTCTCGGAGGCGAGGCCGAGCTTCTGCGCCACATGATCCTGGACGCGGGGATCGACCGAGGCGAAGGTGCCCACGGGGCCGGAAATTGCGCAGGTCGCGATCTCGGCGCGTGCCGTCTCCAGCCGTTTCCTGTTGCGCGCGAAGGCCGCGTAGTGGCCGGCCAGCTTGACGCCGAAGGTCGTGGGCTCGGCATGGATGCCGTGGCTGCGGCCGATCGTGACCGTATCCTTGTGCTCGAAGGCGCGTTTCCTGAGCGCCGCCAGCAGCCTGTCGGTGTCTTCCAGCAGCAGATCGGCCGCCTGGGTGAGCTGCACGGCGAAGCTGGTGTCGAGCACGTCGGACGAGGTCATGCCCTGGTGCACGAAGCGCGACTCAGGGCCGATGAATTCGCCCAGCCATGTCAGAAAGGCGATGACGTCATGCTTGGTCACGCGCTCGATGGCGTCGATCTTCTCGACATTGCCGGCCGGATCGGCCTTGAGCGCCGCCATTGCCTTGGCGCCGCCGTCCCAGATCGCCTTGGCCGCGGCCTTGGGAATGATGCCGATCTCCGCCATGCCATCACAGGCATGGGCCTCGATCTCGAACCATATGCGAAAGCGGTTCTCGGGAGTCCAGATGGCCGCCATTTGCGGCCGTGAATAGCGCGGGATCATGGCCGGGCTTTTAGCGCCGAAGGGCTCGGCGCGCCATGTTAGAAGTGCGCCCCATGGAACCGCTCGAGAATTGCCCCCGCGAGACCCTGGCCGCCGTGCGCGGTGTCCTGACCGACATCGACGACACCGTCTCTAGCGAAGGCACGCTGACGGCCGAGGCCTATGGCGCCCTCGAGGCGCTGAAGCGGGCCGGTCTGCTGGTCGTGCCGGTCACGGGCCGGCCGGCCGGCTGGTGCGACCACATCGCCCGCTTCTGGCCAGTCGATGCCGTGGTCGGTGAGAATGGCGCCTTCTGGATGTGGCACGACAGGAGCCAAGGACGCCTCCGCACCCGCTTCATCCAGTCCGAGGCCGAACGCGCGGAGGGCCGCCGGCGGCTCGAGCTGGTGCGCGTCCAGATGCTGCAGGAAGTCCCCGGCGCCGGCATCGCCTCCGACCAGCCTTATCGCCTGGCCGACCTTGCCGTCGATTTCTGCGAGGACGTACCGCCGCTGGCGTCTGCCGACATCCAGCGCATCGTGGCGATCTTCGAGCGCAACGGGGCCCGCGCCAAGGTGAGCTCGATCCACGTCAACGGCTGGTTCGGCGACTACGACAAGCTCACGACCAGCCGCGCGATGATGCAGCAGCTGTTCGGCGTCGATCTGGCGGCCGATAAGGCGCGCTACGTGTTCTCGGGCGACTCGCCCAACGATGCGCCGATGTTCGGCTATTTCCCGAATGCCGTGGGCGTGGCCAACGTCGTGGACTTCGCCGACCGGCTGGAGCACCGGCCGCGCTGGATCACGGCAGGACGCTCGGGCGCAGGCTTCGTCGAGCTGGCGAAGGCGCTGCTGGCGGCGCGCGCCCGACTTTAGCGCGGCGCCGCCGGAACTGGCCCCGCCGGAGCTGGTGCCGGTGGAGGCGGACCGATCAGCAGCGAGCCGTAGTGGGTGACGCTGTCACCCTGGCTCCACACGCCGACGGGCCCGGCCTGGACCAGCGCGCGATCTGTGACGTCGAACAGCGGCTTGCCGTCGAGCGCCACCTCGATGCGATCGTTGACGGCAACCACGCGCAGCGAATGCCACTGGCCGAGCGCCACCGGCGCCTCCTTGGAGCCGAGCTGGCTGCGCTTGCCCTTGTCCATGCGATAGAGGCGGACCGAGTTGTCGCGGGCATTGGCGCGCACGACGTAATAGTCGTTGGCGCTCTGGGCGCGGAACAGGAAGCCCGCCACCTGGTCACGCGATCCCGAGACCGGCTTGAAGCGTAAGGTGGCGTCGAAGTCGCGACCCGAGGCCTGCTCGGCGATGCACAGCGGGAATCGCTGGTCCGTCGCGTCGGGTTCACTCTCGACCAGCGCCCAGCCGTCCGGCCCGTCGGGATCGGCGACGGCGCGCCAGTTGGGAGGCCGGCCGATGCCGGTCTTGCCCTGGGTGCAGCCGACGCGGCCGTCCGGAGTCGTGAGCGGCACGACGAGCTGCGCCGAGGCGGGCAGCGCGGTGAACAGGAGCGGGATCAGCAAAAGGAGGAAACGCATCGGCCGAGAGTAGCAAAAAAAGCGACATGCTTGACCCAAGATGCGGGAGGGAGGAGTTTACGCGCGGCCGTATTTCGGACGAAATCTTCAAGGGGGAATCACATGCGTCTTTGCACCATCCTGAGCGGCGGCAAACCCGCCGTCGGCGTCAAACTGGGTGACGGCAAGATCGTCGATCTCAGCAAGCAGATGCCGCGCGGGCCGAAGTCGGTCGTCGAGATCCTGTCGGGCGGCAAGAAGCTCCAGCAGGCGGTGCTCAAGGCCTGCGCCAAGCCCAAGGCCGGCGCCACCCTATCGGAGAAGTCGGCCAAGTACCTGACGCCGATCCCGGCCCCCGGCAAGATCCTCTGCATCGGCCTCAACTACCGCAAGCATGCGGAAGAGACCGGCAGCCCGATCCCGACCTATCCGGTGGTGTTCACGCGCTTCAACAACACGCTGGTCCCGCACAACGGCAAGATGCTGTCCACGACCCACTCCAAGGAATTCGACTGGGAAGCCGAGCTCACCATCGTGATCGGCAAGAAGTGCCGCAACGTGCCGAAGGAAAAGGCGCTCTCGGTGATCGCCGGCTACGCCTGCTTCAACGACGGCTCGATCCGCGACTGGCAGCGCAAGTCGGGCGGCCAGTTCACGCTGGGCAAGAACTTCGACGCCACCGGTGGATTCGGCCCCGACATCGTCACCCCCGACGAGCTGCCCAAGGGCGCCGCGCCGCTGCGCATCATGACCCGCGTCAACGGCGTCACCATGCAGGACAGCAGCACCGACGACCTGATCTTCGACGTGCCGACCCTGGTGCACGAGCTCAGCAAGTGCATGACCCTCGATCCGGGCGATATCATCATCACCGGCACCCCGTCGGGCGTGGCGATGGCGCGCAAGCCGCAGCCGTGGCTGAAGCCGGGCGACGTCTGCGAGGTCGAGATCGAGGGCATCGGCACCCTGCGCAACACGATCGCCCAGGGCGCGTAACAGCGCTTCGGCAACACCGGCTCGCGACTAACGGCGGCTCCTCACGGGGCCGCCGTTTTCGTTAGCTGTCGTCCTGAGAGCCTGTGATCTTTTCGATGATTCTAAAGTGCAAAGCAACTTTAGAATCGGCGAGCCAAAGCGACGATTCCTCTTCTGTCTTTCGCATGATCTCGAGCGAATCAATATTGCTCGCCTTCGCATCTTTTTTCTGACTCTCGAATAAAATCACAAACTCTGAGCGGAGCGAAGGACCTGACGCATCGAGCAAAGGACCGCGTGGTGGGCGTGCGATACTTCGCGTCGCTCAGGAGGACAAGAGCGGGCTCTCCCGCCGCGGCAGCTTGTCCAGGCCGCCCAGCATCAGGTGCGTCGCGAATTCGGCGGCGGCGGCGGGGTCGACCGGGTCGCGGGCCACCATGACCATCGAAATCTCGAAAGCGATGCCCGCCATCGACGCGCTGAGATAGGAGACGTCGACACTGGGCAGGATGCCCTGAGCGATGGCCGCGCGGATGTCGTCGTTCAGCGCCTTGGCAAGCGCCCTCACGTCGGGCTTGTCGAGCAGGGTGCGCACGGCGGTGAAGCTCGACCGCGCCAGCGCCAGCAGCTCGGGGTCCTCGGCCAGGAAGTTGAAATAGGCGGCATAATGCTGTCGCACGAACGCTTCGGCCGTGGTGGCGCGGGCGCGGCCGTCGCGATGACGCTGCAGCAGCACGCCTGTCAGCTCGCCGACGACCGCCTCGAAGATCTCGTCCTTGTCCTTGAAGTAGTTGTAGAAGGTGCCCGAGGCGAGGTCGGTGCGGCGCACGATATCGCGCACGCTGGCCGCGCCATAGCCCATCTCGGCAAACACGCCGCGGGCAGCCTTGAGCAGCGCCGTGCGGTTTTCCGCCTTGTTCTGCTCGCGCCGTCCCGCCCGGTCGCCCCGATGGCCCAGTGGTGCCGTCCCCTCGCTCATGACCTGCGCTCCCTCATCGTCCGAGCTGCGCGAGTTCGTGGCGCAAGCCCGCGACCATGTCGTCCATCGCCCGTGCCGCCGCGTGCAGCGCCCCGCGCATGCCGACAAACCCGTGGATCAGCGTCTCGAATTCGCGGTGGATCACCTTGACGCCTGCCGCCCGCAGCCGCTCGCCATAGGCTTGGCCCTCGTCGCGCAGAGGATCGAAGCCTGCGGTGAAGATCAGGGCCGGTGCCGCGCCGCTCACGTCGGGGAAGCGCAGCGGCGAGGCGCGCGGATCGTCGATCTCGTGGTCATCGTTGAGATAGTGCATGCGGAACCACGCCATGTCGGCCTTGGTCAGCAGGAAGCCGTCGCCGCAGCTCCGGTGCGAGGCATTGTCGCCCGCCATGTCGGTGGCGGGATAGATCAGCCACTGCAGGCAGGGGGGATGCGGTTCGTGGCGCATCGTCCGGGCGACGACGGCAGCCAGGGTTCCGCCGGCTGAATCTCCCGCCACGACGATGCGGTCGGGATCGAGGCCGAACGAGACCGCGCCATCGGACAGCCAGCGGTAGGAAGCGAGGGCGTCGTCGACCGCGGCGGGGAACTTGTGTTCCGGCGCCAACCGGTAATCGACGGCGACCACGGCGCAGCCGGACCGGGCGCAGAAATAGCGACAGGCGAGGTCGTAGCCTTCGAGGCTGCCAATCACCCAGCCGCCGCCATGGAAATAGAGAATCGTCGGCAGCAGGCGGGCCACCGTGCCGACCGGCCGGTAGAGACGGACGCGTATCGGGCCGGCGGGACCCGGCAGGGTGCGGTCGACGATCTCGCTGACCGGCGCGGGCCTGCCGCCCAGCAACTGCATGAAGGCGTCGTATTCTTCGCGCGCCTCGGCCACGCTCATCGTGTGCAAGGCCGGCTGGCCGCTCCGGGCGAGAAGCTTCAGGAACCACTGGGCGCGGCCGTCCAGGGTGCGCCCGTCGACCGCCACCGGCGGGCCGGCCAGGATGTTGACCCAGGAAATGGGCATGCGTAGCGCCAGGTTGGCGACCTTGCCCTGAACTTCCCGCGCGATCTCCTTCATCGACATGATCCAGTACCTAGCACCGCCCCGGCCCGTTGTGGAGCCCGCCGGCTCTGGCTAGTTTGGCGCTCGATGGCTCCCGCGGCGCCCGACTTCTTCGCAGACGCGCTCCGCCGCGAGATCATCCGCAGCGAGCAGCAGCGCATGCGCGCGCTCGCCATCATCCTGGCCGTGCTGCTGGCGCTCACGCTCACCGTCGCCAACTTCTTCCCCGACTACACCGCTCGCATGTTCGAGCGCGATGTGCCGGGCTGGCTCCCGTTGGTCGCCATCGGTCCCTTCCTGCTCTACGAGCTGGGCTCGCTCACCCTTCTGCGCTACCGGGCGGCGCGTGACCTCGATTTCCCGCGGGTGGGGCGCCTCGCCAATGCCCTGATCGAGACCTCGCTGCCGGCCGCCATGATCGTCACACTGAGCCATTACATGGACCCGGTGCTGGTGTTCAGCTTTTGGCCGCCGCTGCTCTATTTCCTCTTCATCCTGCTTTCGACCTTGCGGCTGGATTTCTGGCTGTCGGTCTGGACCGGGACGGTCGCCGGCCTGCAGCAGATGATGCTGGTCCTGTGGCTGCTGCCGCTCGACCCGTGGGGCGACGTCCCGCAGGCAGCCCCGCTGTTCCATTTCAGCCGCACCCTCGTCTTCTTCGCCAGCGGCCTGGTAGCGGGCTACGTGGCGACCAGCCTGCGTACCCAGTTCGAGAAGTCGGTGCGGGCCGTAGCTGCGCGCGACCGCGTCACCAACCTGTTCGGCCAGCATGTCTCGCCCGCCGTGGTCGACCGCTTGCTGGCCGCGGGGACTGATCCGCCAAGCGAGATGCGCACGGTATGCGTGCTGTTCCTCGACATACGCGGCTTCACCGCGATGACGCGCAAACGCACGGCCGTAGAGACGGTGGCGCTGCTCAACGCCTTCTTTGCCGAAATGATCGACGTGGTGGACCGCAACAACGGCATCATCAACAAATTCCTGGGCGATGGATTCATGGCCTTGTTCGGTGCGCCGCTCGACGACCCTTCGGCGGCGCGGAACGCGCTGGCGGCGGCGCGCGGGATGATCGACACGGTCGAGCGGTGGAACGGCACGCGTCCCGGCTGGGCGCTGAAAGTGGGCATCGGCGTCCATCTCGGCGAGGCAGTGACCGGCACGGTGGGCTCGCCGCAGCGCAAGGAATACACCGTGATCGGTGACACGGTGAATCTCGCCGCCCGCCTCGAACAGCTCACCAAGGACCTGGGGGCGCAATTGCTGATCTCGCAGTCGGTGCACGATGCGACCGCCGCAGACGGTAGTGGCGACGGTGCCGTCGATCTCGGGTCCGTCGAGATCCGCGGCTACGAAGAGGGGGTGCGCGTATGGCGGATGGCCTGACCTGGTACTTCGCCTACGGCTCCAACATGGATGCCGCGCGCCTGTTCGACCAGCGCCTGGCGCGGCGGGGCGTGCCGCGCGGCGAGCGCATCGCGGGCCGGCTCGACGGCTGGCGTCTCGCTTTCGACAAGCCCGAGCGCGACATGGGCGGCGGCGCGGCGGCCAACATCGTCCCGGCCCAGGGCGCCGTCGTGCACGGCACGCTGAACGCCCTGCCGGAGGCGGGCTTCGCGGTGCTCGACATCTATGAGGGCGTCGCCGACCGCCATTACGAGCGCCGCACCATCCGCGTGGTGCGCGGAGACACCGCCGAGGAGGTCGAGGCGATCGTCTATGTCGCGCTGATGCAGGGCGAGGGTCTCAAGCCGCAACGCGCCTATCTCAACTGCCTGCTCGCCGGCCGCGATCTCCTGCCGGCGGATTACTGGGATGAGCTCGCCGCGACGCCGACGTTCGATTGAGTCTCAGCGCCGTGCCAGGCGCTTCAGGCCGGGACCTTCTGCTTGTCGGCCGTGATCTTGTTGCTCATCGGGTCGTAGCCCACGAGCTCGGCCACGTCTTCCTCGTGCCAGAAGTTGAGTTCGATCATCACGCCGTCGGGATCGTGAACGAAGACCTGCTGGAGCGGGCGCGCCGGCACCTTCTTGACCTCGAAGGGCAAGTGGTCCTGCTTGATCTGGTCGATGGTGCCGCGGATGTCGGCGCAGTTGATGGCGATATGGTCGATCGCACCGCTGCCCTGGTCGGTGCGGCCGCTCTCCGAGATGAGATGCAGGATCGCCTTTTCGCCGGCGTACATCCAGGCGCCGGGGAACGGGAAGGGTGGGCGGTCGCCGTTGGTCAGGCCGACATAGCGCTCGTAGAAGCGCACGGTCGCCTCGAGGTCGTTGCAGTAGATGTTGTAGTGGTCGAGCGAGAGTGCGGGCATGCAAGCCTCCTTCGGTTCGGAAAGCTCTGATCAGACCGCAGCAGCTTAGGCCGAATGGGGGAACGGGGAAACCGCTTCCGGGCGACCGAGGACGGCATTGAACACGATGGGCGGCACGGCGATGCGCGGGTCCTCATAGAGCATGTGCAGGTCGGCCAGGTGCTCGTCGGGCTCGCCGGCGAGGCGGGCCAGCCGGTCGATGAAGGCGAAATCGATCTCAGCGTCGACCAGGGTCATGCCACCCCACACGTCCCACGGCAGCATCTCGCGATTGTTGAGGGCTGCCACGTCGCGAATCACGTTGCTGGCGACGAACCAGAGGCCGGACATGTCGAGGACCCCGAAGGCCTTCGGGTCGGCCTTGCCGTCGCGGCAAAGCAACCAGGCGTCGCCGGCCACCAGGAACTTCCCGCGGGGCACGTCCATCGTGTCGAAGTCGATGCCGAAGGTCGCGCGCTGCAGGTCGTCGATCTGGGCGTCGGCCAGCACCCAGCGCTGCCGAGCCTCGTCGAAATACTCCGTCACCCAGTGGTCGACGAACCTGTTCTTCGCGAAGTAGGCGCCGAAGCTGCAGCGCGCCCGGGCCGCGATTCCCTTGATCCTGAGCATCGCGACATGCATCAGCGTGTAGTGGCGGCAGCAGCCTGCGAAGCGCTCGCCGGGTTGACGGGCTTGCGAGAGCGGCCGCGGATCGTGCACGGCGATCCGTTCCAGGATCTCCTCGGCGCCGCGCACATGGGGCTCACCGCGCTGACGGTCCGAGAGGGTGACGCCGTAGACGCCCGGCACATGCTCTTGGATGAGCAGGCCCTGCAGGACCGCGGCGAGCCCGGCGACATCGTCGGGCAGGGTGGCGAACTGCAATCCCCAGATGCCGGCGTCGCTCAGGGCGACCGGCGTGCGGAAGGGAGCAGGGTTCATGCGAACAGCTCTTCCAGCCGGTCGAGCGCCATGCCCCAGCCGCCGCGATGGTCGTCGCGCGCCGTCTCGCTGAAGAACTGTTCGTGCGTCAGCGTCAGGAGGGTGCCCTCATTGTCCGGCTTCAGGTCGATCGTGACCTGCGATTCGCGCTCGGGCGTGCTCTGCCAGGCCCAGGAGAAGACGAGCTTGGTCGGCGGCACCATCTCGCGATAGACGCCGCTCACGCTGTGATGCTCGTCGTCCGGCGTCCAGAACTGAACGCGGAAGCGGCCGCCGACCCGGAGGTCGGTCTCGGCAATGGGCGTGCGGTGGTGGCCGGTGACGCCCCACCACCGGATCATTTTTTCGGGCTGCGTCCAGGCTTCGTAGACTTTTTCCGGGGGAGCCTTGAGGCGGCGTTTGAGGGCGAGGCTGGGCTTGCTGGCCATTTGTCTTCTTCCTCCAGGAAGGTGGCGAGTCGGTCGAGCTGCTGCGTCCAGTAGCGTTCGTAGTGAGCGAGCCAGTTCATCGCCTGCTCCATCGGCTCGGCCTTGAGCTGGCAGGTGACGGTGCGGCCGGACTTGGCACGCACGATCAGGCCGGCATCCGAGAGCACGTCGAGGTGCTTCATGATGGCCGGCAGGGAGACGGGGAAGGGCCGCGCCAGCTCGCTGACGGTCACGCCCTGCTGCTCGTCGAGGCGGGCCAGCAGCGCCCGTCGCGTCGGGTCGGCGAGGGCGGCGAAGGTGCGGTCGAGGACGTTACTCTTACTGTTAACCATAAGGTTAACAGTAAGACGCCGACCCCGGACGAGTCAAGCGGCGCCCGCCGCTCGGTCTGGTGTCAGGCGAGCTTCTTGATCAGCGCCTGCGCCGCGGCGGGATTGCGCACCTTGGCGCCGGAGATGAAGTAGACGAAGGCGTCGCCCTTCTTGGCCCACGCTCTCGCGCGCTTGGCCCACGTGTCGATATCGGCCGGCTTGTAGCCGGTCTTCACCTTGTCCTCGGCCTGCATCAGCCGGGCATAGGTGAAGTCGGCAGTCGGCTCGTCGATCTCGGGGAAATCCTTGTCGTGGGCGTAGACGACCGCGGCCTTGTATTTGCGCGCGAGATCGTAGAAGCGCTCGTCCTTGAAACTGTCGTGCCGCACTTCCAGCGCATGGCGCAGCGGCTGCTTGCCGACCTCGCGCGGCAGCAGCTTGAGGAACGCCTCGAAGTCCTCGGGATCGAACTTCTTGGTGGCCATGAACTGCCAGTTGATCGGGCCCAGCCGGTCCTTGAGTTCGACCAGCCCCTGCGTCACGAAGCGCTGTACCGATTCGCCGGCATCGGCCAGCACCTTGCGGTTGGTACAGAAGCGCGAGGCCTTCACCGCAAAGACGAATCCGTCCGGCGTCTCGTCGCGCCACTTGGCCCAGCTCGCCGGCTTGAAGGTGGAATAGTAGGTGCCGTTGATCTCGATCGAGGTGAGCTGGCGGCTGGCATATTCCAGCTCGCGCTTCTGCGTGAGGTCGTCGGGATAGAAGACGCCCCGCCACGGCTCGAAGGTCCAGCCGCCGATGCCGACAAGGATTTTTCCACTCATGGACCGAGTATAGCGCGAAAAGGACATCGGGGGGCGAGAAGCGGGGGCGGCCTTCGCCCTGGCCTGGCTGCCGTAGTGGGTTCCGAAGGTGAACTTCAAGGGGGTCCGAAGGGAACCCACAAGGGCCGTAGTGGGTCCGAAGGGATACCCCGTTATGGAAGTTCTTACCAAGGCAGGGGCGGTGCGCCACGAGCCTCGCGCCTTGACCGTGGCTCGGGAGCGAGAGGTGGTTCACGACCGGTGTGGCGGGAGCTGGCGTGGTCCCGAAGCCTTGACTGTGGCGGGGCCTGCTGCCGTGGCGACAATGTTCGGCAACTCCCCTTTCTAGGCGAGCAGCCCCAGGCTCCTGAAGCTCGCATGGCCCTTGCGGCCGATGACGAGGTGATCGTGGATCGTAATACCCAGCGCCTCCGACGCCGCCTTGATCTCGCGCGTCATCTCGATGTCGTCGCGTGAGGGCTTGGGATCTCCGCTGGGATGGTTGTGGACCAGGATCAAGGCCGCTGCATTCAATGCCAGCGCCCGCTTCACCACCTCGCGCGGATAGACCGGCGTGTGGTCGATGGTGCCGCGCTGCTGGACCTCGTCGGCGATCAGCACGTTCTTGCGGTCGAGGAAGAGGATGCGAAACTGCTCGGTCTTCTCGTGCGCCAGCGCGGCGTGGCAGTAGTCGATCAGCTGCTGCCAGTTGGTCAGCACCGGCATGTCCTTGACCTTGCGTTCGGTCAGTCGCCGTCCGACCTCGCGCATCGCCTTGAAGTGGACCAGCGTGCGCTGGTCGACTTCGAATTCACGCAGCTGCGCCGGCTCGGCGGCGAACACGTCGCCCAGCGTGCCGAAACGCTCCAGCAGCGCCTTGGCCATCGGCTTGGTGTCGATCCGCTCGATCGAATAGAAGAGCAGCAGCTCCAGCAGTTCGTAGTCGGCCAGCGGCTCGACGCCGGCCTTGAGCACGCGCTCGCGCACCCGGCCGCGATGGCCGTGATAGTGCGGCTTCGGCGCTTCGGTTGCGCCGCTGTTGTGGCCGGTGGAGGGCGCCGGCGTCGCTTCGAGCGCCGCGGCAAGTCGCGTCGTCGGATCCTCGCCGGTGAAATCCCAGCACTGGTCGAGCCGGTTCCAGACGCCGCCCGCTTCGCGCAGCAGGACACGGTGAGGCAGCGTGTTGCCGCTGACGCGCCACAGGCCGTCGGAGGTTTGCAGGCGGAGGCCCTGGGCCAACAAGGCGAGGAGCGCCGAATCGTCAGCTCCGGACGCCGGGACCGCCGCCTCGACGGGCTTCAGGTGGGAGCGACTCTTTGCCATGCCGCGCAACCTTGCCGGGTGAGCAAGGCAAAATCGCGGCAAGCAGGGCTTGTGATACGATGCCGGCATGTCCGACCCAGAGTACCCGGCGCCAGTCTTCGCCGAGATCGATGCGGCCTGTGCCGCCTTTGCCGAACAGGAGCAGATTCCGGGCCTTGCCCTCGGCATCGTGCAGGAGGGTCGCCTCGTCCATGTGACACCACTCGGCCTGGCCGACCGGGAAGCCGGCCGGCGCGTCGAGGCCGGGACCGCCTTCCGCATCGCCTCGATGACCAAGAACATGACGGCGCTGGCCATCCTGTCGTTGCGCGACCAGGGCAAGCTGCAGCTCGATGCGCCGCTCGAACGGTACATTCCGCAGTTCGCGGCGGTAAAACCGGCGACCCGCGACAGTGCGCCGGTCACGGTGCGCCATCTGCTCACCCACACCGCGGGCTTCGTGACCGACGATCCGTGGGGCGATCGCGTGCTGGGCCTGTCGCCGGCCGAACTCGATACGGTGATCGGGACCGGGCATCTGTTCGCCCGCCCGCCGGGCCTTGCCTTCGAATACAGCAACCTGGGCTACGCGCTGCTGGGGCGCGTGCTGACCAGTGTGAGCGGCGAGCCCTATCAGGCCTATATGCGCCGCACGTTCCTCGATCCGCTGGGCATGACGCAGACGACGTTCGATGCGCCGGCGGCGGCGCGCGGCGACTATGCCTGGGGCTATCGGCTGGACGGCGAAATCTGGTCGCGCGAGCGCATCGAGCCGGACGGCGAGGTCGGCGCCATGGGCGGCCTTGCCACGACCGTGCCCGACTATGCGCGTTACGTGTCCTTCCTGCTGAGTGCCTGGCCCGCTCGCGACGAGCCCGAGTGCGGCCCGGTCCGCCGGTCGAGCGTGCGCGAGATGGTGCTGTGGCACGCGCCGCCCTTCGCGGCCGAGACGCCGCCCGGAGCCCGCGCGGGACAGCCCAGCGCCTATGGCTACGGCCTCACCCATTCGACCGACTCGCTGCTGGGCATGCGGATCCATCATGCCGGCGGCCTGCCGGGCTATGGCTCGCACGTGCTGATGCTTCCCGCGCGCGGTTGGGGCGTCTTCGCCTTCGGCAGCCGGACCTACGCCCCGATGTCGCGGCTCACGCTGGAGGTCGCGGAAAGGCTGCACGCCGCCGCGCCGCCACTCGCCCTCGCGGCCCCGTCGCCCGCGCTGGTGCGCGCGGTGAAAGCGATCGTGGCGGCCTATGCCTCGGGGCGCATCGAGGGCGGCGACCGGCCGTTCGCGGTGAACTTCCTGCTCGACACGCCGGGGCCCCTGCGCGACGGCGAATTCGCGTCGCTCAAGCAGCGCCTGGGCGAGGGGCGACTGGAGCGCCTCGAGCCGATCCACGCGCTGGCCGGCCGCTTCGTGCTGGCCTGCGCGCGTGGCCGCCTGACCGGCGCGGTCACGCTGTCGCCCGAAGCGGATTCCGGCATTCAGCAACTTGTGCTGTCAGCCGCCGAAGCCTGACGGCACTCAGTCGCCGGCCAGAACGGCCGGTCCGTTGCCGGTCGCACCCGCCGCAGCGAGGTCGCCGAGCTTCACCGCCTGCAGCGTGATCGCCTTGGGATCGCCCCGCGCGAAGTCGTACCGGGCGACGCCGGCGACGCCCTGCGCCGAGACACCGCTGACCAGCAGGTCCGCGCCGGTCGTCGTGCTCGTGGCCGCCACGCGCACGCCGGCCGTGCCCTCGAACGGGGCGAAGCTCGCGATCTCGCGGAACTCCGCGCCGTGGCCATGATGGACCGGGTTGTGCAGGTACATAGAAGGGCTGCCGTCGAGCGCCGAACCGCTGGAAAAGACCTTCACCTGGCCGCCGTCGGCGAGCTGGCCTGCGACGATGCGCTTGGCGCCGCCGAGATTGCCCGCCAGCCAGCCGGTCGCCAGCGAGACGCCGCCGCGATAGTCGTCGCCGAACGGCCTGAAGCTGGCGGTGGTCGCCGGCTGTGGCGACGTGACGGCCGTGTCGCCGATCTGCTTCAGCAGCGGGAAGACGAAGACCTTCACCTCGGCGGTGCTGCCGGGGCCGGGGGCCGTGACGATGCTGTTGCGGCCGGTCGAGAAGTCGACGAAGCCGGTGGCGAGGGTGATGCCCGACGAGTCGCCGGCATAGGGCGCGAACGAGGTGAACAGCGGCGGAACGCTACCGGGCTTCGGCAGTTGGGCGCCGTAGACCCTGATCTCGCTGGCGATGCCGGGGCCCGAGCCCACGATGATGTTGTCGGACGTCGCGCCGTCGATCTGTGCGGCGGCGACGCTGACGCCGCCGCGGGCATCGGCGCCGAACGCCAGGAAGCGCGCCAGCTCGGTCGAAAAGGCGGGTTTGCCGGCCTTCGCGGCGCCCGCGTAGGCGACGACTTCCGGCCCATGGTCCTTGCCGGCGCCGACCATCAGGTCGAGCACGCCATTGCCGTCGAGATCGCCCAGCGCGACGCTGACGCTGCCCTCATGCCCGGGAAACGGCGTGACCGTGGCCAGGAGCTTGTCGCCGTTGGCGTCGAGCACCCGCACGGTGGTCGGCTTGCCGGCGCCGCCCGGCATCACGACGGCATAGGCCGAGACGGCGGGGATCACGTTGACCAGCGCCATCAGCCCGTTGTCCTCGTGGTTGAGGCGATGGCAGTGCATCACATAGAGGCCGATGAAGTCGTCGAAGCGGGTGCGCATCGCCATGTAGCCCGGCTGAACCACGGTCTCGTCCGCCATCATGACCGGTGCCGGCACGTTGGCATTGTCGACATAGAACCTGTCGGGGCCAGTCCGCAGTCCGGTCGTCGGATCGAAATACGACGTCACCTGGAAGTCGTTGACGTGCACGTGGATCGGGTGCTCGTCGTTGTTGTGATTGAGGAACTGCCACTCCTCGATCGAGCCGAGCCGGGCCTGAACCAGCGGCATGTTGGGAAAGGCGGCGCCGTCGAAGGCGTAGACGAAGGCCTTGGCGTCGGCCTTGGCCACGAGGTCGTTGAGGAAGCCGCCCCTGATCATGATCTTGCGCGTGACGTCGGGCGTCGCGCGCGACAGGTCGGTGAAAGGCGTGCGGCCGCCCAGCTTCTGGCCCTTGGCGAACGCTACCGTCACGCCGGCGCCCGACCCGCGCGGCGCCGTCGCGCGCGCCAGCACCTGCGTCGGGAAGACGAAGAAGCCGTCGGCGTAGCTGATCGCCGAGGGCAGCACGGTGAGGCTGCCCAGCACCGCCGGCGGCTTGTCCGTGCCGTCGTTCGTGTAGAGAACGCCGGGCATGGTCATCGTCCGGGCGCCGCCGCCGCGGTCCGGCATCTCCAGGATGAGATCGCCCCTGGCCGGCATCGTCACGGCGATGGCGAAGCGGCTGGCCGGCGGGATCAGCAGGCGCGTGCCGTTGTCGGTCGGTGGATGTTCCACGGCCGTGTAGGGGTTGCCGTCCTGGCCGACGATGGCGATCGGCGGATGCCGGCCGGTCGCCGTCTCGGTGAGCTGCACGTTCATGTAGGCGATGTCGCTCACGTTGGAGAGCACCCAGATCTCGGTCTGTCCCGGCTTGCTCCTGATCACCGGCTGGAACTGTCCGTTCACCGTGAACTGCATGTCGCGCTTGTCGTCGGGCAGGGCGGGATCGGCCGGCATGTCCATATCGGTCCGGCCGTCCGCCGCCGTGAAGTTCATCAGGTTGCCCGGGATGTACTGGAAGGCGCCGCGCCGGTTGTTGATCGAGAGCGGGCCCTGGTACCAGATGGTGGCATGCCGCGTGCCCTTGCGCGTCTCGCCGAAATTGACCGGCGCCAGCAGCGGACGATAGGTGCCCCGCGCGAGCTCGCCGTCCCTGGGCGGCACGATCGTGCTGACGAACTGCGGCCAGTAGGGATTGTTGAGCTGGGCGCTGCCGCCCGCGCGGTCGAACACGTAATTGTACTGCAGCGTCATGTTGCGCACCGGGATGCGCTTCTCGGTGACGACCGGCAGGTTGCCGTCGAGGCGTCCGATCGCCAGCAGGCCAACCATGCCAGTGTAGACATGCGCGGTCGTCAGCATGTGCAGATGGCTGTGATACCAGTAAGCGCCCTGCGGGTGGCCCTTGGGAATGTCGTAGGTGTAGGTGTTCGACGTGCCCGCCGGCAGGTGCAGCATGACGTTGTCCGCATTGCCCTTGGGACTGACATGCAGGCCGTGAGTGTGCAGGTTGAGCGGCGACTCGGTGAGCTGCTCGGGATAGATCGGCACCGCCTGGCCGCTGGCGATGTAAGCTGGGCTGTAGAAATCGCGGATGGTGAGTCCGCTCAGGCCGTTCTCGAAATGGACGATCAGGCGCTCGCCGGGGAACACCTGCAGCGTCGGCGCGGGATACAGGTTCTGACCGGACGTGCGACCGTCCGACGCCCTGCCGCGCACGATCTCGTAGTCGAGCAGCAGAAAATTCTTCACCGGCGTCGCCACGGTGTCGAGCTTCACTTCACCCTGGCGTGCGGTCAGCCGGACCTCGAGGACGCCGTCCTTCGAGGTGAGCGTCACCGTTTCCCGAAAGCCAGGCCGCGCCAGGGTGGGCTTGCCGCTCGCGGTCTGGGCAAGCGAGGGAACCCCGGCTCCGCCCAGCATCGACACGGCAGCACCCGCGCCGACCAGCAGTCCGCGTCTCCTGAATTTGTTCATTGAGTATCCCCTTGCCGGGACGCCAGGTCGGAGGACGCAGGCGGACTATGCAAGGGCGGCGCACCCGCCGTCCGCGGCATCGCCTGGCTACGCCGTCGTCGCTTGCGGCGTCTTCGTCTCTGCCAGATCGTACGGCGGCTTTGCCATTTCCTTCGGCGAGAGCGTGAAGAACTCGACGCCGGTCTCGGTGATCCCGACCGAATGCTCGAACTGGGCGGAGAGCTGCTTGTCGCGGGTCACCGCGGTCCAGCCGTCGCTCAGGACCTTCACCTGCCAGGTTCCCGCGTTCACCATCGGCTCGACGGTGAAGAACATGCCCGGCTTCAGCACCGGGCCGGTGCCCTTCCTGCCGTAATGGAGGATGTTCGGCGCGTCGTGGAAGATGCGGCCGAGGCCGTGGCCCGAGAAGTCGCGCACGACCGAGAAGCGCTGCGCCTCGACATAGGACTGGATGGCGAAGCCGATGTCGCCGACATGAGCGCCGGGCTTGGCGGCGGAGATGCCGCGCATCATCGCCTCGTAGGTGACGTCGCACAGGCGCCTGGCCTTCACACCGACATCGCCCGCGTAATACATCCGGCTGGTGTCGCCGTACCAGCCGTCGACGATCACCGTCACGTCGATGTTGACGATGTCGCCGTTTTGCAGCCGCTTGTCCGACGGGATGCCGTGGCAGACGACGTGATTGATCGAGGTGCAGATCGACTTCGGGAAGCCGCGATAGTTCAGCGGGGCGGGGATCGCCTTGTGGTCGAGGATGTACTCGTGACAGAGCGTGTTGAGCTCTTCCGTCGTCACGCCCGGCTGTACATGGGGCGTGATGAAATCCAGCGTTTCGGCGGCCAGCCGGCCGGCGCGGCGCATGCCGGCGAAGCCCTCGGGGCCATGGAGCTTGATGGTGCGCTCGTCGCGGCGCCAGTAGTCGGCGCTGTCGTCGACGATCTCGCGGGAATTGGTCATCGGACTTATTTGGCATGCGATACGCGCGGTAACAAGGGCGGGACGATGGCTTGGCCCCTGCGCGTGCGTCCGCTAGGGTCATGAAATCAAAAGAAAAAGCAGGCACCGCATGTCAGACCCGACAAAAATCGTCACCGCCTGCATCCTCGTGATCGGCAACGAGATCCTGAGCGGCCGCACCCGCGATTCCAACATCCAGTACCTCGCCACCGAACTGGGCAAGCTCGGCGTCCGTGTCATGGAGGCCCGTGTCATTCCCGACGTCGAGGCCACCGTCGTGGCGACCCTGAACGAGGTGCGCGCCAGGTTCGACTATGTCTTCACCACCGGCGGCATCGGCCCGACCCACGACGACATCACCGCCGACTGCATCGCCAAGGCGTTCGGCGTCGGCATCTCCGAGCATCCCGAGGCGGTGGCCCGCATGACGCGGCACTATGGCGACGCGGCGCTGTTCACGCCGGCACGGCGGCGCATGGCGCGGGTGCCACATGGCGGGGTGCTGGTCGACAACCCGGTCTCGGTGGCACCGGGCTTCCAGATGGAGAACGTCTTCACCTTCGCGGGCATCCCCAAGGTCGCCGAAGCGATGTTCCAGTCGATGAAGCACCGTCTGGTCGGCGGCATCCCCGTTATCTCGCGCACCGTGCGGACCAATCTGCCCGAAGGCATCATTGCCGAGCCGCTGGGCGCCCTGCAGAAGCGCTACGAGGATCTCGACATCGGTTCCTATCCCGCTTTCCGCGGCGGCAAGCCCAGCGTCTCGCTGGTCCTGCGCGGCACGGATGATGCAAGGCTTGCTGCGGCGGCGGTCGAGCTGATGGCGACGATCCGCGGCATGAACGGCGAGGCCGAGGAGTTTGTGACCTGACGAGACTGACCGTACGACGACGGCAAGGGTCCTTCGCTGCGCTCAGGATGACACTGTCGTGGGGAACGGCGCAGTGCGCCGATGCAGACAGCATTGTCATCCTGAGCGCAGCGAAGGACCTTTCGCTTTCGTTCAAATCACGGGGCGTGGGGTGAAAGCCTTCGGGCGACACCTCGCGGCCTGGCCGGTACTGATCGCCCTCACCGTGCCGGTGACGGCGACGATGCTGTGGCTGCACGCGCCGGCTGCGCTGATGCTGGGGCCGCTGCTCGCGGGCATCGTCTTCGCCTCGTGGGGCGGCAAGGTGAACTATCCCGTGCCGGTTTTCGGCGTGGCGCAAGGCATCGTCGGCAGCATGATCGCCAAGATGGTGCCGCTCACGATCGTTGGCGACATCCTGGGACATTGGGCGCTGTTCGGCGTCGGCGTCGTCTCGGTCGTTGCCGCCAGTACCTGGGTCGGCTGGCAGATGACGCGCTGGCAGATGCTGCCCGGCACGACGGCACTGTGGGGCGTGAGCCCGGGCGCCGCCTCGGTGATGACCTACATGGCCGAGGCCTATGGCGCCGACATGCGCATGGTGGCGTTCATGCAGTATCTGCGCGTCGTCATGGCCGCGGTCGTCGCGGCGGCGGTGGCGCGCTTCTTCGGCGGCGGCCCGGCCCATGCGCCCGACGCCATCGTGTGGTTCCCCGAGGTTGCCTGGCTGCCGCTGGTCGAGACGCTGGCGCTGGCTTGCGTGGGATCATGGCTCGCGCGGCTGTGGCGCCTTCCGGCGGGCGCTTTCCTGCTGCCGTTGGTCGGGGGCATCGTGCTCACTCATATGGGTTGGCTGCGGCTCGAGCTGCCGGCATGGCTGCTGGCCGGCTGCTACGCGCTGGTCGGCTGGAACGTCGGGCTGCGCTTCACGCGCGCGCTGCTGGTGCACGTGCTGCGTCAGCTTCCCGGCATTCTGCTCTGCATCTTCGCCATGCTGGCGCTGTGCGGCGGCGTCGCGGCCTTCATGGTGTTCGCCGCCGGCATCGATCCGCTGACCGCCTATCTCGCGACCAGCCCTGGCGGGGCCGACTCGATCGCCATCATCGCGGCTTCGACCAACGTCGATGTCTCCTTCGTGATGGCCATGCAAACGGTTCGGTTGCTCGTCGTATTGTTGGTGGCGCCCTACCTGACCAAGATTATCGCCGACCGGATCGGCAATCTCGGCAGAGGCTGACGATCATGTATTCGATGCCCGATGCACGGTCGTGACGCGCGTCGCCAGCAATTTGTCGATGCGGCGGCCGTCCATGTCGAGGACCTCGAAGCGCCAGCCGCCGACGACGACGGCGTCGCCTTCCTTGGGCAGGCGGCGCATGGCAGCCAGCACCATGCCGGCGACGGTATGGAAGTCGGCGGTCTTCTTCGCGGTGATGCCCAGCAACTCGCTGAGCTCATCTGCCGGCATGCTGCCCGCCACCAGCCACGATCCGTCGTCGCGCTCCTTGGCTTCCGGTTCGGCCGGGCCCTCGTCGGTCTGGAAAGCCCCGACGATCGCTTCCAGGATGTCGGCGGTCGTGACGATGCCCAGGAGTTCGCCATACTCGTCCTGCACCAGGACCATGTGAGCAGGCGAATTCTTCAGCGTGTCGAGCACGTCGAACGCGTTCATGGAATCGGGCACGACAGGCGCGGGCCTTGCGTGGGTGCGCGGATCGACGGTGCCGTCGCGAATGAAGGCATCCAGGAGGTCGTTCTTCCGGACGATGCCGGCGGCATGGTTCGCGGCCGGATCCCAGGCGAGCAGCCGGGAGTGAACGCTCGACTGGACGGTCTGCAGCAGGGCCTGCGGTTCGAGCGACAGGTCGACGATGTCGAGATCGTGCCGCGGCGTCATGATGGCGCGCGCCGAGCGGTCGCCCAGGCGCATGACGGCGCTGATCATGCCGCGTTCGCGCGGCTCGATGGCGCCGGAGGATTCGCCGTCGGCGATCAGCGCCTTGATCTCCTCGGCGGTCACCGAGGACTCGCCGCTTTGCCGGCCGCCCAGCAGGCCGAGGATCGCCTTGCCCGACACGTCCAGCAGCCAGACCAGCGGCGCTGAGATGCGCGCCAGCGTCGCCATGGCGGGCGCGACGGAGGCTGCGACGGTCTCGGCGTTGCGCAGCGCGATCTGCTTGGGAACCAGCTCGCCGATGATCAGCGACAGGTAGGTGATGAGGGCGACCACGCCGCCATAGGCCACCGGCTCGGCGAAGCGCAGCGGCATGCCGGCGTCGGCCAGCACCGTCGTGAGACGCGCGCCCAGGGTAGCGCCGGAGAAAGCGCCGGCGAGAATGCCGACCATCGTGATGCCGATCTGTACCGTCGAGAGGAAGCGACCCGGATCGTCGGCGAGCCGGAGCGCCGCGGTGGCGCCGCGTGAACCGCCATCGGCCATGGCCTTCAGCCTGCCCCGGCGCGCCGAGACGACGGCCAGTTCCGACATTGCCAGGACGCCATTGATGAGGATGAGAACGACGGCGATCAGCAGCTCGATATAGACCATCGCTTCAGTCTATCTGCGATTCGGGTCCGAACGAAGGCGGCGGGGGCGTGGGTTTTGCAAGGAGACGGTCGGGAATTCTCCCGAACCTTCCTGAACGGAAAATCGTGTACCTTCATTCCATGACCGCATTGCATGACATGACCGCCGGCGAGTTGCTCGCCGCCTACAAATCGAAGTCGCTGTCGCCCGTCGAGGCCGTCGACGCCGTGATCGCCCGTATCGAAGCGTGGGAGCCGAAGCTGAAGGCGCTGTACGCGCCGGACTTCGGCGCCGCGCGCAAGGCCGCGAAGGCGTCCGAAGCCCGCTGGCAGAAAGGGGCGCCACAGGGCGCGCTCGACGGCGTGCCCATCACCATCAAGGAAAACATCGCCACCAAGGGCGTGCCGATACCGCTCGGCACGGCGGCGACCCCGTTGGTGCCCGCTGCGGCCGACGCGCCGGCCTCGGCGCGCATGCGCGAGGCGGGGACGATCATCCTCTCCAAGACCACCATGCCGGACTACGGGATGCTCTCCTCGGGACGCAGCTCCTTCCATGCGCTGACGCGCAACCCGTGGAACCTCGCCTGGAATCCCGGCGGCTCCAGCGCCGGCGCGGGCGCTGCGTCGGCGGCCGGCTACGGCCCGCTCCATCTCGGCACCGACATCGGCGGTTCGGTCCGCTTGCCGGCAAGCTGGAACGGTATCTTCACGCTCAAGCCCAGCCTCGGCCGGGTGGCGGTCGATCCGCCGTTTTTCGGCCGCGCCATCGGGCCGATGACGCGCAGCGTCGCGGACTCCGCTTTGCTGATGGCCGAGCTGTCGAAACCCGACACGCGCGATCACATGAACCTGCCGCCGGCCGACATCGACTGGAGTGCCGGGCCGCTGTCGCCGGAGGGGCTGAAGATCGGGCTCCATCTCGATGCGGGCTCCGGCTTGCCGGTCGATCCCGAGGTCAAGGAAGCGATCGAGGCCGCCGCCAAACTGTTCGCCGACGCGGGCGCGCATATCGAGCCGGTGGCGCCGTTCCTGTCGCCCGAGATGCTGCACCTGCAGGACCTGTTCTGGCGGGTGCGCAGCTGGGTGGACTTTTCAGCGCTGAGCCATGCCAGGCAGGCGAAGGTGCTGCCCTTCATTGCCGACTGGTGCCGCGGCGGTGCCGACGTCTCGGGCGCCCAGGTGATCCGCGGCGTCAACAATTACATGGCCATCCGCGCTGCCACGATGCAGGCCACGCTTCCCTTCGACTTCGTGCTGTCGCCGGTCTCGCCGGTGCCGACCTATCGCGCCGAGTGGGAGACGCCGACCAACGACGTCAACCGTCCGCTCGAGCACATCTCCTTTACCATGCCCTACAACATGAGCGAACAGCCAGCTGCCTCGATCAACTGCGCCTACACGAAAGAGGGCAAGCCGATCGGCCTGCAGATCTCCGGCCGCCGCTTCGACGATTCCGGCGTGATGCGCCTGTCGCGCTGGTTCGAAAGCGTGCGCGGCGAGCAGAAGAAGTGGCCGGACCCACCGAAGGCATGAGTCGCTGCCACAGCAATAACCTCACCCTGAAGAGCGGCCGCAGGCCGCGTCTCGTCGCGCGGAGTAACCTCCGCGCTGGGGTGGGCACGAGCACCGCGTCTGTTGCCCATCCTTCGAGACGCATCGCTTTGCGATGCTCCTCGGGATAAGGCCGGGGGTGGTTCGCCGTGAAGCAGAATTCGCTCGGCATCCTGATGCTCGACACGCGGTTTCCGCGGATCGTCGGGGATGTCGGGAATGCGGCGTCGTACGACTACCCGGTGATCTTCCGGAAGATGGAGGGCATCGGATCGGCCGATGCGGTGGCGGCGCATCCCGACCGGCCGCGCGTGCTGGCGGCGCTGAAGGCGAATGCCGAGGCTCTGGCGGCGCAAGGGGCGGTCGCACTTGGAACCAGTTGCGGCTTCCTGGCGCTCTATCAGGACGATCTTGCTTCGGTGTCGCCGGTGCCGGTCGCGACCTCGGCGCTGCTGCACATCAAGCGGCTGCGGGAAAAGAACGTCGGCGTGATCACCGCCTCGGCGAAGAACCTGACGCCGGCGCATCTTGCAGCGGTGGGAGCGCCCGGAGACACGCCGGTGGTCGGGCTGCCCGAAGACAGTTCGTTTGCCGCCACCTTCCTGCGCAACGGGCTGACGCTCGATCGCGCGGCGGTCGAGCGTGAGGTCGTGGCGGCCGGGCTCGAGCTGGTGGCCCGGCATCCGGCGGTCGACACGGTGGTGCTCGAATGCACCAATCTGCCGCCTTACAGGCAAGCGCTGGAGACGGCGCTCGGCCTGCCGGTGCTCGACGTGCTCGATCTGCTGAAGGACTTTTATCTCGAGGTCAGCAAGCGGCGGTACAGCGGCTGCAGCAGCATCGGCATCATGTAGAGCGGGAACTGCACGGCGGCGATGAACAGGAAGATGTCGGGGTCGGCCGTGACCGGCAACACCGCCATCAGCAGGGCATTGTGCCGCCCGCCCGAGCAGTAGCCCACGGTGAGAGCCGTGCGGCGGTCGAGAAACGGCAGGGTGGCGACTGCCACCACGAGATTGCACAGGATCATCCCGCCGAACGCACCGACGATGAAGCCCGCGAGCTTCACGGGCTCCTGGAGGGCGCGCGCCACGACGCCATCCATCAGAGGGATGGCGAAGAACATCAGCACGACGACCGATACGCCATCGAGCGTCGTGCCGGCCTCGGCGATGCGCGGCCCCAGCCAGCGCCGGATCACGATCGCACCGGCGAGTGCCAGCGCCACGATGATGCCAAGGCGCAGGCTGAGATCGAAGAGCCCGATCTTGAGATCGAAGTCGAGCAGCCACAGCGCCAGGGGCGGCAGGGTGAACGGCACCAGGAAGTTGGTGAGCAGCGAGATCAGCAGCGCCAGCGACGCATCCAGGCGCAGGAAGGAGGCCGTGGTGGCGGCCGATATGATGCCCGGAGCCATGGCGCTGAGGCAGAGGGCGGTGATCAGGCCCGGCCACAGACCGAGCGACTGCCAGATCGGCCAGACGACCAGAGGCACGGCGATCAGGTTGAGCAACGCCAGGACGACGGCGAGGCCGGGGCGGCGCAGGAGGGCCGAGAGACGGTCCCAGTCGACGCGCGCCAGGACAAGCATCAGCAGGACCACGGCGAGCGGCAGCAGCAGCGGCCGCGTCGCGGCGGCGACGTCCTGGAACAGAAGCCCCAGCAGGAGCGAAAAGGGCAGCAGCGTCGTGGCTCGCCGACCCATGCGCTGCAGAACGGATGCGAGCGGGTTCATTGAAGCCACCCTAACACGTGCTAGCCTGCGGCCGATGAACACTCCGCGCGGCGTCTGGCTCGACGACCTCACCCGAGACGAGGCCATTTCCCGTTTCGACGACAATGCCGTCGTCGTGATTCCCGTCGCTTCGGGAGGCTCGCCGGCGCCTCATCTGCCGCTCAAGACGGCGCAGCTGATTGCCCGCGCGCTCGGGCAGAAGCTGCTGGAGCGACTGGCCGTCGTCGTGGCGCCCATCGTCGATGCCGATTCATTCTCGCAGCGGCAGGCGCTGGGACGGGTTCTCGCGGATCGCCTGCACGGATTGAAGACGCTCGGCGCGCGCCGGATCGCAATTCTCGACGTGGCGCTCTCGGGCGGCGCGCTGCTCGACGTCGCGGGCGATGTGCTGCTGCTGCGCCTCCGCGATCGATCCGATGCCGACGAATACCTCACATCCTGTCTGATGGCGCTGGACCCAAGGAGCGTTCGCATGCCGCTCCTGCCGGCCGGCTCGCGGGCACAGGCCTTCGTCGGCGAGCGCGCGATGGCGGCCCAGGTGGACGCCTTTGGCGAAGCACTCTTTTCGAAGTGGCCCGATCTTAATTGACGGGCATGTATGGTGTGCTGTGGCGCTTTGCCGGCAGGGCTGGCAAAATCACCGATCATGACGCTGCACTGGACACTCGATTCCAAGGAACGACTCGTGATCGCGATCGCCGAAGGCGATGTCACGAGGGCGGAGGTGGAGAACTACCTCGCCGTGATGAACGGGGCTGGAACACTTTCGTACCGCAAGCTGTTCGATTGCAGCCACGGCGAGACCAGGATGACGTCGGAAGACATGCTGGCGATCGGGGTGCAGATCCGCGCCCGCCATGCTGCCGGCGTCAGGCTGGGCGCACTCGCCATCGTCGTGCCGCCGGACAAGACCGAGCTCGTGTCGCGCGTGCTGGGAATTCTCGCCAGCGTCGACCGCCCGATGCGGGTCTTTGCCGAGCTCGGCCCCGCGCGTCGCTGGATCGAAAGCCTGCCGGAGTAGGCGACGCCGCGCGGCGTTATCGGCTATGGTTGCGGATCACGCGCGCGCAGGAGTTTTCATGAAGTTGTTCGGACTGTCGGCCTTGGCCGCCGTCTCGCTGGTCTCGTCGCTGATCTCGTCGGTGGTCGCCGCCCCTGCCGGTGCGCAGACTGCCGTCCAGGCGGGTGAATGGGAGACGACGGAGAAGACCACGATGGAAGGCGTTCAGCCGATGCCGGCCACGTCGAAGAAGGTCTGCCTCAAGGCCGACGAGGCCCAGCTCGAGCGCCTGCTGTTCCCGACGCCGGACGAGATCAAGCAGCATGGTTGCAAGTACGAGCCGGGCGCCAAGAAGGCTGGTGTGCTTGCCGCGACGCTGACCTGTCCGCCGAACGACCAGCTGCCGGGTGTCACCGCCAAGGCCGATATCACCTATACGCAGACGAGCTACCAGGGGCTGGGCCAGCTCGAGGCGGCGGACAAGTCCGGCACGACGCTCAAGGGCAAGAGTGAGCTGAGCGGCAAGCGCATCGGCGACTGCCCCAAGTAACTGCGTTTGCGACGCCGCGGCGCCTGGGGCGCGGGCCGCTTGCGCTTGTGCGGGGAGCGGCGACCGGCAGAATCCGTGGCTGGCACGTCCCCATCAGTCCTTGATGCCGGTGTTCATCTCGGCTCAACGATCGGTGCCACAGCGATATCAGGCAAAATCGGGCATCACCTGTTCGCCGAAGCGGCGCATCGACGCGAGGTTCTGGGCGTGGCTCATTGCGCCGAAGCCGGTCTGGCAGAGCAGGTGCTGTACGCCGACGTCGCGGAGTTCGGCGACCTGTTCGCCCACCCGTCTGGCCGAGCCATAGAGGCAGCCCGTGCGCAGCAGGAAAGGCACTGCCTCCGAATCCGGGACTTTGGGATCGGTCCAGGCGTTGAGCGTCGCGGGCTCCGGCTCGAAGTCGGCCGGATTGTGCGCCTCGCGCACATGCATCATATGCGCGCGCGTCTCGACCAGCAGCTCGGCCAGCGCGTCCTCCGCCTCGGCGTCGGACTCCCCGACATAGACATTGCGCCACAGTGCGCTCTGGGCGAGTAACCGCGCCTTCGTGGCGGCGTCGTGGCCGCCTTCGTCGATGCCGGCGGCATAGGTCGCCCAGCGCTCCTTGATGCGTTCGACCGGAAGCCGAGCGGTCAGGATCGGCATGCCGAGCTTGCCGCACTCGCGGAAGGAGCCCGGCGAGATCACGCTGCGCCACAAGGGCGGGCCGGGCTGCTGCACCGGCTTCGGCCGGATCGCCGGCACATGGAGCTTGTGGAAGCGGCCCTCATAGTCGAGCGGCGACTCCGTCCAGGCGCGCTGCAGGATGTCGACCGTCTCTTCCATGCGCTCGCGGCTGTCGGTGCTGCGCAGTCCGTGGCCGACGAACTCGTATTCGTTGTAGGCGGTGCCCTTGCCGATGCCGACGTCGATGCGGCCCTTGCTGAGATTGTCGAGCAGCGCCAGCTGGACGGCGAGGCGCACCGGATGGTGGAAGGGGGTCTGCACCACCGCGAAGCCCAGCCGCACCTTGCTGGTTTTCATCGCCAGCGCCGCCGCGAACATCAGCGAGTCGCAGTACACGCTCTCGCCAGTGAAATAGTGCTCGGTCAGCCAGACGTCGGAAAAGCCCAACCGCTCGGCCTCGCAGGCCTGCGCCACGATGTCGTCGATGCGGGCGCCGTCCTCCTCGGGCGAGGGTGACATTGCAAGGGTAAGCCAGCCGAACTGCATCGAACTCTCCGCGTGGTTCAGGATGTCCTATAGCATGGCCCTCTGGCCGATCGGGCCGGCGACAAACACTGGCCGAGGTCCACTCCCAGGCAACTTCCGAGCAGCGCTCGATAATTGCAGCGTTGGAGAAGGCATTCTACAGTGCCATGTCACTGGGGAGGCACAATGAAATGGACACTGATGGCCGCCGCTGCGATTGCCGTTCTGGCGTTCGAGGCACGGCCCGCCGCAGCGCAACAGACGACTCACGGCTGCGCCTGCCTTCACAATCAGACCTCCGTGCCGATCAGCTACCGCTACAAGTGGGGCGAGGGCGAGTGGAAGACCATGAAACTCCAGGCGGGCTACAAGAACTGGATCTGCTGGCAGTACCAGAACGCCCAGAAGAGTTCACCGAACCTCCTCTTCCAGCTCGACGTCGACATGTCGAAGGGCAGCGCTTGGACGACTTACACAATCGGCCGCGTGCAGACTGTCGGCGCGAGCTGTGATGCCGTAGGGGCGGGCGGCCACTACAATGTGAGCTATCGCCCCAATACCAACAACTCGTTCATTCAGGTGACGAAGCGCAACTGAGTTCTGCGCCGCGACCCCCTCGCGTTGACAGGCCTGCGGGACGCCCGCACGCTTCCGGCAAAACCGGAGGAAACCAATGGCGCGCTTCGATCGCGTGATCCGTGGCGGGATGATCGTGGACGGCAGCCGGCTGCCGCGGTTTCGCGGCGACATCGGCATCAAGGACGGCCGCATCGCCGAGATCGGCCAGATTGCGGCCAGTGAGGCCGATGACGTGATCGATGCCGGCGGGCTGATCGTGGCGCCTGGCTTCGTCGACCTGCACACGCATTACGATGCGCAGCTGTTCTGGGATCCCTACTGCACGCTTTCCTCGTGGCACGGCATCACGTCGGTGGTGATCGGCAATTGCGGCTTCGGCTTCGCGCCGGTCCGTCCCGCCGAGCGCGAGCGGGCGATGATGTCGATGACCCGCGTCGAGGCGATTCCCATGGCCTCGATGAAGGAGGGCATGCCGTGGAATTGGGTGACCTTCCCGGAATTCCTCGACAGCGTAGATGCCGCGCCCAAGGCGGTGAACGTCCTGCCCTATGTGCCGGTGTCGCCGCTGCTCATCTGGGTGATGGGCTTCGAGGCGGCCAAGGCCGGGAAGATGCCGACGCCTGAGCAGCATGCCGAGATGAAGCGCCTGCTCGGCGAGGCGATGGATGCCGGCGCCTGCGGCTGGTCGGCGCAACGCATGAAGCCCACCGGCCCATCGGCGGTGCAACGCGACTACGACGGCACGCCGATGCCGACCGATGTGATGCATGACGAGACCTGCCGCGAGTTCGCGCGCGTGCTGGCCGAGCGCAACGAAGGCTTCATGCAGATGCTGCTGATCTCGGGCGACAACTCGGCCGACCGCGCCTTCTACGAGGAGCTGTCGACCCTGAGTGGTCGGCCCATGATCATGAACGTGATTCAGGCCTTCGATCATCGACCGGAAATTCACCGCCGCGGGCTCGCCTGGCTGAAAAGCTGCCGCGAGCGCGGCATCAGAGTCGTAGGGCAGGGACTCACCACCGACGCAGGATTCACCTTCACCTTCGAAGACTGGAACCTGTTCGACGATTCTCAGGACTGGTGCGATGCCACGACCGGCACCCGCGAGGAGCGGCTGGCCAAGCTCGCCGATCCGGCGCGCAGAGCGAAGTTGCGCGAAAACCTGCCGATCACCGCGACCGGCCCGCTGCCGCAGATTGCCATCGTCGGGCCCAAGACCGAGCGCAACAGGAAGTGGCTCGACCACACGCTGGCCCATGCCGGCGAGAAGATGGGCAAGCATCCGGTCGACGTCATGCTCGACATGGCGGTCGAGGAGAATCTCGAGACCGAGTTCTTTGCGGCACCTCCCAACGGCAGCATCGAGTACCTGAAGGAGCTGGTCGACGATCCGTACATCCTGTTCGGCGTGTCGGACGGCGGCGCCCACACCAAGTTCCTGACGGCCGGCCGCTATCCGACCGAGACGATCTGCAAGGTGGTGCGCCAGCACGGCATGTTGAGCCTTGAGGACGTGCACTGGCGGTTGTCGGCGCTGCCGGCCGAGGTCGCCGGTTTCCGCGGCCGCGGCATGCTGAAGAAGGGCGCGCCGGCCGACATCGTGATCTACGACTATGAGGGGCTGAAGGTCCTGCCCGGCGAGATCGCACACGACCTGCCGGGCGGCGAATGGCGCCGTGTGCAGCGGGCCTCGGGCTACAAGTACATCCTGGTGAACGGCGAGGTGACGATGCGCGACGATCGTCCGACCAACACCTATTCAGGCCGCCTGCTTCGGCATGGGGCGTGAGCCCGAGACGCCTCGGCGCGACGGATTGAGGCGCAACGACGCGGCCAGAGTAGCAAGCTGAATTCCTGATCTCGTATCGTCTTGCTCTACTGGCAGCCTGGGCGCTTCACCGGACTCGCAGCCTTCGGACCGGGGTGGCTCGCCGTCGGCGGCGCGGCCGGAATGGCAGAAAGGCTCGCTTCCGCTTCTGTAGCCACAGGCCCCGCGGGGGCGCGGCCGTATTCTCGAAGCCGATCGGGATCAGCAGGCACGCTACATCGCGACCGTCCCGGAATACCGCGACAGGCAGATGGGCGGCTTGTCTGCGGCTACGCCACCCAGACGTCGATCGGGGCGGCCCGACCCCGCAGGCTGAGCGCCGGGACTCGTCGGAAATCGCCTGTCACGCCGGCCCTGCCGCGCGAGACCACCGCGTCGCTGGCGACAATGTGGCATCGGAGGCTGCGCGTCGCCGCCTCCAGCCGGCTTGCCACGTTCACGGTATCGCCGAGCGTCGCAAACTCGAGTCGTCGCTCCGAGCCGATATTGCCGATGATGGCCGGCCCGAAATGGACGCCGACCGAGATGCGCAATTGCGGAAGACCGGATTTTGCCAATGCGGCATTGCCCGACGCGATGCCGTCGACAATGTCCCTGGCGGCGGCGAGCGCGTTGGCGCAATCCGCGGGCGAGACCCGGGGCGTGCCGAAGGTCGCCATGACGCCATCGCCCAGGTATTTGTCGAGGGTGCCACCGTTCGAGAAGATGGCCTGCTCGATTACGCCATGACAGCTCCTGAGGATCTGTATCACCGTCTCGGGCTTCTCGCGCTCGGCGAGCTGGGTGAAGCCTACAATGTCCGCGAACAGCACCGCAACTTCCTGCGACCGTACCGAGCCGACATCGGCGCTGGCGGATGCCAGCTCGTCCACCAGCGAAGGGGGGAAGTACCTCGACAGGTTGGCGCGTTCGGCGGCGATACTGGCCTGGCGGATCAACAGGGCGGTCGACCGCTGCCCCCGAAGGGCGAGAATCGCCGAAACGAGAAAGAAGATGACCATCTCCTGCGCGCGGATCTGCCAGATGACGGAGTTGGGGTCGACGATATCGCGCACGCCGGGCATGGCGGCGAAGGCCGCGGTGACCCTGCTTCCCAGTTCCGGGTCGGTCGTGCCGAACAGGGCGACGGCCAGCACCGAAAGGAACCAGATCAACGCGGACGCCACGCCCATGGTGAGGACGGTGCGCCACGAATAGGCGAGCGTCGCCAGCGCCAGGATGATGAAGAAGTAGGGAAACGTCTCGAAGCGATAGATCATGGCCGTTGGAAAAGCTCCCGGTGCGAAGGGATTCGGCACGGTGAGCACGACCGCCAGAAGCACGAGGTCGGCCAGGATCAGCGCGAGCTCGACGCGGGAGTGACCCACCGTCGCACAGCGCAACTGCGCCCAGCCCAGCGCGATGAAGACCAGCAGGACTCCATGGAAGTAGAGAACGCTCCAGCTCGCGTTCTGGAACGCGATCAGGATACCGCTCGCCACCAGCGCGACCGTTCGCGCCCAGGCGGCGATGCGCTGGCCCTCGACCTTCTCCTTGCGCAGGGCCTCGACCAGGAAAGGGTTCTGGCGTGCGGCCAGTTCCTCTTCGACGCGCCGGGAGCGCAGGCCGCGGATGACATCGGCAACACTGGACGGCAGCATTTCGGTCTTCTTTGGAATCGGCGGAAGATCAGGAGGCCGGGCGACATCGCTGCCGCGTCGGAACATTGCGTGGCGTCCAAATTTTTACGGGGCCGAGCAATGCAGGAGGGCGCCCGTCAATGCGTCCTCCGCCGATTACTCCACCACCGTCGTTTCGAAGTCGGCCGGCATGGTGATCTCGATCAGTTCGAGATCGTCGCTGTGGTCGATCTCCTTGTGCTTGACGCCGGGCGGCTGATAGACGGTCGAGCCCGCGACGAGCTTGTGCTGGCCGTAGCCCTCGTACTCGAAGATCGCCCAGCCCTTCAGCACGTAGACGAACTGGAACCCGAGCGCGTGGCTGTGGCGCGGCGCGTCGGGATGCTGGCCGGGCACGGCGCGGATCACGTGCGCGCCGACCTTGCCGCCGGTCAGTTCCTTGAGGCCGAGCGCCCGGTATTCGAAGAAGGGCCGCAGCCCGTCCTTCTGGAAGGAGTCCGGCCCGAGATGGCTCACGATGCCGGCACGGCCCGCATTCGTCTCGTCCTTGAGCTTCTCCTCCTCGGCTTCACCGGTCGTCGGGAACAGGTCGGGCATGCCATCCTCCATTTCTCTTGGAGGCCAGCATGCCCTGTTCGAGGCCCGAGGTCAGCAGATGCAGGTCAGGAGAGGTGGTTCAGCAGCGCGCGACGTCGCGCAGGCGCCAGCATTGCGCGTCGGTTTCGACAGGGCGGCCGGAGTTGCAGTAGTAGACGTCCTTGTCCTTCTGCAGCCAGAGGCCGTTCGGGACCGCCGCCTTGATCTCGTACCCTGCGTTGATCATCGTCATCGCCGACTGGCCTGGCATTGGTATGTACTGCGTCAGGCAGGACGGAGCGGGCGGCTTTTCCGTGCTTTGGGCCTGCGACTGGCCGGGGCTCTTGCCGGCACCCGGGGCAGGCCTCGCGGGCGCACCCGATTGCTGCGAATAGGCAATGGTTCCGGCAGCGACAGCAGCGACCACGGCAAGCGCTACCGCGCCTGCGATGAACATTTTCATGTCCAGCTCCTTCGGCAATTGCCCGACTTCGAACTGACGGACCAGCGTCCCCACGCCGGCCCACCCACACAGGGCGGAAGCTAGATAAATTGCAGTGGCGGAGCAACCTTGAAAAATTACTGGGCCGTCACGGAAATCGCAAGCTTGTAGCTGGCGGCGTCGCGGCGGCTATAGACGATCAGGAGGTAGGGGCCAGGCTTCGCGAGGGCGCCGATCCAGGCGGCAGGCTCGTCGGTCGGACCGGCATCGTGCAGGGGCTTGCCGTCCAGCGCGAGTGTCCCATCGGCATTGGTGCGAACGGCGGTGCCCGGCTCCCAGACCTGGAACACGACGTTGTTGCCCGGCGAGGCGACCGCGACATTCATGGTCTGGCCGGCCTGTCCCGGTACGTAGTAGAGGCCGCGCGCTTTGGTGTCTGCGAGGCTACCGGTGACGTTCGTGCCGGTCGGGCCGGCGCCACGGTGAGGGTGCGGATGGCAGGAAGCTGCTGGGCGAGGGCGGGCGCAGCGGAGAGGAGCGGCAGGGTGCCGAGGAGGAAGCGTCGGTTCATCCCGCCACCCTAGCAGACAGCTCGGCTGGTGCGGATTATCGTCGGGTGAGCCGGGGGAAGACGATCATGCCGAAGACACTGTTCATCGATTCGACACCCGACATCGACCGCGTGTGGAAGCAGGTCCACGGACCGGCGGACATCCCGATCGCGGTCGGCATGGGCCCCGTCTCCGAGGAGGAGGTGCCGGGCAAGGTCGCGGGTTACGACACGGTCATCAACGACGCGACCTATTTCAGTGAGCCGACGTTGCGACGCTGCACCGGGCTGAAGCACATCGTCTTCCTCGGCACGGGGGCCGCGAGCTTCGTCGACCTCGCGGCGGCCGAACGGCTCGGCATCAAGGTCTCGACCATCGGCGGCTACGGCGACAGCACGGTCGCCGAGCATGCGATGGGCCTGGTCTTCGCCGCCGCACGGCACATCGCGACCATGCACGGGATCGTGCGCAGCGGCGGCTGGCGGCCGATGCAGGGCATGGAGCTCAAGGGCAAGACGCTGGGCGTGGTCGGGCTGGGTGGCATCGGTCGCGAGATGGCGCGCATCGCCCAGGGCGTTGGTCTGAAAGTGATCGCCTATAACCGCTCGGCCGCTTCAGGCGTCAGCGTGCCGACCGTGACGATCGACGAACTGCTGGCGCAGTCCGACATCGTGAGCCTGCATCTCGCGCTGAACGACGCGACACGTGGCTTCCTCGATCGCGCCAGGCTCGAGAAGACCAGGCCCGGCGTCATCCTGGTCAACACGGCGCGGGCGGGGATCGTGGATGAGCCGGTGCTGGTCGAGTTGCTGCGCTCGGGCCGGATCGGCCACTACGCCACCGACGTTTTCGGCAAGGAACCGACGCCGCCCGAGGAGCCCTTGCTGATCCTCGACAACGTCACCCTCACCGCGCACGCCGGCTACAACACGCCCGAAGCCGCCATGACCATGTACCGCCGCGCCATCGACCTGGCGGCGAAGGGGCCCTGATCCTCGCGCCCATCGTGCGGATGGGGGCCTGCGGAAGCCGTTACGTCGTCTTCCTTTGGTCATCCGGCGGCTGTACACTTCCTCGCTTTCCCGCTCCCGGAGGATCGGAAAGCATATGGCGCATATCAGACTGAACACCCATCCTGCCCAGGGCGGCCAGCCGGCCCCTCCGGTGGTCTGGGGCGCGCGTGATCCTGCCGTCCGCGGGCCCGTTGCCGGCACGGTCGGCCTGACTTCGCATCGCAACGTCATCGGCGTCCATTCCGGCAGCTACGGCATCTATCGCGCGTTGGCCATTGCAGCAAAGGAGCTCAAGGCCGACCATCGGCCGGACCTCACCAACACCTCGCCGGCCGAGATCATCGGGCCGTTCGAGGGCTGGTTCGATCCCATGAAGATCGTGTCGCTCGATCCCTGGGGGCATCTCGTCTCGGAGGTCTTCGCCGACAGACTGGCGGCGGGCTGGGACATCCGGCCGACCATCGCCATCACCAAGGCGCACGTGAACATGCCGGAGATCATGGAGGCGATGGCGGCCGGCCGGCTGAAGCCCGACAACGACATCTTGAGCGGCGCGGGCGACGTGAAGGTCACCAAGGCGGCGATCGAGCCGGTGTGGTGGCTGCCCGGTATCGCCGAGCGTTTCGGTGTCAAGGAGACCGACCTGCGCCGTACGCTCTTCGAGCAGACCGGCGGCATGTACACCGAGCTGGTGACGCGGCCCGACCTCGAACTCTTCCTGCCGCCGATCGGCGGCGCCACGATCTACTTCTTCGGCGATCTCTCGAAGCTCGGCCGTTCCGAGACGAAGATCGCCTGCCGCCTCCACGACGAGTGCAACGGCTCCGACGTATTCGGCTCCGACATCTGTACCTGCCGGCCCTATCTCGCCCATGGCATCGAGATCTGCATCGACATGGCGCAGAAGGGCGGCGTCGGCGTCGTCATCTACAATCGCAAGGAAGGGCGCGCCCTGGGCGAGGTGACGAAGTTCCTCGTCTACAATGCGCGGAAGCGCCAGCCTGGCGGTGATTCGGCGGCGCAGTACTTCAATCGCACCGAATGCGTGGCGGGCGTGCAGGATATGCGCTTCCAGGAGTTGATGCCCGACATCTTCCATTGGCTGGGCATCAACCGCATCGATCGGTTTGCCTCGATGAGCAACATGAAGTCCGACGCGCTGCGCGAGCAGGGCATCGAGATCGTCGAGCAGGTGCCGATCCCCGAGCATCTCATTCCCGCCGACGCGCTGGTCGAGATGGATGCCAAGAAGGCGGCCGGCTATTTCAGCCCGACCAAGCCCGGTTCGAACGAACTGGCACGCGCCAAGGGACGAGGCCTCGATGAGTGACTCATCGGAGCGCGCCACTCCAGTGGCGTTCGGATGCTTGATTGGCCACTGGAGTGGGGCGCTCCTATGACAGGCGTGTTCCGATGAACGACTCACTCGCTTACCTCCGCACGCCCGTCGCCATCCGCGAGCGGGCGGCCAAGGTTCTGAAGTATGTCGAGGACGGGCAGTCGCAGTGGTTCCAGCTCGACGCCAACGGGCTGGAAGCCGCGGTACAGGCGACGCTCGCCGTCGCCCGCGAGCGCTTTCCCAATCCGGCGGCGATCCCGTTCCATTCGCGCTGGCGGCACTTCGAATCGGGCGGTCGCGACCGCTGGGGCGCATTGGCCCAACGGTTGACCCACCTGCCGGCCGAGGAGATCGCGCGGCGACGCATGGATCTCGCGGTGGTGTCCGTCCTGCTCGACGCCGGCGCCGGTGCTGCGTGGAGCTTCCGTGAGCCTGGCACCGGCGAGACCTACGCACGCTCCGAGGGGCTGGGCGTCGCCAGCCTGCACATGTTCGCCAGCGGCGCGTTCAGCCGCGATGCCAAGGGCGATCCGCTGCGTGTCGACGCCGAGCGTCTGGCGCAGCTCACGCCGATGGACATCGCCATGGGCTTCCAGGTGAAGGCGCACAATCCACTGCTGGGCCTCGAGGGCCGCGCCGAGTTGCTGCGCAAGCTGGGCAGTGTCGGGCTGGAACGGCCGGGCGCGCTGTTCGACATCGTGGCCACCGGTGGCGAGGTGAAGGCCGAGGCGATCCTGGCCGCCGTGCTCGACAAACTGTCGCCGATCTGGCCGTCTCCGCGGGGCGACGTGTGGGAGCATCCGGTGGTCGGGCTGGTGCCGTTCCACAAGCTCTCGCAATGGATGAGCTATTCGCTGGTCGAGCCGATCGAAGGGGCCGGGCTGAAGGTCGTGGCGCTCGATGCGCTGACCGGCCTGCCGGAGTATCGCAACGGCGGCCTGCTGGTCGATGCCGGCACGCTCAGGCCCAAGCAGCGCGTGTTGCTGGAGAAGGCCTTCGCACCCGGCGACGAGGCGATCGTGGAATGGCGGGCGCTCACCGTGGCGCTGCTCGACCAGATCGCCGAGCATGTCCGCCTGCATCTCGGGATGGATGCGGCGCGGCTACCGCTGGTGAAGGTGCTGGAGGCTGGTACCTGGTTTGCGGGACGCCGGCTGGCCGCGGAGCGCCGGCCGGGCGGAGGCCCGCCCATCGCCGTCGAAAGCGACGGCACGGTATTCTGAGTTTTGGGGAGAAGAAGACAATGTCATTGCCGCACTCGATCCATGTCGTGACGCACCCGCTGGTTCAGCACAAGCTCACCAAGCTGCGCGACAAAGCGACGTCGAGCACCAATTTCCGCCGCCTGCTGCGCGAGATCGGATTGCTCCTGGGCTACGACGCCACGCGCGACCTGCCTACGGTGCAATCGCGCATCGAGACGCCCATCGAGGCGATGGACGCGCCGCTGCTCGACGGCAAGAAGCTGGTCGTGGTGCCGATCCTGCGCGCCGGCCTCGGTCTGGCCGAGGGCGTCATCGACCTCGTCCCGCTGGCCCGCGTGGGCCATGTCGGTCTCTACCGCGACCCGCGCACCTTGCAGGCGGTCGAGTACTACCTGAAGATCCCGCAGGACATTTCCGACCGCGACGTCATCGTCTGCGACCCGATGCTGGCGACCGCCCATTCGGCCATCGCGGCGGTCGACCGGCTGAAGGAGTCGGGCGCCAAGCGCATCAAGTTCATCTGCGTCCTGGGCTCGGAGCAGGGCGCGCGGACCTTCGCCGAGGTCCATCCCGATGTCCCGGTCTTCGCGGCAGCGATCGATGCAAAGCTCAACGATCACGGGTATATTGTTCCCGGGCTCGGCGATGCGGGCGACCGTCTCTTCGGGACCAAGTAACGATAACGGGAGAAACGCCAAATGTCTCCGGACCTGAATTACCTCCTCTTCGCTGTGATCCTGACGTTCGTACAGATGCTGGTCGCCGCCACCGGCGCCAACCAGGCAGTCGGCTTGCCCACGCTGGCGGGCAACCGCGAGGGCCTGCCCGAGATCAGGGGCTGGGCCGGGCGCGCCAGGCGTGCCCATCTCAACATGGTCGAGAACATGGTGCTGTTTGCGGCGCTGGTGCTGATCGCCGCGGTTGCCGGCAAGGCCAACGCCATGACGGCGATGGGTGCCGCGATCTTCTTCTGGGGCCGCGTCGCCTATGCCGTGATCTATGTCGCGGGTATCGCCTGGCTGCGCACGCTCGCCTGGTTCGTGTCGGTCATCGGCATGGTCCTGATCGCCCTCGAGCTGCTGAAGGCGATGTAAGAACATTTCTCCTGCCCCGTCAGACCGGGGCTGTCGCCTGTGACTTGAGGGTCCCCAAAACACGCGGGCGCGTCTGTTCGTGTGCGAACCATGTTCGCCAGACGCTGCAGCGCGACAGCTGCCCCCTTCGTTTGTTTCCACGCCCTCACGCGGCAATTCAAACCGGCGGCTAAGCAGGACGCCCCGGGCCTTTTACAAAGTCGTCGCCAAAATTTCTCGGGGGAGAGGGCCTGTGGGTCGGAACGACATGCCGCGCGTCATCGCGGCGATCCTGGACAGCGGCGCCTGCTGGTTCATGGGGCGGCTGGTGCTGACGTTCGTCTTCTGGAGCGCCGGCCTCGGGCATCTTGCCAACTTCGCCGGCAGTGTGTCCGAGCTCGCGTCGATAGGCCTCCATCCGGCGGGCTTTCTCAACATCGTGCTCGTTGCGACGCTTCTGATCGGCTCGCTGCTGATCCTGCTGGATCGATGGTTGTGGCTGGGCGCGGCATCCTGAGCGGCTTCCTCATGGTCGCGATCGTGCTCGCCCATCCGTTCTGGACGATGCAGGAGCCCGCGCGCACCCCGCACTTCCGCGTCGCCATGGAGCATATCTCGCTGATCGGCGGCTTCATGGTGTGCGCCGTTGCCGGCCGCCTGCGCGACCTGAAGCGGTAGGATCCTCAGCCCGACGGATTGGCTAATCCAGCAACGCCGCAAGGCGCTTGTCGCGTGTCTTGCGCGCGAAGGTGTGCAGCAGCCACAGGGCGCCGCTCTGGAAACCGTGCAGGGTGCGGCGCCCGTCGCGCAGTTCTTCGAGGAAGGTGGGAAAGGGCAGTTCGTGAGTCACGATGACTTCGCCGTCGTCGAGCCGCGGCTCGGCGGTCTTGCGCGCATCGAGGGCCAAGAAACAGTACACGCGGTTGCTGAGCCGCGGCGCGTTGGCGAAGAAGGCGCCGAGCGGGTGCCACTCCTCGCTGGTGAACCCGGTTTCTTCCAGCAACTCGCGCCTGGCTTGCGCGACCGGCTCGCCCGGCCCGTCCTGGATTCCGCACGGTAGCTCAACCACGATCTCTTTCGCGCCGTGCCGATACTCCTCGACCAGGACGATGTTGCCGGCGTGCGTGATCGCGATGGCGGTGACCCAGTCGGGCTGCTCGATGACGTGGAAGGGCGTCAGCACGCGGCCGTTGGGCAATTCGACCGTGTCGGAGCGCAGCGCCAGCCAGCGACGCGATAATTGTACTTCGACTTCAGAACCTTCCACGGCGCGACGGTGTTGCGTTCGCCCGCCACGTCAGACCGCCGTCCAGCCGCCGTCGACTACCAGCTCGGCGCCGGTGATGTAGGACGACTCGTCGGACGCCAGGAAGAGGATGGCGTTGGCCACCTCGTCGACCTCGCCGGCGCGGCCGAGCGGCACGCCTTTCAGCGTCTTGGCGCGCTGCACCGGATCGGCGGTGCGGCCGGAGGTCCGCATCGGCGGCATCAGGCCGGGATGCACCGAGTTGACCCTGATGCCTTCCTTGCCGTGTTGGGCGGCGGCGGCCTTGGTGATCAGCCGGACAGCGCCCTTGGAGGCGTTGTAGCCGACATGGAGGTAGGCCTGGCCGACGATGCCCGAGATCGACGACAGGTTGACCACCGAGCCCGGCCCGCCGGTCTTGCGGATGGCGGCGATGCCGTACTTCATGCCGAGAAAGACTCCGGTCGAGTTGATGTCCATCAGCCTGTGCCACAGTGCCGTGTCGTAGAGGTCCTCGGCCGCGGAGCCCGAGATACCGGCGTTGTTGACCAGCACGTTGAGCCCGCCATGGGCCGCCATCGTCTGGTCGATGGCAGCCTTCCACTCGTCCTCCTTTGTGACGTCGAGATGCACATAGGTCGCCGTGCCGCCCGCCCGGACGATCCCGGCCGCGACGGCTTCGCCCTCCTTGTCGAGCATGTCGGCGATCACGACGGCCCGGGCGCCCTCGCGGGCGAACAGGCGGGCGGTGGCTGCGCCCATGCCGCTCGCCGCACCGGTCACGAGGGCCACCTTGTCCTTCATTCGCTTGGCTGAGTTCACGGTCGGCCTCCTCAGGCGAGCTTGAGGCCGACGATGCCGGCCACGATGAGGCCGATCGATACGATTCGGATCGTCGAGACGGCATCGCCGAAGGCCAGAATGCCCACAGTAAAGGCGCCGACTGCGCCGATTCCGGTCCAGATTGCGTAGGCCGTGCCCATGGGGATGGTGCGTTGTGCCCACATAAGCAGCGCTCCGCTCACCAGGATGGCAACTGCGGCAAAGAGCAGCCACCCCGGTCGCACGCCCTCGTCGGTCCAGCCGAGCTTGAGGCCAACCGGCCAGCCGATTTCGCAAATTCCCGCAAGCAGTAAGCTGATCCACGCCATGTTTGTCTCCCCCCGAATGGCCTGTGCTGTCATTGACGGCAACGTTACAGCCTGTAACGATCAAGGATTGCACGCATCTTGCAGCATAGCGAGGGCGGCATCGGGAAGGTCGAAGATCTTGGGAGTGTTGACATGAACGAACGTGAACTGCGTGGCCTCATCGGGAAGGTGAAGGCCGGCAAGCTGTCGCGACGGGGTTTCGTGCAGGCGATGATGGCGGTGGGGATCGGTGCACCGGTCGCCGGCCAGATTCTCCTTTCATCGGGTGTGGCCATGGCGCAGCCCGCTTCGACCTACAAGCCGACCAAGCGGGGCGGCGGCGGTCCGCTCAAGGTGCTGTGGTGGCAGGGGCCGACCCTGCTCAACCCGCACTTCGCGGTCGGCACCAAGGACCAGGACGGTTCGCGCCTGTTTTACGAGCCGCTGGCGGCGTGGGATCCGGACGGCAACCTCAAGCCCAAGCTGGCGGCCGAGATTCCGACCAAGGAGAATGGCGGCCTTTCCGCCGACGGCACGTCGGTGACGTGGAAGCTGAAGCAGGGTGTCACCTGGCACGACGGCAAGCCGTTCACGGCCGATGACGTCGTGTTCAACTGGGAATACGCCAAGGACCCGGCGACGGCCGCCTATACGATCGCGTCCTACCAGGACGTCATGGTCGAGAAGGTCGACCAGTACACCGTCAAGGTGACCTTCAAGAAGCCGACCCCGTTCTGGGCCGATGCCTTCGTCGGTACGCGCGGCATGCTGATCCCCAAGCACCTGTTCGCCGACTTCATCGGCGCCAAGTCGCGCGACGCCCCCACCAACCTGAAGCCGGTCGGCACCGGTCCTTACATGTTCAAGGACTTCAAGCCGGGCGATCTGGTGACGGGTGTCGCTAACCCCAACTACCACCAGGCCAACAAGCCGTTCTTCGACTCGATCGAGATGAAGGGCGGCGGCGATGCCGTTTCGGCGGCGCGCGCGGTGCTGCAGACCGGCGAGTTCGATTTCGCCTGGAACCTGCAGGTCGAGGACGAGATCCTTTCGCGCCTGGAGAAGGGCGGTAAGGGCCGCGTCCAGGTCACCCCGGGCGGCAACATCGAGTTCCTGCTCCTGAACACGACCGATCCGTGGACCGAGGTCGACGGCGAGCGGTCCAGCCTGAAGACCAAGCATCCGACGCTCAGCGATCCTGAAGTGCGCAAGGCGATGGCGCTGCTGATCGACAACAAGTCGATCCAGGACCACATTTACGGGCGCACCGGCCCGGCGACGCGCAATTTCCTGTACGGTCCGCCGCGCTTCGACTCCAAGAACAACCCGATCGAGTTCAACGTCGACAAGGCCAACGACATTCTCGAGAAGGCCGGCTGGAAGAAGGGTTCGGACGGCATTCGTGCCAAGGATGGCAAAAAACTGAAGTTCGTCTACCAGACCTCGATCAACCAGCCGCGGCAGAAGACGCAGGCCATCATCAAGCAGGCGGCCCAGAAGGCTGGCATCGAGATCGAGCTGAAGTCGGTAACGGCGTCGGTGTACTTCTCGTCGGACGTGGCCAATCCGGACACCTACACGAAGTTCTATACCGACCTCGAGATGTACACGACGACCATGGGCCAGCCCGATCCGGGCACGCACATGTTGCAGTTCGTCTCCTGGGAAGCGGCCACCAAGGAAAACAAGTGGCAGGGCCGCAACATCACGCGTTGGCAGAGCCCCGAGTCCGACAAGCTCTATCGCGAGACCGAGTCGGAACTCGACCCTGTCAAGCGAGCCGCGCTGTTCATCAAGATGAACGACCTCTCTATCCAGAACCAGATCGTGATGGGTATCGTGCAGCGTCCTACGGTCTCGGCGTTGACGGCCAAGCTCAACGCCCAGATCAGCGGCTGGGACAACAACACCTCGGACCTCAGCGACTGGTTCAAGGACGCTTAAGTCCGCAACGCCCTCTCCGCCTCGAGCGGGGAGGGCTTTCTTTTCGCAGGTCCATCGCGTGAGCAGGCAGTACGTAATCCGGAAGTTCCTGATCATGATCCCGAGTCTGCTCGGGATCAGCGTCGTGCTCTTCAGCCTCCTGGCCCTGGCGCCGGGAGACCCCTTCGACGAACTGGCGACCAATCCGGCGGTGCCGCCGGAAGTGCGCGCGGCGTTGCGTGCCAAGTTCGGGCTCGATGACCCGGTCTGGATGCGCTACTGGCACTGGCTCACCGCCCTCATGCAGGGCGATTGGGGATTCTCTTTCGTCAGTCGCATGGACGTGAGCACGCTGATCATGCAACGGCTGCCCGTGACCCTGGTCGTCATCGGCGCCTCGCAGATCCTGGCCATTGCGGTCGCCATTCCGGTTGGCGTTCTGGCCGCGACGCGGCCCTATTCGCTGTTCGATCAGGTCGCCAATACTTTTGCCTTCATCGGCTTTTCCCTCCCGACATTCTTCACGGGCCTGGTGCTGATCCTGGTCTTCTCGATCCAGCTCGACTGGCTGCCCTTCGTCTACCGCGCGGACATCACGGCGACCGGCTGGCAGTTCTACTGGGAGCATATCAAGCAGTCGATCATGCCGGTGACGGTGCTGGGCCTCTTTCAGGGGGCGGCGCTGGTGCGTTTCGTGCGCTCCTCGGTGCTCGACGTCATCCGGCTCGACTACGTCACCACGGCGCGGTCCAAGGGCATCGGCGAGCGCAAGGTCATCACCCGGCACGTGGTGCGCAACGCCCTGATCCCGGTCGTGACGCTGGTCGCGCTGCAGATGCCTATCGTCTTCAGCGGCGCCATCGTCACCGAGCAGATATTCCGCGTGCCCGGCATCGGCTCGCTGCTGATTACCTCGATGCTCTCCAACGACACGCCCGTCGTCATGGGTGTCACCTTCGTTTCGGCCTGCCTGGTCGTCATCTTCAACCTCATCGCAGATATCCTTTATGGCTGGCTCGACCCCCGCATCGCTTTCCGCTAGCGCTCCCGGCGGGGCACCCGCCGCGCGCAAGGCGCAAGGATTCTCGCCCTGGCAGGAGGCTTGGCGCCGCTTCCGGCGCCACAAGATGGCGTTGTTCTCGGCCTTCGCCCTGGCCCTGATCCTGTTCGGCGTCCTGGCCGGGCCGCTCATCTGGCCGGTGCCGATCAACGAGATCGACTTTGCCGCCAAGCTGCAGGGACCGTCCTGGGCCCATCCGCTGGGCACCGACGACCTCGGACAGGACCTGCTGTCGCGGCTGATCTACGGCGGGCGCATCTCGATTGCGGTCGGTTTCGCGGCGATGGTCGTCGCCATCTTCTTCGGCGTGCTGGTCGGGGCCGTCGCCGGCATGTCGAGCGGCCGGGTCGACGCGGCGCTGATGTGGGTCACCGACCTCTTCCTGTCGCTGCCGCAGCTTCCGTTGCTGCTGCTGGTCATCTACCTGTTCCGTGAACCGGTGAAGGGCGTCTTGGGCGTCGAGGGCGGCGCCTTCGTGCTGATCGTGGCGGTCATCGGCGGCACGCGCTGGATGTCCGCCGCGCGGCTGGTGCGGGCGCAGTTCCTCTCCCTGCGCGAAAAGGAGTTCGTCGAGGCGGCCCGCGCGCTCGGCGCTTCGCGGCTGCGCCAGGTGATGCAGCACATCCTGCCCAATGCGCTCGGCCCGGTGATCGTGGTCGCGACCATCGACGTCGCCGCCGCCATCATCGCCGAATCGACGCTGTCGTTCCTGGGCCTCGGCTTCCCGTCCGACGTGCCGACCTGGGGCAGCGTGCTGCGCGACGCCAAGGACTATCTCGACATCGCGCCGCACTGGGCCCTGTTCCCCGGCGCCCTCATCTTCATCACGGTGCTGGCGATCAACTTCATCGGCGACGGACTGCGCGACGCGCTCGATCCGCGACGCGTTCTCTAGGGCTGGTGTAGCGTGGCTGAACCTCTGCTGGACATCCGCGGTCTCAAGACCTGGTTCAAGACCGAGGACGGCATGGTGCGTGCCGTCGACGGCGTCGACCTGCACGTCGACCGGGGCGAGACGCTGGGCGTCGTGGGCGAGTCGGGCTGCGGCAAGACCGTCACCGCTCGCTCGGTGCTGAAGCTGATCGATATGCCGCCCGGCCGCTTCGAGGCCGGGCAGATCCTGTGGCAGGGAAGGGACCTGATCCCGCTTTCCATGGAGGAGATGGACAAGATCCGTGCCAAGGAGATCGCCATCATCTTCCAGGAACCGATGACCTCGCTCAACCCCGTCTACACGGTGGGCGACCAGATCGCCGAGGTGATCGCACTGCATCAGAAGCTGTCGCGCAAGCAGGCGATGGCCGGTGCGGCGGAGATGCTTCGGCTGGTCGAAATTCCCAACCCTCAGCGCCGCGTGCACGACTATCCGCACCAGTTCTCCGGCGGCATGCGCCAGCGCGTCATGATCGCCATGGCGCTCAGCTGCCAGCCCAAGCTTCTCATCGCGGACGAGCCGACCACGGCGCTCGACGTCACCATCCAGGCGCAGATCCTTGAACTGATGCAGGAGATGAAGGACCGCTTCGGCATGGCGATCATGCTGATCACCCACGCGATGGGCGTGGTCGCCGAGACCTGCCAGCGCGTCACGGTCATGTATGCCGGCCTGGTCGTCGAGGAGGCGCCGGTCGAGGCGCTGTTCGGCAATCCGCGGCACCCTTATACGCAGGGCCTGATCCGCTCCATCCCGCGCGTCGATCGCAGCGCGGCGAAGAAGCAGCGGCTGGAAGCAATCGCCGGCACCGTGCCCAACATGCTCGAACCGCCGCAGGGCTGCCGTTTCGCCGCACGCTGCAAGTTCGCGATGGATATCTGCAATCAGGGCATCCCGCCGCTCAAGGAAGTCGGGTCGGGCCATTTCGTGCGGTGCGTGCTGTGAGCGCGCCCCTGAACACGCCAGGGACGAGTCCCGTCACCGTGCCGGCTCCCGATGCAGCACAGCCGCTGCTGTCGGTGCGCGAGCTGCGCAAGCATTTCGCCATTCGCGGTGGCATCCTCTCGCGCGTGGTCGACAAGGTGCATGCCGTCGATGGCGTGAGCTTCGACATCGCTCCCGGCGAGACGCTGGGCCTGGTGGGCGAATCGGGTTGCGGCAAGTCGACGACCGGCCGCTGCATCCTGCGCCTGATCGAGCCGAGTTCCGGCGAGGTCTGGTTCGACGGCGCCGACGTGACGAAGATGGGCCCGGACAAACTGCAGGCGTTGCGGCGCGACATGCAGATCATTTTCCAGGATCCCTACGCGTCGCTGAACCCGCGTCTCACGATCGGCGCGATCATCGGCGAGGCGCTGATCATCCACAAGCTCGCGGCCTCGCGACAGGCGCACGAGGACCGGGTCGTCCAGCTCCTCGAGACGGTGGGGCTGCGGCCCGATCACATGCGGCGCTTCCCGCACGAATTCTCGGGCGGTCAGCGCCAGCGCATCGGCATCGCCCGCGCGCTCGCCGTCGAGCCCAGGCTGCTGATCTGCGACGAGCCGGTCTCGGCGCTCGACGTCTCGATCCAGGCGCAGGTCATCAACCTGCTGGAGGACCTGCAGGATCAGTTCGGCCTGACCTACCTGTTCATCGCCCACGATCTCAGCGTGGTGGAGCACATCTCGACGCGCATCGCGGTGATGTATCTCGGCCGCGTGGTCGAGATCGCGCCGGCCCAGGAGCTCTACGACACGCCGATACATCCCTATTCGGAAGCGCTGCTGTCGGCCGTGCCGATCCCCGATCCGACGGTGAAGCGCAAGCGCATCATGCTGGAAGGCGATGTGCCCAACCCGATCCGTCCGCCGTCGGGCTGCCACTTCCACACTCGCTGCCCGATCGCCCGCCCCGACTGCTCGCAGCGGGCGCCGGTGCTCGAAGAGAAGCGCCCCGGTCATTGGGCGGCCTGTCACTACCGCGACTAGCTCGAGTCTCCATGCCGGACCGCTCCGGCATACGAATTCATGGTGCCCCCGGCCGGACCAAGCAGACCGCTTAAAAAAAAGCCAATAGAAACAGCAATTTTTGAGCGCCTTCGTAGCAATAAACGGTGAGAATCGCCGCACTAAACGAAGCGTATACAAGCGCTCAGAGCGCGGGCCGCGATCTATCTGGGCCGAAGCCAAATCAGAATATGGCACCAAAGACGGGTGGACCACCTGTCCCGCTGAGACGGGGGATCCTTGGAAATGCGAATCCTGCGGGCGAGAGAAAGAAAAGTGACACCAACGCTAGCGAGCGAAGCCAGAATACGTCGAATAGCTGACCTCGCCTTTGTCGTCCTGCTTTCTGCAGTCCATGGTGAACAGGGCTTCTCGGTCTCCAACTTTGTAGACGCTGGTGATATTCATCGAGTAGACGACGCTTTCGGCAAGCCTACTAGCTGCATCGACATACGCCGGAGCGTTGGAGCCTTCTCTCATGAGGACTCTTAGCGTTGTGTTCTGCCAGTGATAGCCGAGAAATTCACGGGGGTAGAGCAGCGACAAGAGGGCAAACATTCGCTGGCAAAACTCCTTCATCGGCTTCTTTGGCTTGCCCACGTCGCGAACATCACCAACAAGAACAATGCGCCCGAGCGCTTCTATGTAACGAGCACTGAAATCCGCAGAGGGGCGAGCAAGCGGCGAACTGCTCCGTTCAAAGTACTGGGGAATGTACTCAAGCGCGGCTCCACGAGCCTCCTTGTTCAATCTCTCTTCGATTCCCATCAGCACGTAGTCAAGTCGGGTCAAGGGGGCATTGAGCCACTCGCTCTCCTTGATCAGAGATTTTGGCAGTATGAAGTCTCGGTATTGCTGATCCGTGTGGAGATTCTGATTATCCTCAGCAAAGAGAAAATCGACGGCATTCTGAGCTTGTACTGGTAGCGCGAACAGGGTCAGCAATATTGTAAGGATGCGGTTCATAAACTCACTCAGGGGCAATAGTTGTTCTCCTAGACATCAGGAATCAGTGCCGACGGGGAGGGCTACAATCGCGACCCCTCCCAGCGGGCAGATTTGGGCCTACAGCAAGCCGATCCACTGAAGGCCAAGAATGAGCAATACCATCCAGCGGGTGAACGCCGGGGTGGGGATGAACTCGATGCTAATTTTAACGGCAATCTTGAGCATTGAAGCTCCTTAAGAATTGAGAGTAGGGGGGCAAGTTTTCCCATCCGGATAATCGGAGATTCCCGCTGGGTACGCTGAACAACGATTCTTAGAAGCCTAGTTTTCTAGGTCTGAAACCGACGAACCCTTAACGAAGCACTCCGACAAACGAAGCGTTCGATCTCCCGATTTTCGCCTTTGCGAATTGTGGCTCATCAGGTAATCGAGTGGGTGAATTTGAAGCATTTCAGAGCGCCGGCAGCATGCAGGTGAGGACCTTGAGCCGTAGATATTCTTCGTCGCGCA